>Ga0315901_10002130_pt1 | contig 27782 bp, 23 predicted proteins | sample LakEriMetagenome_10_FD_203761 | JGI IMG/M metagenome (GOLD analysis project Ga0315901, IMG submission 203761) | Freshwater fungal communities from buoy surface, Lake Erie, Ohio, United States - Buoy 2 MA116 | ecosystem: Environmental > Aquatic > Freshwater > Lake | place: USA: Lake Erie, Ohio...
GGAAAAACTAAATCACTGAAAAAAATGGGTAAAAAAATCCCTGCTTAGGCAGGGATTTTTAGGCAGAGTGATATCTATGCCAGAGGCAATTACATAGGCTGAATATTCGAAGCCTGTTTGCCTTTAGGACCGGTTGTCACTTCAAACTGCACGCGCTGATTTTCTTGCAGCGATTTGAAACCGCTGGATTGAATCGCTGAGAAGTGAGCAAATAAATCTTCGCCGCCTTCGTCTGGAGTGATGAAACCGAAACCTTTAGAATCGTTAAACCATTTAACAGTACCTGTTGCCATTGCATTTCCTATCTTAGTAAGTTGCGCGGGTGACCCCGCCATAAAAGCGTCTCAACCAAGTAAGGAATTACAGACTGATACTGCACCACTGCTACTCGAATCTCAACGTGGACGCATTATACTGGATAAGTTGTGTTTTTCGCATAAAGTCAACAATCATTTGATCTGAATCGATTTTGAAACATGAAATCTTGTTATTAGCCTAGCTCTAAAGCTTTAAAACCATGCTGATTGCATGCTTTAGCGTCGAATAAAACCTGTCATAAAGTGAGGTCTTAACAGCTTTTAATACGGCTTTTAGATAAATCGCATATAGTCTTAGCTAGAGCACAGCTTTTGTCGTATTTATCCAATAAAAATCTTAATAGCATGAATTTTGATGTCGCCATTGTTGGTAGTGGTTTAGCCGGTCTATCCGTTGCCCTACATTTAGCTGAAAACAAGAAAATCGCCGTCATTTCCAAACGCACTTTGCGTGATGGTGCCAGTGATTGGGCACAAGGCGGCATTGCAGCAGTCCTTGATTCCACCGATAGCATTGATCAACATGTCTCCGATACCTTGATTGCGGGTGCAGGCATTTGCGATGAAAAAGCTACGCGCTTTATTGTCGAACATAGCCGCAAAGCGATTGAATGGCTGATCAAACAAGGTGTGCCCTTTACCAAAGACGAAAGCACCGAACTTGGTTATCACCTCACACGTGAAGGTGGTCACAGCCAACGTCGCATCATCCATGCAGCTGATGCCACTGGACATGCAGTACAACTCACTCTTGAACAACGAGTACGTGAACATCCCAACATCACCTTATTGGAACATCATTTCGCGATTGATCTAATCACCACCGATAAGCTGCATCTCAAAGGTGAAGCCTCGCGTTGTCTTGGTTTATATGTACAAGATGTGGTGACAGGCAAAGTCATGACGATTAACGCTAGCCAAACCGTGTTAGCGACCGGTGGTGCTGGCAAGGTTTATCTCTACACCACCAATCCAGACACAGCGACTGGAGATGGTATTGCAATGGCATGGCGTGCCGGCTGTCGTATGGCGAATATGGAGTTCATACAATTTCATCCGACTTGCCTCTATCATCCTTATGCAAAATCTTTTTTAATTAGTGAAGCAGTACGTGGTGAAGGTGGCTTATTAAAGCTACCTGCCAGTGCAGGATCAGTAGCGGGTCAGCGTTTCATGCCGCAACATGATGAACGCGGTGAATTAGCGCCGCGCGATGTAGTTGCAAGAGCGATCGACTTTGAAATGAAAAAACGCGGACTTGATCATGTGGATTTAGACATCACACATCAATCGCCTGCATTTCTCAAAGAGCACTTCCCAACAATTTATGCACGTTGCCTAGAATTTGGAATCGACATCACACGTCAACCTATTCCTGTTGTGCCTGCTGCACATTACACCTGTGGTGGCATCATGACCGATTTAGATGGTCGCACTGAAATTGCAGGCTTATATGCAGTTGGCGAAACCGCCTACACAGGATTACATGGAGCGAATCGCTTAGCGAGTAATTCATTATTAGAGTGTGTTGTATTAGGTCGTGCTGCCGCTTTGCATATTGCACAGCAATCTCCTACAACTACCCATGCCTTACCTGAATGGGATGAAAGTCGCGTTACGGATGCTGATGAAGAAGTCGTCATCACACAAAATTGGGATGAGTTACGACGCTTTATGTGGAATTTTGTGAGTATAGTGCGAACCACTAAACGACTAGAACGTGCTCAACATCGCATACGTTTATTAAAAGAAGAGATCGATGAGTATTATGCAAACTTCCGCATCACACCGGATTTACTTGAACTACGCAATTTAGTTGATGTCGCTTCACTGATTGTAAACAGTGCTTTATCGCGCCATGAAAGTCGTGGCTTGCACTACAGCTTAGATTTTCCTGAGACCTTGCCGACTGCAGGGCCCACCATAATTACACCAAGAGCGCGTAATTTATAAAGCAGTGTTTAGCTCATTACTCTCAATGAATAATCGGTAGCTCTAATATCTTTAGTCAGACTACCGACAGAAATTCTGTCTACACCAGTTTGTGCAATCGCTTGTACGGTTTGCGCATTCACACCACCTGAAGCTTCTAATACTGCTCGACCAAGATTTAGGCTCACTGCCTCACGCATCATGTCTAAGCTGAAGTTATCGAGCAAGATAGAAGTTGCCCCTGAGCTTAATGCCTCTTTTAATTCTGCGAGATTTTCTACTTCAATTTGTATACTGACACCTGCTTGCAAAGCTGTCGCCGCTTGTAACACTTCAGGAATACCGCCTGCTGCTGCAATATGATTTTCTTTAATTAAAATACCGTCATATAAAGCGAGACGTTGATTCTGCCCACCACCTACACGTACTGCATATTTTTGTGCCAAACGTAAACCAGGTAATGTCTTACGTGTATCAAGAATCGCAGCATGAGAACCTGCAATCAACTGCACATAGTGACGAGTGACGGTTGCTACACCCGATAACAACTGTAAAAAATTTAAAGCACAACGTTCAGCAGTCAACAAAGATTGCGCAGGACCTTCAAGCTGACACACCACTGTATCAGCTTGCATAAGATCACCTTCAGCATACTTCCAATCAATTTGTATGCTCGCATCCACTGCCTGCATGACTGCATCAAACCAAGGTGCACCACATAGCACTGCAGCTTCACGCACCACCACCTCAGCTTTTTTATGCGCATCAAGTGGCACTAGCTTTGCTGTCCAATCTCCGCTACCCACATCTTCAGTCAATGCAGCATGCACATTGGCAGTTAATGCTGTGCTTAACGCAGCATCAAATGGCGTATGAGGATTGCGTAGATTGCTCATCGTTTATTATGCAATTTTATTTAGGCTGGGCCTATGCCAGAAAATAATTTCTGCTCTTGCGCTAAATCTGCACTTGGTGCGACTTTAGCTTTACGCTCAGCTGCAAACTGCAACATACGATCAATACACACTACCGCTTTTTTACCCATTGCTGGTTCAACTTGAATTTCATTACTGCCTGTTTCTAAAACGTCTGCTAGATTTTGTAAGGCGTTCATTGCCATCCAAGGACAATGCGCGCAACTCTTACAAGTAGCGCTATTACCTGCAGTAGGCGCTTCAATAAAATGCTTACCCGGTGCTGCCATACGCATCTTATGCAAAATACCATTGTCGGTTGCAACAATAAATTCTTGTGCATCTAATGACTGCGCTGCAGCGATCATTTGTGATGTTGATCCCACCACATCCGCAAGCGCAACAACTGCGGCTGGTGATTCAGGATGGACTAAAATTATTGCGTTAGGATGGTCACGCTTTAAGAGTTCTAGCTCCAAACCTTTAAATTCATCATGTACTAAACAAGAACCCTGCCATAACAACATATCCGCGCCGGTTTGCTTTTGTATATAACCACCTAAATGCTTATCTGGTGCCCATAATATTTTTTTACCTTGTGCATGCAAATGCGCGACGATGTCTAAACCTATCGATGAAGTCACCATCCAATCAGCACGCGCTTTCACTGCTGCACTGGTATTGGCATACACCACCACTGTGCGATCAGGATGGGCATCACACCACGCTGTGAATTCATCTGCAGGACAACCTAAATCTAATGAACAAGTTGCATCGAGATCAGGCATTAAAATAGTTTTTTCAGGCGAGAGTATTTTGGCTGTCTCACCCATAAAACGTACACCGGCTACAACCAAAGTTTTTGCTGCGTGATCGCGACCAAAGCGCGCCATTTCTAAAGAATCAGAAACACAACCACCTGTTTCTTCTGCCAGATCTTGTAAATCAGCGTCTACATAATAATGCGCTACCAACACTGCATTTTTTTCTTTTAAAAGACGTTTTATTTTTTCTTTTAGGGCTACTTTTTCTGTTGGAGAGACAGCAGTAGGCACACGTGCCCACGCTTCTTGCGTGCAGCTAGCGCCTTGCGTTTCAGCAGGACGTTCAAATTCTATAGTCTTAATTTCCATGATTACTGTATACCTTGAGAAGACAAATAATCTTCATAACTACCTTGAAAATCAACTATGCCATCTTCTTTGATTTCCAGAATACGCGTAGCAAGAGAGGACACGAACTCTCTATCATGTGACACAAAAATCAAGGTGCCTGCATATTTTTCTAAAGCGATGTTGAGTGATTCTATCGATTCCATATCCATGTGATTGGTAGGTTCATCCATCAACATCACGTTATGACGGCCTAACATGAGTTTGCCGTATATCATGCGGCCTTTTTCACCACCGGATAAAACCTTTACGATTTTTTTAACGTCATCACCAGAGAACAATAAGCGACCTAAAATAGAACGTACTGCTTGATCATCATCACCCTCTTGAGTCCACTCACCCATCCAATCAGTGAGATTTTTTTCTGCAGCAAATTCTTCTGTAGGATCTTGCGGCATGTAACCTACATTCGCATTCTCTGCCCATTTCACTAAACCACTATCCGGCTGCAATCCACATAAATCACCGCCTATGCAACGCAACAAAGTCGTCTTACCTGCACCGTTGGCACCAATGATGGCAATTTTTTCACCTGCTTCTACAGCGATACTAAAATTCTTAAACAAAGGATGGTCGTAAGCTTTACTAATACTTTGTGTTTCTACTGCGAGTCTATGTAATTTTTTCTCGCCTTCAAAACGGATAAATGGATTTTGACGTGAAGAAGGTTTGAAATCATCAATCTTAATTTTATCGATTTGTTTTGCACGTGAAGTTGCTTGTCTAGCTTTGGATTTGTTCGCAGAAAAGCGACGTACAAAATCCTGTAACTCTGCAACTTTCTCTTTGGCTTTAGCATTGGCTGCCATTTGCTGAGCACGTGCTTGTGTAGAAGCCAACATGTAATCATCATAATTACCGGGATAAACCTTGAGCGTGCCGTAATCCATATCAGCCATGTGTGTGCAAACCTGATTCAGGAAATGCCTATCATGGGAAATGATGATCATAGTTGAATTACGTTGATTTAGTACATCTTCCAACCAACGAATGGTGTTGATGTCGAGATTATTCGTCGGTTCGTCTAATAACAAAATATCGGGATTAGAAAACAAAGCCTGTGCCAACAACACACGCAATTTAAAACCGGGCGCAATACTACTCATCAAACCCTGATGCTGCGCAATCGGTATCCCAACACCTGCTAATAACTCACCGGCTCGTGCTTCCGCTGTGTAGCCATCGTATTCAGCAAACTTGGCTTCGAGATCCGCCGCCTTCATGTAGTCATCATCGGTTGCATCGGGATTTGCGTAGATAGCATCGCGATCCGACATAGCCGCCCACATTTCTGTGTGCCCCATCATCACCACATCCAACACACGCATCTCTTCAAACGCAAACTGATCTTGACGCAATTTACCTAAACGCTCACCGGGATCAAGCATGACGTTGCCCGCAGAAGGTTCGAGGTCACCACCTAGTATTTTCATGAAAGTGGATTTGCCACAGCCATTGGCACCAATCAAGCCGTAGCGATTGCCATCTCCAAACTTAACTGAAATGTTTTCAAACAAGGGCTTAGGCCCAAACTGCATGGTGATATTAGCTGTAGAAAGCACTGCGGGAACCTTTAAAAATCAAACAGGAATAACCCATGATTCTACCATTTGACGCTGCAGCGCAGCAGAACACCACACCAACTTAGCTAAGGTTTTTGGATATTTTCTTAGGCAACTGCTAAGTGAGGATAATTCGAAATGGCGAGACGAAAGCCCTGTGCATCTGACTGCAAATGCGCCTTGGCACCGACTGGTAGGGTTAATTTATCAAGCGTGTGCCCAAATTGCAAACCCTGCAGCATAGGAACAGAAACATGCTGTCGCATAAAAGTGAGCATGGAATCGAAGTTATAGCCGTTATCGTACTCACTCAACTTATAAGATGAAAAATCACCAAACAACACGGCTTTTTGTTTTTGCAAAATACCAGCATGCGCTAGTTGCAATAGCATGCGCTCAACGCGATACGGATGTTCATTCACATCTTCTATAAAAAGCACACCACCTTCAATGGTAGGCATCCATTGCGTACCTATTAGCGATACAAGCATACTAAGATTGCCGCCCCATAGCGTACCTTGCACATCCACCGCTGTATTAGCTTTGAATGTTGATTGAATCGTGATGTTCTTTTCAGTCAGACATTGCCAAAAATGTAGATGCGTAAATTCACTCACATCAGCACGACTAAAGTCATCACAAATCATAGGCCCTGCAAAACTCACTGCACCTGTTTGCGCTAATAATCCCATTTGCAAAGCCGTGAAATCACTGTGCCCTACGAATAATTTTTTACTCGCTGCGAGAGATGCAAAATCAATTTGCGGTAATAAACGCGACAAACCATAGCCACCACGTAAAGCAATAATGAGTTCTACTTCAGGATTATTTATCGCTGCATGTAGTTGTGCCAAACGTCCCGCATCACTATCAGCAAAGCGCTGAAATTTTTTCTCAGGTGTGGTGTAGTCATGTACTGTATGACCCATAGCGTGTAAACGAGAAATAGCTTCTTGATAAGCGACTACATCAGTGGCATAACCACTTAAACCTATGATCGCAATAGCTATGGGATGTGAGGAATTCGACATAATGATTTAGTGTTTTTGACTATGATCAGCGGTGAGGCTTTCATGTATAGCTTGTGCACGACGCTGAATAAAAAAATCACGCAATAACTGACCACATTCTTCTGCCAAAACACCACCTGTTATCGTGGTGTGATGATTGAGTTTTTCTTCTGCGAATAAATTAATCACTGAGCCGCAAGCACCAGTTTTTGGGTCTGCAGCACCATACACAACTCGCGCTAATCTGGCATGTAACATTGCACCGGCACACATAGCACATGGCTCCAAGGTGACATACAAGGTGCAGCCAGGTAAGCGATAATTTCCTAATACTTCTGCTGCTGCGCGAAGAGCAGCAATCTCAGCATGTGCTGTAGGATCATGCTGCGCTATAGGTTGATTATGGCCCGTAGCGACGATCTTTCCTTCATAAACCACCACCGCACCGACTGGCACTTCACCTTGTAGTTCAGCTTTTTTAGCAGAGGCAATGGCCTCTTGCATGAACTGATTATCTAATTCACTTTGCATCATCACATTCACTTTACATCATCATGCGTTATCTCGGCCCAACAATTTGGAGTTTCATGCAACACCAATTTATGTAAGCGCAATCCCGTGCCGTAGTGATCTTGATAGGCATCGCGCAGAATGTTAAACGCTGTGCGTGCTAGATTTTCTACTGTCGGTATCTGTTGAATAATTACTGTTTTATGATCCGGTATGCTGCTCAAAAATTCACGTACTTTAGTATCTTTTTCATACACTAAAAAAGCATGGTCCCAGACATCTACCAAATGCTGTTTCGCTAGAGCTTTGACATCAGAGAAATCCATAATCATGCCATTATCCGAGCTGCCCTCCTGCTCAATCACATTTCCAATCAAGGTGATTTCTAAGGTATAGCGATGGCCATGTAAATTACGACATTGACTTTTATGATCAGGAATACGATGTCCAGCATCGAATTCTAATTTACGAGTAATAGTTAGCATGATTAAGGTATTTGTAACAACTTATGTGTTTGCAATGACAAACGCCATTGCGGTGTGTTTTTACAAAGTTCTATCGCAAGTTTGATATTTTTTTCTACCTCTGGACCATCCATAGCTTGCACAAAAAAATGCTGAAAATCTAAATTTGTATAAGAAGCGAGTTGCTGTGCATCCTGTGGCACCACGACTTTGATTTCATGACCAGACTTAACTACGAGCTCAGCACCCATTTTAGGGCTCACACATATCCAATCCACACCCTGTGGTACAGGTAAGGTGCCATTGGTTTCTATCGCCACTTCAAAACCAAAACCATGTAATGCGTGAATTAATGCTTCATCTAACTGTAGTAATGGTTCGCCACCGGTGCACACTACGTATTTATGATTTGATGCATCAGCCGGCCACTGTGCATTAATTTTTGCGGCAAGCTCAGCAGCATCTGGGTATTTACCACCCTGATTGCCATCTGTTCCCACAAAATCTGTGTCACAGAAACGGCATATCGCAGTGGCTCTATCTGCTTCGCGTCCAGACCATAAGTTACAACCCGCAAAGCGACAAAACACCGCCGGCCGCCCTGACTGAGCACCTTCTCCTTGCAGTGTGTAGAAAATCTCTTTGACGCTATAGCTCACGCAATGACCTGAAATAACTAGAAAGGCGTGATTATCTACCAGAATGGGACGGCAGCGTCGTAGTTTGTTTAAACCGGAGCTAACTGCGGGGGATCGGGAAACAGCACCAGAAAACTCGAACCACGGTTATTGGCGCCTGAACGTACACTGATAGTGGCGCCATGCTCATGCGCGATGTCACGCACAATGGCCAACCCTAGTCCACTACCAGACTGACTGTGATCGAGTCGATAAAAGCGACTAAAAATTTGTTCTTTATCTGTCTCTGGAATTCCAGGGCCATCATCTTCCACTTTTAATACACCACCACCTTCTTTCATCATACAACTCACGGTCACAGTGCCACCATCTGGCGAATAGCGAATAGCATTGTCCACTACGTTATCAATCAAATCACGTAATAAAAATCGATCGCCTAACACTGTCGTAGGTTGTAAATCAAAACCAATATCAATATTTTTCTTGAGAGCTTCTTGTACAAACTGCTGTACCGACTCAGCTAGTAATTTATCTAAAGAGAGCAACTCCATGGCACTCCGATTGCCATCCCCCGGTTGTGATCGAGCTAACGCTAATAACTGATTCGCTTTACGCGTCATACGATCGGTTGAGGCCAACATCATGTCAACAGAGCGTGCAGTATCAGGATCTTCTTTATGTTGCGCTTGCAACCACTCTAACTGCGCTTTAAATCCCGCTAAGGGCGTACGCAACTGATGCGCCACATTCGCTAAAAAATCTTGTTTCGCAAGAGCGCTATCTTGCACACGCGTGAGCAAATTATTTATCGCCAAAATAAAAGGCTTCACTTCAACCGGTGCATTACTGACTGGTAAAGTAGATAAATCATCGGATTTACGTTGCTCTAAATTGCCTTGCATCTCACGCAATGGCGAGAGCCCTTTATTGAGTGCCAACCAAATCATCAAAGGGATAAGTATGGCTAGAAAAATTTCAGAAATCAGTAAAGTAAGAAAAATACGCAATTGAATTTGACTGCGTTTAATACGGGTTTCCCCCGCTCCAATCAAAATTACTTGACCCGCTACCACAGTTTTTAATGCAATCACACGCACATCTTCACCGCGCATCATGTCGGTGTAAGGTAAAGAAGTATTTAATTTATCGGGAATTTGTAATATAGGAAAATCTTTATCGCCAGCGATAGTGCGGCCATTTAAATCACGCACGACGAAAAACACTTCATCAAAATGATCTACGCGCAAAACTTGCTCAGCTTGTTGTGAGAGCCTGAGTTCAATTTCGCTATCCGTCTCTTGTACATGCGGAACCAGCGCCCAAGCTGCATCGGCCAGACTTTGATCCAAGGCACCTTGTGCAGGAATCCATGCTAACCAATACGCGGCAGCTGCACCGGCAAGATTCACAGCCAATAAAGGAATTACCAGCCACTTCAGCAACTTGACGCGTAAACTCAAGACGCTTGCTCCAACATATAGCCAAAGCCACGTATCGTTTTAATGGCGATGCCTGCAGAGGCAATCTTGGTACGTATACGAGAAACATATACTTCAACTGCGTTTAATGTCACCTCTTCACCCCATGGCAAAATAGCATCAATAATTTGCTGCTTAGAGACTACGCGTGATGCTTGCTGCATGAGGTATTCCAATACAGCCCATTCACGTGCAGATAATTCTATGGTTTGCCCATCGATACTAGCGCGACGCGAAAATGCATCGAGCTGCAGCCCACCTATTTGCATTTCAGGCGGACGCGGATTACTACGCCTAACCAAAGCTTTTAAACGTGCCACCAACTCGGGCGCAGCAAAAGGCTTGACCAAATAATCATCAGCACCGAGTTCCAAACCTCGCACCCTGTCCTGCACATCATCTCGCGCTGTTAACAACAAAACCGGAATAGTATCGCCACGCGAACGCAAACGACGAACAACCTCAAAGCCATCTATACCTGGCAAGCCAATGTCGAGCACAATCACTGAAACAGCGCGCGAAGTGAGAGCATGATCTGCCTCTAGACCGTTATGTACGACATCCACCGCCATGCCATGCCCAGTCAAAATGCGGGAGATGCCATCTGCTAAAACCAAGTCATCTTCTACTAACAACACATGCATAAGGGGTTCCTACAGTATTCAATCTTCCTCGTATTTTGCCAGAGTGGCGGGCCATTGAAAGAATTAGTCATCCGATTGAATAATTATCCTTACTGGCGTAGTGCGATATGAGAGCTATCATGATACTCGTACTCAAATGCGTATCACTATGAATAAACTAGTCTTAATCATGGCGATGCGATGTTACAAACAATAGTAATTGTATAATTCGCATTAATTCACTCTCTCTTCCCTATTACAAACAACAAAAGCTTAAATAAGCTTCATATCCAGTTGCTAGGATTGGGAATCTTATTAAAAGCATTTTTAATGAAATTATTGAATGATCCGCCTGCAACAACTTAGCCTCATGCGAGGCACCAAGCCTCTCTTTGTTCAAGTCGATCTCACTCTCAATCCCGGCGATAAAATTGGTTTAATCGGTGCTAACGGCACCGGCAAATCCACCTTATTTGCGATGTTGCGCGATGAAATTCATCCAGATCAAGGCAGCATAGATTTTCCACGTAACTGGCGTGTGGCGCATGTAGCGCAAGAAACGCCTGCACTAGATCGCAGTGCTCTTGATTATGCAATTGATGGCGATGTCACTCTCAGAAAATTAGAGGCTGAATTAGAAGCCATAGAAAATCAGCATGATGATGCTGAATATGGCAATCGCATCGGAGAAATTCATAGCATGTTAGCGGATGCCGATGCCTACACCGTACGCTCACGTGCTGAACAATTACTGCATGGGTTAGGTTTTTCATCCGAACAAACTGCACAACCGGTATCAAGCTTCTCTGGTGGATGGCGCATGCGACTCAATCTCGCGCAAGCCTTGATGTGTCCATCTGACTTACTGTTACTGGATGAACCCACTAACCATTTAGATTTAGATGCCATCCTTTGGTTGGAGGATTGGTTAAAACGCTATAGCGGTACCTTAGTCATCATTTCACATGACAGAGATTTTTTAGATGGCGTGGTCAATGTCATCGCACATATCGATGATAAAAAATTTAAACGCTATTCAGGAAATTATTCTTCATTCGAGCGTCAACGTGCAGCGCAAATGATTTTAGCTGCCGGCATGATAGAAAAGCAACAGCGCAAACAAGCGCATTTACAATCATATATCGATCGATTCAAAGCCCAAGCCACTAAAGCAAAGCAAGCACAAAGTCGTATTAAAGCCTTGGCGCGTATGGAAGAGCTCGCTCCTTTGCGTGCCGCTGCAGAATTTTCGTTTGAGTTTCGTGAACCATTGCGCGCACCAAATCCTTTATTAACGCTGGATCATGCTGCAATTGGTTATCGCAATACCGAAGAAGGCACTGAAAAACAAATCGCAAGTGGTATTAATTTTTCTTTGCAAACTGGTCAGCGTATAGGTTTGCTTGGCGTGAATGGCGCAGGTAAATCAACTTTTATCAAAACCATAGCGGGTGAACTAGCTGTGCTTCATGGTGAATCACAATTGGGCAAGGGATTAGTGATCGGTTATTTCGCGCAGCATCAACTAGAAATGCTGCGCCATGATGAATCACCTCTCTGGCATTTAGCACGCATAGCGCCTACTACGCGCGAACAAGAACTCAGAAATTTCTTAGGTAGCTTTAATTTTCCTGGTGATATGGTGACTAGCTCTATCGCCCCGTTTTCAGGTGGAGAAAAGGCACGACTCGCTTTAGCTCTCATCGTATGGCAGCGACCAAATCTACTCTTACTGGATGAACCAACCAATCATCTAGATTTGGAAACTCGTGAAGCTTTAACTGATGCACTGGCTCAGTTTGAAGGCACACTCGTTTTGGTATCGCATGACAGACATCTATTACGTGCCACTACCGATCAATTCTTGATCGTAGCCAATGGTGCACTGTCACCTTTTGATGGTGACTTAGATGACTATCGCGACTGGCTCTTCAAAACTAAACTCGATAGCAAAACGGAAGCACGCAATGCATCTCTACCCGATACTAAGAATATAGCGAAACCAGAAAAAAAAGCACCCGCACCTATCACAGAATCGATCAGTCCGGCCGAACGCAAAGAACAAAAAAAGCTAGAAGCAGAACAGCGACAAAAAATAGCCGCATTACGCAAGCCCATAGAGACGAGTATTAAACGTCTTGAAGAAAAAATTGAAAAACTCAATCTCAAAAAGAAAAACATAGAATCGATTTTGTCTGAATCAGATATCTATGAAGAGCATAGAAAAAGTGAATTGCAATCTTTACTTAGCGATCAAGCTTACTGTAGCAAAGAGTTAGCTGAAGTTGAAGAAACATGGATGGCTCAGCAAGAAGACTTAGAGCGTCTCTCACAATAATTCCCTGAGCATTTTCAATAATTGTTTCTGACCATTAGGTCAAAACATCATTCACAAAAAAACTGATTGTTAAATTAATACTAGCCTGGAACGACATCAGGCTAGTGGATACCTACGTCTGTTCAAATGTAAAAAAATTTTATATTGAATTGTTTTTTGTTAACCCAATCAAGGTAACCCATGCTTCCAAATTCAAGATTCAATAGAAATAATTTACCACCTACGCAACCACCTTTAATGAATTTCGTCGCAAATAGAATTACTACTGAGCAGGCTCAATTAAATTTTTTTTCAGCAATTGAATTTGCACATGAAAATGAATTCCCGCTTTTATGTGATAGAGCCATATCACAGGGAGCTAATGTCAATATGAAGAATCACTTGGGTCAATTAGCTATCGAATGCGCAATCGCAAGAGGAAGTCTTATTATATTGCGCTGTCTTTTTGCAAGAGGCGCATTTATTCCCGAAATAAATCAAAACGAAGAAGATATTTTAATGGATTCTGCTTCAAAAGGTCATGCAGACATCGTGGAGTTTCTCATCACCGAAGGCAATATGCAAAATAATGCTAAAGATTTACAGGGAATGACAGCACTACATAGAGCAGCTTTATTTGGAAATACAGAAACAATAAAAATATTACTCGAATACGGCACCTCTCCAGACACCTTAACTAATTTAATCCGAGATGATGTTTTAGAAAATATATTTGGCGATAAATTAAATGAATTTGGAATCACTAAAGAAGGAAAAAATATTTCACCTCTTATGATTGCAACTGCTCGTCAAAATTATGGCGACGTAAATTTATTACTAGATCATCAGGCGAAAGTTGATATTGGTGGAGTACCTCCATTGCTAATAGCAATAAAAAACAATGATGCGCAGATGATAGAAATTTTAAGCCGTGCAGGTGCATATTCAGATCACCACCCCGTGTTAAACGAGGAGGGACTCATTGAATACGCAATTAAAAATAATATTTCTATCGAATGTCTAGAATGTCTGTTAAATGAAAATTCAGGAAAAATAAATCTCACTTCACAACAAATTCTTATCCTGCTCATCAATTCGATTACAAAAAATCGTCCAGATTATCTTGCCGTATTATTAGCCGCTGGCATGAATAGTGAAAATGATCATAAATTTCAAATTTTATTTATGAATGCAGATGTCTCACACAGCAAAATTTCTATCAACAATATACTTGCCTATCTAAATGCAGATAATTTTGAAGCAAAAATAAAGTCAGACAATATTGAATCTATCAGTGAAATATCTAATACAGCTCTGAATACTTATAGATTAACTGAAATAGGAGTCTTTCCACCATTAGCAAACAAGATCCTACAAGTTCTTTTTAACGTAAAAAGTAACAATAAAAATACTGCAAAAGAACAATTAAATTTTGCTTTAGCCGTAGAGTTGGGAAAAGGAGATTTGTTAAATAAGAATTTATTTCCTAATGATTTTTTAAATCTCAAAGAATGTCGTATTACCTCAGAGTGGCTGATGAAAGTGAAAAAGAAAGCAGAATTGCAATTCATACTACTTCATAATATTTCAAATGAAATTATTGATAAAAAAATTCTTAAATTTCAAGAATTAATCTCTGTTGATTATTTAAAGGAACATATTCAACCTAAAAATAATCCAGATGAAATAGCGAATATTTTAAAATCACTTTTTATCAATCAAATAGGAATACCCAATGATCTTGCAAACTTAATTGCCGGAGTTTTTAGATCAGGACTTAAGTTTGTTCATTCCTTAAACCAAAATAATTATCAAAAAGATGAGCTTGCATTACTAGCGCAAAAGTTAATTACTAATTTACTCAATCACAGTGCATTACCGCAAGCTATAACTGCGAATCATGTTAGCGCTAAATTTACAGAAAAATTATCCTTTGTCTTAAACGAAAATGGACAGCATTTAAAAGATTTTTACGCAAGTCCATTTGAATTCATAAAAAAATTAGAAAATAGGCATAATCTTCGCCCGCCAGAAGTGGCTACATTACTAAAACAACTTTCCTTAGATTTAGGATTCCCACCTCAATTCAGCATGCACATCATTAAGGCATGGTCAGACAGCATCGCAAAGACACGTCAGCTCAATCAATTAAATACGCTTACAGCCATTAATCAGGCTCATAAATATCAGTTTGCAATCAGTCTTTTAGATGCAATAGAAACTATGTCGAATTACCCCTACTTTTTTCAGGAGCGGTTTTTAGAGCAGACGCTGCAGCAATTAAAAAGCTGGTGTAACAGTCAGCAAACTCAAGCAGAGTTTTTTTCTGGTAAACGTCCTGCAAGTGATAATGATGGGCCAAATTCAAAAAGACAGCGCCATCAATAATCAGCGCGCAGTCGTTAGCACTGATTGAAATAACAGACTAAATTAAAGGAAATGAAAAGGGCATCTCCATCAGCAATGCTTACTGTTGGGATGCCCTCTTTTATGAAGAAATTTTATTTCTACTTTTGCTTATTCAATTTGAATTAATTAATTTTAATTAATCGTTTTTAACTACGATAGTAGGAAATTTACTCGACAAATCTTTTGCTTTTTCTGCGACACGCACTGCGAGTTTGCGCGCGATTTGTTTGTAAATTTGTGCGATCTTTCCATCTGGATCAGCAATCACAGTTGGTTTACCAGAATCAGTTTGTTCACGAATTTCTAATGCTAATGGCAGCGCGCCTAAAAAATCCACGCCAAAGTCAGCACACATTTTTGCGCCACCGCCCTCACCAAAGATCGCTTCTGCGTGTCCGCAGTTCGTACAAATGTGCATGCTCATATTTTCAACCACACCCAAAATCGGTATGCCGACTTTTTCAAACATTTTTAAACCCTTACGCGCATCAAGCAAGGCAATATCTTGCGGCGTAGTGACGATGACCGCACCTGTTACAGGCACTTTCTGCGATAAGGTCAGTTGTATATCACCTGTGCCAGGTGGCATATCCACGACTAAATAATCCAGATCACGCCAATTCGTTTGTTCGAGTAATTGTTGCAAAGCCTGCGTAACCATAGGACCGCGCCACACCATAGGGTCATCGGGATTAATCATGAAACCTATGGATGCGACTTGCAGCCCATAATTTTCCAAAGGCTCCATGGTCTTACCGTCATGTGATTCAGGACGGCCAGAGATGCCAGTCATCATCGGTTGCGAAGGACCGTAAATATCTGCATCTAATAAACCGACATTCGCACCTTCTGCAGCGAGCGCAAGTGCGAGATTCACAGCCGTCGTTGATTTACCTACGCCACCTTTACCGGAAGCGACAGCAATAATGTTGCGCACGTTAGGCAATAACTTCACACCACGCTGCGCTGAGTGCGCCACAATTTTTGCAAAGACATGGACGTGCACTTTGCTTACACCAGGCAAAGCTAGCAGCGCTTCACTAACTTGAGTTTGTATCAATTGAATTTGCGATTTTGCGGGATAGCCCAATTCAATATCCACCGCAACATGATCACCATCGATAGCAATGTTCTTGGCTGAACGGCTTGCCATGAAATCTTTGCCGGTATTTGGATCGATTAATTCTGATAAGGCTTTTTGTACCGCTTCCACTGACATGCTCATGTGTTCTCCTAAATGCAAGCGCAACAGTCTAATGGAATCGCAAGCGAACTGCTTGTTTTCTGTTTTAAATGAAGTTAGAAGAATCACTCACACATATGTGCAAAATAAAGCCTATTTATTTAAGCAATTTTGTTAAATACAAACCCTATCTTCAACATTTATAGCCATAAAAACTGTCAATAATCTTATTCGTTAAGGTACAATAATGAAAACATGCTCTTCACTGAGGGCATAGAACTAAATGCTTTAAAAAGCATAATATCAACCATAACGATGAGACATCAAATGACTACCTCATTTGACACGAGCAAGATTCAGTCAATTCTCGATGAATTAAGCAGTCAATCCGGCGCATTACTGCCGATCCTGCATGCAATTCAAGCTGAAGAAGGCTATGTGCCTAGCGACAGCATTCCTCTTATTGCCGATGCTCTAAATCTTTCACGTGCAGAAGTACATGGTGTGATTACTTATTACCATCACTTTCGTGAAAAGCCTGCCGGCAAAAATGTGGTGCAGATATGCCGAGCAGAGGCTTGTCAGTCAGTAGGATCAGAAGCCTTGGCCGAACATGCTGTTAAGCAGATAGGTTGCGATTTTCATGAAACCACTAAAGATGGCAGCTTCACACTGGACCCTGTGTATTGCCTCGGTCAATGTGCCTGCGGTCCTGCGATTATGATTAATGATGATGTCCATGCGCGTGTAGATGCAGCAAAACTAGACAAACTCTTAGCCAAAGCAAGGAGTCAAGCATGAGCATTACTGTTTATATCCCACGTGATTCCACCGCTGTTGCATTAGGTGCCAACGATGTAGCGGTAGCAATTGCAGCAGAAGCAAATCAACGTAAGCTCGATATCACCATTAAACGCAATGGCTCACGCGGTATGTTTTGGTTAGAGCCTTTGGTTGAAATTGAAACTGCATCCGGTCGCATTGCTTACGGCCCTGTGAGTGAAGATGATGTCGCTGCCTTATTCGATGCGGATTTCCTGCATGGCGGTAAGCACGCCTTAGCTTTAGGTAAAACTGAAGAGATTCCGTTTTTGAAAAATCAAGAACGCCTCACCTTCGCACGTGTTGGTATTACTGATCCAGTGTCGATAGAAGATTATGTCGCGCATGAAGGCTATGCAGGTTTACGCAAAGCTTTAAGCATGACGCAAGCACAAATTGTTCAAGAAGTCACTGACTCCGGCTTGCGTGGTCGCGGTGGTGCAGCTTTCCCGACTGGTATTAAGTGGAATACCGTCATGAAAGAACAATCAGCGCAAAAATACATAGTCTGTAATGCGGATGAAGGTGACTCTGGTACCTTCTCTGACCGCATGGTGATGGAAGATGATCCTTTCGTTTTAATCGAAGGTATGACGATTGCAGGTTTAGCAGTCGGTGCAGATAAGGGTTACATCTATGTGCGCTCTGAATATCCTCACGCTATCGTTGCTCTGAATGAAGCGATTGCGATAGCACATACGCATCAATACTTAGGCAAAAACATACTAGGATCAGGTAAAGCTTTTGATCTAGAAGTACGTATGGGTGCTGGCTCTTATGTCTGCGGTGAAGAAACTGCTTTACTCGAAAGTCTAGAAGGTAAACGCGGCATAGTGCGAGCTAAACCACCCTTGCCTGCAATTTCTGGTTTATTCGGAAAGCCTACCGTCATTAACAACGTGATTTCATTGGCGACCGTGCCGATCATTTTGTCACGTGGTGCAAATTTCTATCGTGATTTTGGTATGGGTCGTTCACGTGGCACTTTGCCACTGCAACTCGCTGGCAATATTAAATTTGGTGGCTTAGTTGAAAAAGCATTCGGCATTAGCTTGAACGAAATGCTCACCACCTTTGGTGGTGGCACACGCAGTGGTAAACCCATTAAAGCAGTACAAGTTGGTGGACCACTCGGTGCGTATATACCTCCATCACAATTTGATACTCCACTCGACTATGAAGCCTTCTTAGCCTTAGGCGGCACACTCGGTCATGGCGGCATTGTGGTATTCGATGAGTCCACCAATATGTTGAATCAAGCGCGCTATGCGATGGAGTTTTGTGCGGTTGAATCTTGTGGCAAATGCACACCTTGCCGCATCGGTTCTACACGTGGCAAAGAAGCACTCGACAAAGTACGCAATGGTGACAACGTAGAACAACAAATTCATCTAGTGCGCGATTTATGCGACACCATGCTGCATGGATCATTATGTGCCATGGGCGGAATGACACCTTTTCCAGTTTTATCAGCGTTAAACCACTTCCCCGAAGATTTCCAAACGCAGCAAAAGCGCAAAGCCGCTTAACAATTACTCTGCAGGAGACATGCAATGAATGTATTAAACGAAACCGATTACGGCACACCAGCAAGTCACTCTGATGTTGCAGTCACATTAGAGATAGATGGTGTCAGCATCACCGTACCTAAAGGTACCTCCGTTATGCGTGCAGCGACTGAAGCTGGCGTGAATGTCCCCAAGCTTTGTGCAACAGATAGCTTGGATGCATTTGGATCTTGCCGTTTATGCTTAGTTGAAATCGAAGGTCGTAAGGGTTATCCCGCTTCTTGCACCACACCGTGCGAACCGGGCATGAAAGTGAAAACCCAAACTAATAAGTTAGCTGATATTCGTAAAGGCGTGATGGAGTTGTATATCTCTGATCACCCACTCGATTGCTTAACTTGCCCTACCAATGGTAATTGCGAATTACAAGACATGGCAGGCGTGGTTGGTTTACGTGAAGTGCGTTATGGCTATGAAGGTGAAAATCATCTCAAGATGAAAAAGGATGAATCGAATCCTTATTTCACTTATGACCCTTCAAAATGTATTGTGTGTAATCGTTGTGTACGTGCTTGTGAAGAAACACAAGGTACCTTTGCATTAACCATCGATGGACGTGGCTTTGAATCACGTGTCTCAGCAGGACAAAATGAAGCCTTCATGGATTCAGAATGTGTTTCGTGTGGCGCTTGCGTACAAGCCTGCCCGACTGCAACGCTGACAGAAAAATCCGTCATCATGATGGGTCAAGCAGAGCATAGCAAAATCACGACATGTGCTTATTGCGGCGTAGGTTGTTCTTTCAAAGCTGAAATGAAGGGCAATGAAGTCGTGCGTATGGTGCCATACAAAAACGGCAAAGCAAATCATGGTCATTCTTGCGTCAAGGGTCGCTTTGCGTGGGGTTATGCATCGCATAAAGATCGTATGCTCAAGCCTATGATACGTAAGAAAATCTCCGATCCGTGGCAGGAAGTGTCATGGGAAGAAGCGATTGGCTATGCTGCAAGTGAATTCCGTCGCATACAAAAGAAATATGGCAAAGATTCTATCGGTGGCATTACTTCTTCACGTTGTACCAATGAAGAAACCTATCTAGTACAAAAACTCGTACGTGCTGCATTTGGTAATAACAACGTTGACACTTGTGCGCGTGTTTGCCACTCGCCTACTGGTTACGGCTTAAAACAAACCTTAGGTGAATCAGCAGGTACGCAAACCTTTGATTCAGTCATGCATGCTGACGTGATTATGGTGATAGGTGCGAATCCTGTTGCTGCTCACCCAGTGTTTGCATCGCAGATGAAACGTCGTTTGCGTGAAGGTGCAAAACTTATCGTCGTTGATCCACGTACAACAGAAATGGTGAAGTCTCCTCATATACAAGCTGACTATCACTTAAAACTCAAACCCGGTACCAATGTAGCGATAGTTTCTGCATTAGCCCATGTGATTGTCACTGAAGGCTTATGCAAAGAAGATTACATTGCCGAGCGTTGCGATACACAGTCATTCAAAGACTGGAAAGAATTTGTTTCACGCGCTGAAAATTCACCTGAAGCTTTGCAAGAAGTTACTGGTGTACCTGCCGACTTACTGCGTGGAGCCGCTCGATTATATGCAACCGGTGGAAACGCTGCGATTTACTATGGCTTAGGCGTAACGGAACATGCACAAGGTTCAACCATGGTCATGGGTATCGCGAATCTAGCGATGGCAACCGGTAATGTGGGACGCGAAGGTGTAGGTGTGAATCCATTACGCGGTCAAAATAATGTGCAAGGTTCGTGTGACATGGGTTCCTTCCCACATGAATTGCCTGGCTATCGTCATATTTCTGATAGCACAGCACGCGCTGAATTTGAAGCAAGATGGGGTGTGACACTAGATCCAGAACCAGGCCTGCGTATTCCAAATATGTTTGATGCTGCAATGGATGGCACCTTCATGGGCTTGTACTGTCAGGGTGAAGATATTGTTCAATCCGATCCAAATACGCTACATGTCACCAATGCATTGAGCTCTATGGAATGCATCGTCGTTCAAGATTTATTTTTGAATGAAACTGCAAAGTACGCGCATGTATTCTTACCTGGTTCATCATTCTTAGAAAAAGATGGTACGTTTACTAATGCTGAACGTCGTATCTCACGTGTAAGCAAAGTCATGCCAGCTAAAGCAGGTTATTCAGATTGGGAAGTCACTCAACTGTTAGCCAATGCACTAGGTTACAACATGAACTATAACCATCCATCAGAGATCATGGATGAAATCGCTTCACTCACACCAACCTTCACCGGTGTGAGCTTTAAAAAGATAGAACAACTTGGTAGTGTGCAGTGGCCTTGTAATGATCAAGCGCCAAACGGCACACCTATCATGCACATCGATAAATTCGTTCGTGGCAAAGGTAAATTCTTTGTTACTAAATACGTGCCTACCGATGAAAAAGTTACACGTAAATTCCCATTGATCCTGACCACAGGTCGTATTCTTTCGCAATACAACGTAGGTGCGCAAACACGTCGTACGGAGAATGTGAAATGGCATTCCGAAGACAGGTTGGAAATTCACCCACATGACGCAGAAGAACGCGGCATTCAACAAGATGCATGGGTAGGCATTAGCTCACGTGCTGGTGAAACAGTACTACGTGCCACCGTGACTGAGAATGTACAACCAGGTGTGGTGTATACAACTTTCCACTTCCCTGAGTCGGGTGCGAATGTAATCACAACCGATAACTCGGATTGGGCGACTAACTGTCCGGAATATAAAGTCACAGCAGTACAAGTCATGCCAGTGACCCAACCTTCAGAATGGCAGAAAGAATATAGTCGCTTCAATAAAGAGCAACTGGAATTAGCCAAAGCTGAAACGAGTAATGCATAAGCTGTTGCGTGTTTAACTGAGTGATATCTTTATAAAATGGGTAAAGCTAGCAACCCCGTAGCTCTTGCTACCGGTTCTGAAGTATTAGAGCCGGTACAAGTGCAGCGTTGGAAAGCGGGTCATTTAACGGCTGTGGATGACATCGTTGCAGTTGAAACACCGGTTTCACTGGTTTACAACGGCATCTCTCATGCAGTGATGCTTGCCTCACCGGCTGACCTAGCAGATTTTGCATTAGGCTTTTCACTGACAGAAGGCATACTGCAGGACGCTTCTGAGTTGTACGAGTGTGAAATCGTAGAGCAAGAACAAGGTATGCAAGTTGAAATGCGCATAGCAGCTGAACGCTTCATGCTTTTAAAAGATAAACGTCGTAATCTAACAGGACGTACTGGATGTGGTTTATGTGGTGCTGAATCACTTGAGCATGCTATTCGTCATCCGGCGCCTGTCAATCATCAACACAGCATGCACGCTAGCTTGTTATTTGCAGGTATGCACGCTATGCAGCAATTACAGCCACTACAACAACGCAGTGGTGCAACCCACGCAGCAGCATGGATGCAAGCTGATGGCATGATTAGTTGTGTACGTGAAGATGTAGGCCGTCATAATGCATTAGATAAGTTAATCGGTGCTCTAGTTAAAGTTAAGACAGATTTTTCACAAGGCGCGGTCTTAATCACCAGTCGTGCAAGTTATGAAATGGTACAAAAAGCAGCCAGTATGAGCATAGGAATCATCGCTGCACTCTCTGCACCGACCAGCCTTGCTATTCAATTGGCAGAGCAAGCGAATGTCACACTGGCTGGTTTTGTAAAAAGCGACTCGCATGTAATTTATGCTCATCATGAGCGCATACTCGTGAATTAAAAAACAAACTGGAATCAAACTATGGACGCGAATAATCTCATCAACATGGCAAATAAAATTGGCACTTTCTTTGAAAGCATGCCTGATCAAAAACAAGCCTTAGAAGATATTGCTGGTCATATAAAACGCTTCTGGGCACCGCCTATGCGCAAAGCGATTATTGCTAGCATCGATAATAAACAAGATGCGGAAATGCTAGCGATTGTTCGTGAAGCACTCATCACCCATCGCGTTAAGATTCTCTAAGTTGTTTGACATCTCAAGTGAACTCTATTGATTCACTATCACCACTACTGCAACGTTATTCATTAGGCGGTAAAGATCTGGCCGAACCCGGCCCTAGTAAAGAAGAGTTAAAACTCATTGCGCAAGCTGCCTTGCGCGCACCTGACCATAGTGAGTTGATTCCTTTTCGATTTGTCATCATAGAAGGATTAGCGCGTGAACGTTTAGCTGATCTGTTTGAAGCTTATGCAAAACGTGAAGGTAAGTCCGAAGAATCCTGTCGCATAGAACGTTCACGTGCATTACAAGTACCTGTCACGATTGCAGTCGTTGCACGTATCGATCTTGCTCATCCACTTGTACCGGCGCATGAACAATGGGCATGTATAGGCGGCGCCATCACAAATGCATTGAATGCCTTACACGCTATGGGCTACGCTGGAAAAATGCTTAGTGGTGGGAAAGTACGTGATCAAATTTTGAATCAAGCTTTTTGTCATACCGGAGAAACACTGGTGGGATGGATAGTAGCAGGCACACCTACCAAACCACTCCGCGCAAAAACACAAAAATCAACAGATAAAATTTTGTCTTGGATTTAGTTGAAATCGATATTAGGTGCGTACGATTAAGCTGCGCTAATCGCACCTACAAAATCAGGCATGCCGTCGTAGGGACGATTAGCGTAGCGTAATCGTCCGTAAAAATTTACCTATAAAAAAACCCCAGCACTAAGGCCGGGGTTTTTAATGTGATACTTAAAAAATTATTTAAACAATACCGCTGATTTTTGTAGTGTGACCCAAATACCATAAGCAAGTGGTAATCCAACTGCTAACCAAGCAAATATAGCTATCGCTTTACTGCTCTCACCTGCTTCACTACTCGTGCTGCTATTCAACGCGGCTAGTGATACTTCATGTGCACGTTTTTTCTCTTCAGCTAATTCTTCAGGTGACATGAAATGATGTTCAGCTACTGGTCGCACTAGTAAGTTCGCAATTAAACCCACTACCAACATCCCTGCCAACACGTAAAAAATAGGACTGTAAATTTGATCAAAAGGCACTTTTGCTTCTTGACGCATGTCATGCATGTAGTTCACCACTACCGGTCCTAGAATACCTGCAGTTGACCATGCAGTTAAGAGTCGACCATGAATCGCACCCACAAATTGTGTACCAAACATGTCGGCTAAATAAGCAGGGATGGTGGCAAATCCTCCACCATACATAGAAGCAATCACCGCAAAGCATATGACAAATAATGCGAGTGATTTATTTGCTGCTGCACTTGATGCAAGCACATACATCGCAATACCTAATAAGAAGAAAATGAAGTAGGTTTGTTTGCGACCTAGTTTGTCGGATGAAGAAGCCCAGACAAAACGACCACCGATATTAAAAAGTGAAATCAATCCCACGAAACCAGCACCAATGGCAACTGCGCCAGCTAGCAATGCTTTATCTGCTTTTAAATCAGCAAAGCCTAAATCGACTTGACCAATCAATGCGCCACCAAAAGTTTCTTGCAACATAGGTGAAGCAGCACCGATTACACCGATACCTGCTGATACATTCATACACAGAATGACCCATAGGAGCCAGAACTGTGGCGTCTTATGTGCGTTCTTTAAATGCACATGATGAGCTGCAATCATGGCATTCGATTTTGCATTTTGTGGTGGCTCCCAACCTTCTGGTTTCCAACCAGTAGCAGGTACACGATAACCAAACGCACCTGCCAACATGAATACAGAATAGATTACAGCGAGTGTGACAAAGGTTTGCCATACGCCTGGATCAGTCGGCGTTGCGAATTTCCCCATCAGCATGGTCGCAATAGGTGAACCTATCATCGCACCACCACCAAAACCCATAATGGCCATGCCGGTCGCCATACCGCGGCGATCTGGAAACCATTTAATCAAAGTAGAAACGGGGGAGATATAACCTAAGCCCAGTCCGATTCCGCCTATGACGCCCGAGCCTAGCCAGAGCATCCACAGCTGGTGGTGATAGACACCGATTGCGGAAATCAACAGACCACCACACCAGCATAAAGCTGAAACAAAACCCGCTTTACGAGGACCAGCACGCTCTAACCAACCACCCCACACAGCGGCTGCGCAACCGAGCACAACAAAGAACAAGGTATACATCCAGCCCAAATCAAATTGAGTCCAGTTACAGTCAGTCGCAAACAAGGCGCGCCATGTGCCTGCAAGCTTTTCGCCAAAAGTTGAAGCACCAGCAGCGCAGGACAAAAGCGGTGCGCCATCAGGGCCAACAAGTGCATTACCTAATGGTTTCCAAAACACAGAAAAACCATAAGCCATGCCAATACAAAGATGAATTGCCAAGGCTGCTGGCGGCACTAGCCACCGATTAAAACCTGTACCTGCAATCGTACGTTCCTTTGCCAACCAATCTGATAAAGCCATGTGTCTCCTCCGAAAAGTGACGTCCTAAGACGAGCACGAAATATGTTATTTTTTACCAGTCAATGCGCCGGTATTCAAAACGTCTGATAGAGTATCGCAAAGTTGTCCTTTAACCTAGTACCGGTTATTTTGCACCGCAACATCTAAGCCAATACACTATGTTCAAAGTCCGTATTAATCCACATTGGGAAATCGCCAAGGATCAAGAAGAAGCTCTTGATACGGCTGTTTTACTCTCATTGTTACGCGCCATTGAAGAAACTGGTTCCATCGCGCGCGCGGCTGAAATGGTGGATTTATCTTATCGCTATGCGTGGGGAATTCTGCGAAATGCAGAAACCCTATTTGGTCACAGCCTAATGGAAACCGGTCGCGGTCGTGGTACTAGTCTGTCCAAACTGGCTGAAAAATTAATTTGGGCAGATAGACGCGTCAATGCCAGACTCTCACCTACTTTGGATAGCTTGGCCTCCGAGTTAGAAACTGAACTCGAAAAAATGATGGGCAATCCCACTAAACAAATTCGATTAGATGCCAGTCATGGATTTGCAGTGGCCGCGTTTTTGCGGCAAGCAGGCGAAGTCGGATTACAAATCGATCTTCACTATCGTAATAGTAATGATGCAGTTGCATCGCTTTCACGTGGTGAAGCTGATTTAGCAGGCTTTCATGTGCCATTGGGAGAATTCCAAACCCAAGCTATGCAGCACTATGGCAAACTCTTGAATGGTAAAACGCATCAACTGATACACCTTGCAGTACGAGTACAAGGTCTGTTTGTTAATCCTGGTAATCCACTCAGTATAAAAAATTTACATGATCTGATTCGCTCTGATGTACGTTTTGTGAATCGTCAAGTAGGTTCCGGTACCCGCATGCTACTCGAGTTAATGCTGCATAAAATCGATATCTCTCCTACTCAAATCATAGGCTTTGAAAACACAGAGTTCACACACTCTGCGGTTGCGGCTTTTATTGCGAGTGGTATGGCGGATGTTGGCATAGGCGTACAAACAGCAGCGGCACGATTCAAGTTGGACTTTATACCGCTACTCAAAGAACGTTACTTCTTTGCCTTACCGTCTGATTCATTGGGCAGACCTGAAATGCAACAAGTGATTGAAGTCATGTGCTCTGAAGCTTTTAGATCTGCTGTTAATCAACTGCCTGGCTATGATGCCAGTGAGACCGGTACTATCTTGACACTTGAACAGGCTTTTGGCGCTACGCGCTAATTTTTTACGTGATCACACAACAAGACATCACTGGACTGATACTCGCTGGTGGACGAGGCATGCGTATGGGTGGTGTGGATAAAGGTTTGCAAACTCTACAAGGCAAGCCCATGATTGCGCATGTTATGCAAAGACTGCAACCACAAGTTGATCGCATCATGATTAATGCGAATCAAAATCTCGATCGCTATCGTGATTTTAGTTTTCCAGTTTGGTCTGATGAAAAAAATGATTACGCGGGACCTTTAGCAGGCATGCAAGCTGGCTTAATCCATTGTGAAACTGCTTATATGCTGACTGTACCTTGTGATACGCCCATGCTGCCAACTGACTTAGTGACGCAATTAGCGACTGCACTAGAACAAAGTACAGCTGACATAGCGGTTGCCAATACTAAGCAACACGATCGTATACAACGTCAACCCGTATTTTGTTTAATGAAAAAAACTGTGCTGACTGATTTAACTACAGCACTAAAGCGCGGTGTGCGCAAAGTTGATCTCTGGTTAGCAGAAAAAAATGTAGTCGATGTAGTGTTTGATGATGAAACTGCGTTTGCCAACATCAACACACTAGAAGAGTTAAATCACATACAACTCTCTTAACTCTCCTATGACTAAAAAAACTGGCCCATTAGCAGGTATACGCATCATAGAAATGGTGGGATTAGGGCCCGCTCCCTTTTGCGCCATGATGTTAGCGGATATGGGTGCTGAAGTTATACGCATACAATCCAAACATGGCAAACCTGCTTTTCCTATTTTAAATACACGCTTTGATGTATTGGCACGTGGTCGTCGTTCACTCTCTATCGATTTAAAAAAACCAGGCGCAGTCGAAGTCTTGCTCACACTCATAGAACAAGCAGATGGTTTAATTGAAGGATTTCGTCCTGGCGTGATGGAACGATTAGGTCTTGCACCTGAAGTTTGTCATGCACGTAATCCAAAATTAATTTATGGTCGTATGACAGGCTGGGGTCAAACAGGACCACTCGCTCATGCAGCAGGACATGATGTGAATTACGCTGCCTTATCCGGTGCCTTACATGCGATCGGTGATGCCAACAACCCTCCACCTATACCTTTGAATCTAATTGCTGACTTTGGTGGCGGTGGCATGATGCTCGCCTTTGGCATGGTGTGTGCACTACTTGAATGTAAAAACTCAGGACAAGGTCAGGTAATTGATGCGGCCATGACGGATGGCAGTATTGCTTTAACCGGTATGTTTCATGGCTTTATGGCAGCAGGTG
>Ga0315901_10002133_pt1 | contig 27769 bp, 20 predicted proteins | sample LakEriMetagenome_10_FD_203761 | JGI IMG/M metagenome (GOLD analysis project Ga0315901, IMG submission 203761) | Freshwater fungal communities from buoy surface, Lake Erie, Ohio, United States - Buoy 2 MA116 | ecosystem: Environmental > Aquatic > Freshwater > Lake | place: USA: Lake Erie, Ohio...
TCGACCGATCCGCTGGAGGGGAATGTGGCGGTTGTGACGGGATCCGCGTGGCCGCCGCCGGCGACCCGGGCGCGGGCACGAAGGGCGGGAAATAGGCGACTTGGCGCAGGGGCGTCAAGGCCAGGCGCGTGTCGTGCGCCGTGCGGAACGGGAGAAGTGAGGCAGGCTGGGCGCCGACGGGCCGGGCGACGCCCCGGGGCCGGCGTTTGACACCCGTTCGCGCATCGACCTAGATTCATGGTCATTATCCAGATCCTGCCGTTTGCCCGCACAGTCGCGCGGACGGAGGATTGCGGAGGAGAATTGCGCGAATCGGTGGCGGGGTTCATGGCCGCCGGCTCGCGAGACGGATGGGATCGACAGCGAGCACTGCGGTCATCGACCTGGGGCGGATCGCCCACCGCCTCGGCTTGCCCGTCGCGCGGGTGGAGGCGACGGCGCATCTGTTGGACGCCGGCAACACGATCCCGTTCATCACGCGGTATCGCCGCGACCAGACCGGCGGCCTCGACGAGGAGGACGTGCGGCGGATCGCCGAGGCTGTCGGCAAGGCGCGGCAGTTGGCCGACCGCAAGCAGACCATTCTGCGGACCGTGCAGGGACAGGGGCGGCTGACGACCGAGCTGGAGACGGCGATCGCCGCGGCTGAGAGCCTGAAGCAGCTGGAGGACATCTACCTGCCGTTCAAGCCACGGAAGCTCTCCCTGGCCGAGGTGGCCCGGCAGCGCAAGCTCGGGCCGCTGGCCCGCGAGATCGTCAGCGGCGACCCGGCGGCCGGCGATCTGGAGGCGCGGGCGGCCGACTTCGTCGATGCCGACGCCCAGGTCGCCACCGTCGCCGATGTCCTGCTCGGTGTCGGTCACATCATCGCCGAGGAGTGCAGCGCCCGGGCGGACCTGCGGCAGCGGCTGCGGGCGATTCTGCACCGCACGGCGCAGCTCAAGAGCCAACGCGTGGAAACCACGGGCAAGGCCCTCACGAAGGACGAGAAGCACTACCGCGACTATTTCGACTACGCGGAGCACATCCAGCGGGTGCCGCCGCACCGCGTCCTGGCGATCAACCGCGGCGAGCGGGCGAAACTGCTCAAGGTCCGCGTGGAGGGGCCGCAGGAAGAACTCCAGGCCGCCGCTGAGGAACTGCTCGTGCCCGCGGGCCATCCGCACGCCGAGTTCCTCCGGAACTGCTGCCGCGACGCGCTTGCCAGGCTGGTGCTGCCGAGCCTGGAACGCGAGATCCGCAGGGAAATGACGGAGTTTTGCGAGGCCCACGCCGTCGAGGTCTTCGCCCGCAACCTGCGGAACCTGCTCCTCCAGCCCCCCGTGACCGGCCGCCGCGTGCTGGCGCTCGATCCCGGATTCAAGAGCGGCTGCAAGGCGGTCGCCCTGGATGAGTGCGGCACGCCGCTGGAGCACGCCGTGCTCCACATCATCGGCAAGCCGGAGAAGCGGGACGCGGCCGCCCGCCGGATCGTGGAACTGGTCAACGCCCACGCCTGCACGGTGATCGCCATCGGCAACGGCACGGCCGGCCGCGACACCGAGTCGCTCGTGGCCGAACTGGTGGCGGGTGAGCTCCGGGCGCTCGACGTCACCTACGTGATCGTCAACGAGGCGGGGGCGAGCGTCTACTCGACGAGCGCCTACGGCCGCGAGGAGCTGCCCCAGCACGAGGCTGCCGTTCGCGGTGCCATCTCGATCGGCCGCCGGCTGCAGGATCCGCTGTCGGAACTGGTGAAGATCGAGCCGGCCAACATCGGCGTCGGCCTCTACCAGCACGACGTCAAGGCCCGGCATCTTCACGCCTCGCTCGATCAGGTGGTCGAGAGCTGCGTGAACTACGTCGGCGTCGACGCGAACACGGCCAGTCCGGCTCTGCTCCGGTACGTGTCGGGATTGAACCAGGCCACGGCCCGGAACATCCACGAATGGCGGACGAAGAACGGTCCGTTCACGTCGCGGCAGCAGTTTCTCGAAGTGCCGGGCTTCGGCGAGGCGGCCTTCGTGCAGGCGGTCGGGTTTCTCAAGATCGCCGCGGGGGCCAACCCGCTCGACGCGACCTGGATCCACCCCGAGAGCTACGCGGTCGCCGAGCGGGTGCTGGAGCGAATCGGCGGCGGGCCCGCCGACCTGGCCAACCGCCAGCAGGCCGAGGCGATCGCCGAGCGGGCCTCCGCCCTGGACCTCGTGGCCCTGGCCGACGAGTTCGGGGTGGGCCGGCTGCTGCTGGCGGACATCGTGGAGCAGCTCAAGCGGCCCGGCCGCGACCCGCGCGACGACCTGCCGAAGCCGTTCTTCAAGAAGGGCGTGCTGAAGCTCGAGGATCTCGAGGTTGGGATGGAGCTGCTCGGGTCCGTCCTCAACGTCGTCGACTTCGGCGCCTTCGTCGACATCGGCCTGCATGACAGTGGGCTGGTGCACATCAGCCAGTTGTCGAGCCGCTTCGTCCGCGATCCGCACGATGTGGTGAGCGTGGGCCAGATCGTGCCGGTCTGGGTGCTGGAACTCGACAAGGCTCGGCGCCGGGTGGCGCTGACGATGATCGCCCCGGCTGAACGGGAACGGCAGCGGCAGGCCAAGGAACGGAAGGAGTCGCGGAAGGCTCGCGGTGGGCGGGAAGCAAACGAGGCGCCGGCTCGCGAACGTCAGCCCGTGCCGGTGGCAGGCGGGCAGGGCGGCGAGCAGCCGCCGCGTCCGCCCCGGCCCGCTGGTGGCCGCGGTCACCAGCGGGCGCGTCCGCCACGGGAGCAGGGGCCGCGGACGTACGTGGCCAGCGGCCCGAGCGGTCCCCCGAAGCCGCTCACGAAGGCCATGAAGACGGGCAAGGAGCCGCTGCGGACCTTCGGCGACCTGAAGCAGTTCTTCGATTCGAAGGGGGCGACCGAGCCGCCGAGCGACGCGCCGCCGCCCGAAGGAACGGCATAGCGGCTGCCAAAACCGATGGTCGAAGACCGCCGCAACAGTGGCGCACGCCTCCAGGCTCGCGAATGCGGATGGCGGAGCCGCGGCCGGATTCGACGGTCAGAGATCGCCGCTACAGTGGAGGGCGTCGTCGTTGCTCCGGCGTTCCGCGCCTGTGCCCTTGAAGCCCGAGGCGTGAGCCGAGGGAATGCGGCCATGCTTCCGGTGAGGCGGCGCGTATTCCCTCACCTTACGGTTCGGGCTTCCCGGCAGCGGGCGTCATGCTCGTGGATGACTCGCACGCAGCGGCCGAAGGCCGCGCCGCGTGCCATGCCGCCGCTCCGCGGCGGCCACGGTCGCCAGGAGGGCGAGCCATCGCCCGGCTGGTCGCATCATGTTGCGACCACGCCGGGCCAAGGCTGCACGGGCCATGGATGGCCGTGCAGCCGTAAAGCCAGCAATCACCGCTCGCGGAACGTGATCCGGCCCTTGGTGAGGTCGTAGGGGGAGAGTTCGACCTTCACCTTGTCGCCCGGCACGATGCGAATGAAGTTCTTCCGCATCCGCCCGGCGACGTGGGCATTCACGATATGGCCGCCCGTGATCTGCACACGGAACCGCGTGTTGGCGAGGGCCTGGGTGACGACCCCTTCCACTTCGAGGGCCTGTTCTTTTTCCGCCATGGGGATCCTTATGGGTCTACTCGGGCGCTCGCAGACTGTGGCACACGTCTGTCGCCGCAGGATGCGGCGCCAGCCGACCGTGGAAAACCTTGGCTTTTCCACCGGTCGGCCAAGTGGAAAAAGGCCATGGAGGGCTTTTACCACGGACAACTAGGAGCTGAGATCGTATCCCCGGCCTTAACGGCCGTCCAGCGGCGGCTCATTCGTCGCCGCCGGCCTCGGGGGCCGACCCGGAGGCCTTCCACCGCAGGTAGGCGTCGAAGAAGCCGTCCAGGTTGCCGTCGAGCACGCTCTGGAAATTGCCGACGTAGTGGCCCGTCCGCTGGTCCTTCACCCGCTGGTCGGGGTGCAGAAAGTAGTTGCGGATCTGCGACCCGAAGCCGGTCTTCGGCTGTTGCTTGTAGCGGGCGAGTTGCTCGGCCTCCCGCTTCTCCTCCTGGAGCCTGGCGATGCGGGCCCGCAGCATCTTGATCGCCGTGGCCCGGTTCTTGTGCTGGCTGCGCTCGCTCTGGCACTGCACGACGATGCCGGTGGGGAAGTGGGTGAGGCGGATGGCGCTGGAGGTCTTGTTGACGTGCTGGCCGCCGGCGCCGCTGGCCCGGAACACGTCCTCGCGGATGTCCTCGTCCCTGATCTCCACCTCGGTGTCGTCGTCGGCGATCTCCGGGGCCACGTCCACCGCCGCGAAGCTCGTCTGCCGCTTGCCTTCGGAGTTGAAGGGGCTGATGCGCACCAGCCGATGGATGCCGGTCTCGCCCTTGAGGTAGCCGTAGGCCCACGGCCCCTTGATCGCCACGGTGGCGCTCTGGATGCCGGCGACGGCATCGTCCTGCCGGTCGAGCAGCTCCACCGTGTAGTCGTGCTTCGAGGCCCAGGCCGAGTACATCCGCAGGAGCATCTCGGCCCAGTCGTTGGCGTCGGTGCCGCCGTCACGGGCATGGATCGAGACCAAGGCGTCGCTGGCGTCATGCGGCCCCGAAAGGAGCGAGGCGAGTTCCAGGGCGTCGACCAGCTTCGTCAGCCGGTCGGCCTCGGCCGCCAACTCCCCTTCGAGCGACTCATCCTCGCGGGCCAACTCCTCGAGCGCCTCGAGGTCGCGGCCGACGGCGAGCGCCTCCTCGAGCGGCTTGAGCACCGCGTTGACGGTCTTCAGTTCCGCGACCGTGGCCTGGGCCTTTTCGGAGTTGTTCCAAAAATCGGCCTCGCCCATGGCGCCTTCGAGCCGCGCGGCGGATTGCTTGCGTGCCTCCCAGTCAAAGGGAGTCCCGCAGCTGGAGCAGGCGGGCCCGGATCGCTTCGGCGCGGTGGAAAAGTGCTGTGTCCATGCGACGGATTGTACGCGCCGCCGTTGGAATGGAGAAGCCGAGCGCCTGGGGACCGGTCGTGGGCGGCGGCGTCAGGTGCGCCGCTTGGCGTCGCGGTTGAAGGCATCGAGCGTGGCGAACGCCGCGGCGAGCTGGGCCCGCGTCAGCCCGTCGTCGTTGACGATCAGCCCGGTGGCGAAGCCCGCCGTGGGCGAAATCGCGGCATTCACGGGCGTCGCCAGGTTCACGCGAAACCGCTCGTGCGCCTCGCGGGCACGATCGCCGAGCACCCACACGCCCACGGTGTGTTGCGTCTGCCCGGGGGCGAACGTGACGAAGCCGGCCGCGGCAACGTAGTCGCGGCCGGCGATCGCCGTGCCGTTGACCGTGCCCCAGCGGATCGTGACCGGCTGCACTGCCGGCGCCGAGAGCGTGATCGTGAAGGTGAGGAGCCGCCGGCCGGTGCTGCCCTCCATGACCGCGGCCGATGCGATCGTGGCCACCGGTGGAGGGGGCGCGGGTGGCACGGAGGGCGGCCCGTCCCACAGGGAGCCATCCGCGGCGGCGACCACGGCCGTGTAGCGGAACGCCGTGTCGAGCGGCTGGTCCATGCGGTGCAGCTTGGCAAAGTCGCCCCACGGTGCGGCTCCGGCCTGCCCGGTGAATTGGAAGTCAACGAACAGGTCCATGCCGGCGGCGTCGAGCCCGCGCAGGTAGTCGCGATAGATGTCGCCCATTCGCGGGTCGTTGGTGGCGGCGTGGAAGGCATGCTGATACGCCGCGCCGCGGCCGTCGAGGTGCGGCCCGCCTTCGTAGGCGACCAGGCCGATCTCGCGGCCCAGCCGCGTCGACCAGTCGCGGGCCAGGCGGGCATGGTTGGCGGTCCATTCCAGGGAGGTCGCGACGTTCGCCCGCGTGTCGGCGAGCACCCGGTCGACAGTGGTCGCCGCCGAATAGCCGGCCCGTTGGTCGTCGGTGGGCGTGATGTAGGGGGCGATCGCGATGGCGTCGAATGAGCCGCCCATACCCTCCATGACTCGGTTGGTGACCCAATCGACCGCGGCCCAGCCCGCCGCCACGCGGACGAGGCGTTGCGTCTGGCCCGCGAACACCTCCGTCCAGATGTCGAGGTCGCGCTTGGCCTCGCGGCCGGCGACCTGCCAGTTGTCGAGACCGGCGGACTGCGGCAGGCCGGTCTGCTCCTGCACCCAGTGCGCGGCCTCGAAGCCCCAGCCGAAGTTCCAGATTTCGTTGGACCATTCGACGTAGGCCTTACGGCCGGGTTCGAGGTGGTCGCGAACGTAGGTGGCGAAGTTCCGCACGAAGCCGTCGTCGGCCATGTGCGGCATGTTGAACCAGGGATCGGCATCGAGGTCGTTGGCCAGTTGCACCATGTATTCCAGGGCCATGCCGTTGACGATCGGCTCGCTTGCGGTGCCCGCGGAGCCGGATCCTTGGCGGATGGCGAAGGCGTCGCGGCGATCGGCCCAGGTGCGGATGTCGGAGGTGTTCGTCTCCTGCATCCCCATGAAGCGGATCGTCTTGAAGGGCGCAAGCCGCTCGAGAAAGAGCGGGTGAAACGGCGAGAAGGCCGCACCGGGCTGCCACCGTTGCCCGCCGAAACTCCGGCCGCCCCAATCGGGCATCCAGACGTTGAAGTTGCGGACCGGGTCGGTGGGGCTCGTCGCCTCGATTCGCATGAAGATGCCGTCGGCGCCAGGCGTCACCTGGAGGTCGGCAAAATTGCGGCCGGACGAGGTGCGGCCGCCGGCGATCGTCCGCGCGTCGAAGCCGAAGGTCACGGTGCCCGTGCCATCCCATTCCGCCCGGTAGACGCCCGCCGGATAGGCACCCTCGATCTCCCGGAACATGAGCGTGCCGGCCATCTGCCGCATCGTCTGCCCGGCGGCGTTCGTCCAGGTTGCCAGCGACGCGACGTTGCCGTTGGCATCCACGACGAGCGGCCGGGCCGCCCCGGTGTCCCAGATGGTTTCGCCGGTGACGGTGTTCACGGCCTGGGCGATCCAGGGTCGGGAGGCCTGGAAGGCGTCGGTGAAGGTCCAGGCCGGCGACCAGTCGACGATGTTCTCCAGGTTCATCCCCACGGCCATGTGGCTGTCGCCCGCCAGGAGCGACCGCCCTTCGAGCCGCTCGCAACCGGTCAGGGCCAGTCGCCCGCGGGGAGTGCGGCGTTTTGCAACGCGCGCGGCATTTTGCGACGGTGCAACGCGGCGATGAATGATCGGCATGGCAGTTTCCCCCGGAGCGATTTTGCCAGCGAAACCGGTCGCGTGCCAGCCTTTGGGCGGCCGGCGCCGCGCACGATCGCACTGAGTGGTGCAAGCGTCGTGCCAAAAGGTCCGGCAGTCATGTTTGCAGCGCCGTCACATCCGCTCGACCCGGTTGCCCGGCAGCCGCCGCAGGATGCGGCGCATCTCCAGCACGCCGAGCGTCGCCAGCACCTGCGACGTGGCCAAGCCGCTGGCCGCGACCACGTCGTCGATCGCCGCCGCGCGGGTCGCCCCGTCCGCTTCGCCGTCGAACGCGGCGAGCACCTGCCGCTCGACGTCGTCGAGCCGCAGTTCGGCCGGCGCATGCACCCGGCGGCCGTCGGCCGCCTGCGTCGCTTCGCACAGGGGGCCGAGTTCGTCGAGCACGTCGTCGATGCCCTGCACGAGTCGGGCGCCGTCCCGGATCAGTTGGTGGCAGCCTCGAGACAGCCGCGCGTCGATTGGCCCGGGTACGGCGAACACTTCCCGGCCCTGTTCCCCGGCCAGCCGCGCGGTGATCAGGGCGCCCGATCGCTCCGCGGCCTCGACGACGATCACCCCCAAGGACAGGCCCGACACGATCCGGTTGCGCTGGGGAAAGCAGCCCGGCTGGGGGAATGCCAGCGGCGGAGCCTCGCCCAGCAGGGCGCCGTGGGCCATCACCTCGACTGCGAGATCGGCGTGTTCCGGCGGGTAGATGTTGAGCACGCCGCTGCCGAGCACGGCGAGGGTACGGCCGCCCGCGTCGAGCGCACCGCGATGGGCGGCGGCGTCGATGCCCCGCGCCAGGCCGCTGACGATCGTGTATCCCGCGCGGGCCAGACCGCCGGCGAGCTGCCAGGCGATCCGGCGGCCGTAGGCCGTCGCGTGACGCGAGCCGACGATGGCGATCGCCAGGGAGTCGCAGGGCTCGATCGACCCACGTGCGAACAGCAGCCCGGGTGGGTCGGAGATCCGGCCCAGCAGGGGCGGATAGCCGGCGCCGCCCTCCACCAGCATCTCCACGCCGCGCTCGCGGCACAGGGCGAGCACCTCGTCGGCCGCTGCGGTATCGGCCATGCTCGGAATGGTCTGGGCGATCTTCCGGCCCACGCCGGGCACGGCGGCGAGTTCGCGGGGAGAGGCGGCCAGGATGGCCTCCGGCGAGCCAAAGTGGGCGAGCAGATCGCGGCGGATGCGCGAGCCCACGCCCGGCAGGCAGGCGAGGCGGACATGGTCGCGGATCCGTGCGGCGGTGGCGGAGGGGGGCATGGTGACTGGCAGGGCGGGGGTGAAATGTGTACAAATGTTCTGGTGGCGGTTGTATGACACGCATTCGTTGGCGTCAACCGTCGGGCAGGGGATACCGCGGCCGAATCTGCGGCTCTCGGACACCCGCTCGCCGCCCAAACCGGGTATCGTGTCGGCATGCGCATCGAGGACTGCCCCATGACACCCGTGGCCACGACGGCGACCGCCGCCCCCGGCTGCCAATTCGCCAGCGACAACACGGCGGGTTTCTGCCCCGAGGCCTGGCGGGCGCTCGAGGCGGCCAACGCCGGCTGTGTCGCCAGTTACGGCAACGACCCGTGGACGACCCGGGCCTGCGACCTGATCCGCGAGTTCTTCGAATATCCCGCCGACGTGTTCTTCGTCTTCAACGGCACGGCGGCCAACTCCCTGGCGATCGCGGCCATGTGCCAGTCGTACCACGCGATCCTGTGCCATGAGCTGTCCCATGTGGAGACCGACGAGTGCGGGGCGCCGGAGTTTTTCTCCAACGGCACCAAGCTCCTGCTGCTCTCCGGCGATCGCGGCAAGCTGACGCCCGCGGGCATTACGCACGCGGTCGAGCGGCGGCAGGACATCCACTATCCCAAGCCTCGGGTCGTGAGTGTCACGCAGGCTACGGAGCTCTCCACCGTCTACTCGCTCGACGAACTGGCGGTGATTCACGACGCCTGCCGGCGGCACGGCCTGCGGCTGCACATGGACGGCGCCCGATTCGCCAACGCCGTGGCGGCGCTCGACGTGCCTCCCAGGCGGCTCACCTGGGAGGCGGGCGTCGACGTGCTCTGTCTGGGTGGTACGAAGAACGGCATGGGCGTGGGCGATGCGGTCGTGTTCTTCCGCAAGGATCTTGCCGAGGAGTTTGCGTATCGCTGCAAGCAGGCGGGGCAACTCGCGTCCAAGATGCGGTACCTGACCGCACCCTGGGTCGGGCTGCTGGAGGATGGCGCCTGGCTGGCCAATGCCCGGCGGGCCAACGCGGCCGCGGCGCGGCTCGAGGCCGGGCTGCGCGGGATCGCCGGCGTCGAGATTCTCGGCCGCCGCGAGGCCAACGCCGTCTTCGCCCGCCTGCCCGAGTCGCTCGCGGCCGGCCTGCGGGCCCGCGGCTGGCGGTTCTACGACTTCATCGGCTCCGGCGGCTGCCGCTTCATGTGCTCCTGGGCGACGACCGACGCCGACATCGACACGCTCCTCTGCGACGCCCGCGGGCTGGCCGCGGCCGGATGATGCCCCTCTTCCAAACGGAGGCTTTCGTGGCCGACACGGCACGCCGCGCAGCGGGCTTTTAGCCCGCTGCTGCCTTCAGCTCCGCCAGGTGCTGGGCCGTGTTCACGAGCCGGTCCCAGTTCTTCTCGACGTACTCCGGTGGGCCGCCGATCTGGGCCACCACCTGGGCTACCTGCTCGGTGGGCACCATCTCGATGGCGTCCCAGGGGCAGACCTTGAGGTCGTAGGGGTTCGACTTCTTGCCCGGAATGTGGACGCACACCTCGCAGCCCACGCACCGCTCGATGTCGATCTCGCACCAGCTCTGCAGGTTGTGGAACTGGTCGTACTGCTGCACTTTGACGATGCAATCGACGGGACAAACCTCCAGGCAGCTCTCGCAGCCGGTGCAGTTGTCGGCGTTGATGACCGCCAGTTCCTTGGGCAGCTTCTTGCGGGGTCCGGCTTTGGCCATGGTGGGTGTGATCGGCGGGACGGGACGGAGAACTTCAACCACCGCATCGTAGCCGGCACCCGCAGGGCGGCCAAATCGCCGCGTCTACCTCCGGGGATCAGGCCGCCCGCCGCAGCCGGCCCACGGGCAGCGGGGCGGGGGCGGGGCTGCGTTGCCGGCCGGCCGCCGCGTCGTCGAAGGCGTAGCCGAACCGCTCGACGTCGGCGGCGAAGAACCGGCCCACCTCGGCGGCGAGCCGGTCGTCATAGAAGCTGCGGTAGTCGGCGTGGCGGGTGGCGTTGGCCCGGGGCAGGGAGGCCTCCAGGTCGAGCACCTTGCAGATGAAGGCAAAGTCGTCGGCGAGCGACTCGAATCGTCCTATGAAGTCCACGAGCAGCCGGCCATCATGTCCGGTGAGCATGGCGGACTGTGACATCTTGCCGCGGCGGATCTCGTAGGCGGCGTATGCGGCGAAGGATCGCAGGCGGCGGGCGTGACGGCGGCGATGGTGCCGCCCGTTGGCGAGCAGGAAGTGATAGGAGGAGACGAGCAGGTCCCAGGGATTGCGGACGAAGGCGAACTTGAACAGGTCGGCGAACACGTCGGCCGGCAGCTGCCGCTGAAGCACCGCCGCCGGGGTGTGCGTGCGGAACTTCTTCAGGCGGTAGGGGGCGTAGTGATTGACGTGGATGCCGACGAGCGCGAGGCCGCGGGTCATCCAGTAGTCGTCCACGTGGTCGGCGTGCGGCCACAGCGCGAAGGCCACGCTCGACCCCGCGGTCTTGGGCACGTGGATGAAGGCGAAGCGGTGGCGGTGGGAGATGAGCATGGCGGCGGGAGGATCGCGAAATCGAGCCGCCGAGGGAATAGCGTTTCGTGTCCGTCGCGCCGCCCCCCTACACCCGCTCGCCGCGGATCAGATCGTCTGGGGTCTGGCGGGTGCGGACGAGGCGGGGCACGCCACCGTCCACAAGCACCTCGGCCGGCAAGGGCTTCGAGTTGTAGTTGCTCGCCATCACGAAGCCGTAGGCGCCGGCGATCTCGATCACGAGCAGGTCGCCCACCTGCGCGGCCGGCAGGCTCCGCGTGGCCACGAAGCCGCCGTCGGTCTGCGTGAAGATGTCGCCCGACTCGCACAGCGGGCCGCCCACTGCCACCTCGTCGGGCTCGGGCCGGGCCAGGCCGTCGGGGGGGCAGAGGCTCATGGGGTGATACGAGCCGTAGAGCACCGGCCGGGCGAGCGTGTTGAAGCCGGCGTCCACGAGGACGTACTTCCGGCCCCCCTGCTTCTTGACGGCGCGGACTTCAGTGACCACGAAGCCGCTCTCCGCCGTGAGGTAGCGGCCTGGTTCGATCTCGAGGCGGATGCGGTGGCCGAAGGCGTCCTCGAGCTTCTTGCGGGTCGCGTCCCAGAGCGTGAAGTAGCCGGAGAGGTCGGCGTGCACCTCGCCCGGCTTGTAGGGGACGGGCAGGCCGCCGCCGGCCGAGATCGTGGTCAGCGACCGGCCGATCTCGCGGGCCACCTTCTCCAGGGCCCCGGCCACCTCGGCGAGGTGTGCCAGATCCGTGCCGCTGCCGATGTGCATGTGCAGGCCGCTGACCGACAGCCCGGCCCACTCGGCCCGCCGGAGCACCTCGGGAATGTCGGCATGCCAGATGCCGTGCTTCGAGCCTTCGCCGCCGGTGTTCGTCTTCTGGCTGTGACCGTGGCCGAAGCCGGGGTTCACGCGGAGCGTGACGCTCGCGCCGGGCACCCGCTCGGCGAGCTGCTCGATCATGTCGGCCGAGCCGCAGTTGCAGTGGATGCCGAGCTTCGCCACGGCGTCGAGGGCCTCGCGGTCGAAGATGTCGGCGGTGTAGACGATCGGGTGGACCGGCGGCAGACCGTCGGCCGTGGCACTCCCGGTGGCGGCGTGGGGCGTGTAGCCGGCGGCCAGCGCCCGATGGATCTCGCCTGTGCTCACGGCATCCACCATCACCCCCTCGCGGCGGACGAGGTCGAGGATGGCGATGTTGGAGCAGGCCTTCTGGGCGAAGCGGATCGTGTCCCAGGCGGCGAGGTCGCGGCAGCGGCGGCGGATCATCTCCGCGTCGTAGACATAGAGCGGCGTGCCATGCTCCTTGGCGAGCGCGGCGACGGAAGCGCCGGCGATCTCGCGGCGGATCGCGGGACGGGCGACGTCGGTGGGCAGCGACGAGGGGGTGGCGGGGGAGATCATGGGGCGAGACCGGGGAGGGGGATGGGGCGGCCCTTGGGTACCGGGGCGGGGCCGACGCCGACGGGCCGGGAAGCAGCGGGGCTTTGGAGCATGACTATCGTCTTGATCACCTTGATCGCGCCCGCGTCGGCGGAGAGCCGGGTGGCCATTCCCCGCTCGATCGGCCGGACGAGCACCTGCACGAGCGACGAGGGCAGTGCGGCGGTCTCGGCGGCGGCCTTCGTCGCCACCGCGATGCCGTCCAGGTCGTCCGGCGCGACGAGTTTCTGGGTGCCGGCGGCATAGACCACGAGCGGGGCGAGTGACACGTCGAACTCGGCGAAGGGCTTGGCGTCGGGCTTGGCCGCAGCACCCGCCGTCGCCGCGGCGATCCGCTTCTCGGCGTCGCCGCCGAAGACCATGAATGCGTGTGTGGGCGTGACGGCGAGCGTCATCGTGAGCTTCTCTCCGACCATACGCCGGAGGTTGTCTTCGTTGCCCGCCAGGTCGACGTCGACGACATGCAGGTTCGCCCCGCCGGCCTTGCCGGCATCGAAATTCACGGTCACGCCCGCCGGCAGGGCGTTCTTGGCGGCGACGGCGGCCTTGAGGCCCGCCTCGAGCGCCCGGCCGTCCTTGACCTTCATGCCGGCCGTCACGGCCGGCAGCGCCTTGCCCGCGGCCATCTCGGCGGCCGCCGTGTCGATCGTGACCGCGGCATCGATCCCGCCCGCGTCGAGCATCGCCGGCACCAGTTGCCGCACGAGTGTGAACACCGTGTTGGCCGGTGCGGAAACCGTGGTCTCGGAAAACCCGTTTGGCGTTTCGACGCGGCTCGACACCGGCAACGCCTGCACGATGGCCGCCTTCGCCGCCTCCCGCAACGCTTCTGGGATCATCATCGCCACGTAGCCGCTCACCGCCGCCGGCTTGCCATCGGACGTGGCGGCCGCCGGTGTCGAAAGCCCGGCCTTCGCCATCTCTGCGTAGAGATTGCCCGCGGCCGACCCGGGCACCATGGCGAAGCGGTTCTCCGCATACACCCGATCGTTCTCGATGTCGACGTTCGCGCCGAAGAGGATCGTCTCCACGTCGGCGAGATTCTCCAGTCTGGCCTTCAGGGCTTCGGGATCGACGGGCTGGCCCTGCTGGGCCTGCATCGCAGCGGCCTGCTGGAGCACCGCCAAAAGCTGCTTCCGCATGCCCGCCGGCATCCGCGCCGGAAACAGCTGCCCGCCGAGCGTGAAGGATTTCACGACCGGGTCGAGCGCTTTTTCGAGGCCAGCGGCGGCGGCGGGGCTGCCCTGCAGCGAGACGATCGCCCAGCCGTCCTGCTCCACGATCTGGATCGGCGGCATGCCGGGCGGGCTGATGACCTTCACGCCATCCTGTTCCTGGGCCGGACCGATGATCCCCTGGAGTGCCTCGAGCAGCTTGCCGAGGTCCTTCACCGGCACGAGGCCCCGCACCACCGGGGCACCCGCGGGGCCCTCGGCCGTCACCACCACGCCGGCGGGACGGTTCACATCGAGACCGGCGAGGCCCTTGAACTGCGTGCCGATCATGATGAAGGATTCGAGGAAGCCGTCGAGCGTGGGCTGATCGACCTGCGCGCCCACCCAGCGGGCCTGCTTCTTCAGGTCGGCGTAGGGATCGACGGCGACGACGGCGACCACGGCCGGCTCGTCGGCCGCCCGCGCGGCGGTGGCCAGGCAGGCTGCGAGGCTGCAGAAAAGGATCGGGAGGCGGCTGCGGACGGTGGACATCGCGAGTTTCTCGGAGGCGAAGGGGGCGTTATGAACGCCGTCAGGAGTGTATCAGCCTGCCATGCCCAGCGGGTATCCTCGCGGACACGCCATGGACATCCCGCCCCTGCCTCACGCGCCCGCGTTTCCGCCGTCGGCCGTTCCGGCCCGACCGCGGTCGCCCGTGCGGCTTCAGGCCCTGCTCTTCATCCTCACCGCGGCGACGACGTTCACGGCCGGCGTCGTCGGCTGGCAGCCGATGCTGTTCGGCGTCGATGACACGCTGGCCGCCGACATCGGCCCGCACTGGCAGCGCGGGCTCGCCTACATGGCGGCCGTGATGGCGGTGCTCGCCGCCCACGAGGCGGGCCACTTCATCGCCGCGCGGATCCACGGCATCCCGGCCACGCTGCCGTTCTTCATTCCCGTGCCCGTGCTCCTCACCGGCACGATGGGCGCCGTGATCGGCATGGAGGGCTCGCGGGCCAATCGGCGGCAGCTCTTCGACATCGCGCTCGCCGGGCCGGTGGCGGGGCTCGTCGTCGCCGTGCCGCTGCTGGCCTGGGGGATGCTCGCCGGCGCGGCTGTGCCCGCGCGAGAGAATCCGTTCGCCTTGCCGCTCTTGGCCCGCGGGCTGCTCGCCTGGGTGCGGCCGGACCTCGCCCCGGCCACGACGATCGCCCCCAACGCGCTGTTCATGGCCGGCTGGGTCGGGCTGCTGGTGACCGGGCTCAACATGATCCCGATCAGCCAGCTCGACGGCGGGCACGTGGCCTACGCCGTCTTCGGCCGCCGGGGCAACTGGCTGGCCCGGGGGGTCCTCCTGGCGGCGATCGCGACGATCGTCGTGCTCGGCCAATACAACTGGGTCGTGATGGTGGTCGTGGTCACGCTCCTGGGCGTCGATCACCCTCCGATCCGCGACGAGGACCGCCCCCCGGGGCCACTGCGCACGCTCCTCGGGCTCGCCGCGTTCCTGATCCCGATCCTCACCTTCATGCCGGAGCCGCTGGCGATCGACTGACCGGCGGGGGCGGAAACCGGGCCCCAGGGGCCGGAAAATTGCGTGGCGGTGAACCGCGAGGTAAGCAAGAGCGTAGGGATCCTGCCCTGCCGCCGCGTCCGCTTCCTCGGAGATCGTCCCATGGCCCGCCGTCCTGCCCGTGCGTTGCTTGCGGTCGAGTCGCTCGAGGGCCGCCGCGTCATGGCGGCGAACGTGGCCGTGGGCTCCGAGATCGGCGCCGGCAGCACGCCGCTGGTGCGGCTGGTCGACGCCGACACCGGCGCGGTCAAGGCACAGGTGATGGCCTTCGAGGCCACGTTCAAGGGGGGCGTGCGGGTCGCGATGGGCGACGTCGACGGCGACGCCCTCCCGGAGGTGCTCGCCGCCTCGGGCCCGGGACGCGTGGGCGAGATTCGTGTCTTCAAGCAGCATGTGTCGGGGGCCACGACCACGCTCACCGAGCTGGTCGGCTACCGCACCATTCCCTTCGGCCTCGGCTACACCAGCGGCGTCGAGATTGCCAGCGGCGACGTTGACGGCAACGGTCGCGAGGACATCGTGGCGGCGATGTCGCGGGGCGCCGGCACGGTCAAAGTGTTTCTCTCCGTCGCCGCCGCCGATCCCGTGCAGAACGTGCCCTTCAAGACTTTCACGCCGTTCGGCGGCACGTTCACCGGCGGCGCGAGCGTGGCCGTCGCCGATCTCGGCACGTTCGCCAACGGCCGCCTGGTCGATGCCGACGTTCCCGACAATAAGGTCGAGATCGTCGTCGGCAGTGGCGCCGGAATGCCGGCGACGGTGCTGGCATACGACGTGTCCGCGGCGCCGCGGGTCGTGGCCCGAATCGCGCCGCCGGCCGGCCAGAGCGGCTTTGCGGTGGCGAGCGGCCGCGTGGATGCCAACGCAATCGACGACATCGTCGTCTCCGCCGGCCGCGGTGGCGGTGGCGTGACGGAGGTCTACGCGGGCCGAGCCGCGGCGGCGGGCGGCGCGGTGCGGCTGGCGCGGTTCGCCCCCTTCGCCGGGCTGGCCAGGCCCAACGCGCCGGTGTTCACGGCGGCCGTTGACAGCGACGGCGATGGCCGTATCGACCGGTTCCTCGCCACGCAGGGGGACGCGGGAGGCTCGGCCGGGATCGTGCGGGCATCGCCTGCCACGGGCGCCCGCGTCGCGACATTCTCCACCGTCGCCGGGCCGCTGCGGGTCGCGGCCGCCCGCACGTCGTTCCGCGAGGTGACGACGAACACCGGCCTGAAATACCGCGACATCATCGTGGGCCAGGGGGCGACGCCCACGACCGGCCAGCGGCTCACCGTGCACTACATCGGACGGCTCGCCAACGGCACCGTGTTCGACAGCTCCATCTCGCGCGGTCAGCCATTCCAATTCACGCTCGGCGTCGGCCAGGTGATCGCCGGCTGGGACGAGGGGCTGGCCACGATGAAGGTCGGTGGCTCGCGGAAGCTCGTGATTCCGCCGGCGCTGGGCTACGGCAGCGTGCCCAACGGCAACATCCCGGCGAACTCGACTCTGTTCTTCGACGTGCAGTTGCTCGCGATCGGCTGACCGGCGGCCAGGCTCACCACCGCGCCTCGAGTCCGAGGTTCGCGCCGCCGAGCCAGAGCGTCTGGTTGCCGTCGAGCCGCGTGCCGGCCCGCGTGTCGGCGGCGAAGTCGAACTGGTCGGGCGCCAAGGCGACGCCCGTCAGCCAGAGCATGCTGTAGCCGAACCGCAGGCCCCATGTGTCGGAGAGCCGGTAGACGAGCGTGGCGCCGACGTCGAAGATCCCGCCCGGCGTGTCGGTGCGGGAGCCGCGGGCGGAGCGGTAGACGTCGCCCGTGATCGAGTCCACGATCGGATCTTGCGACTGGCCGAGCACCGATCCCGCCAGCGCCGCCTTCGCCCAGCCCTCGACCGCCCAGGCCTGCCAGTCGGCCCGGCCGCGAACGCCGAGCTGGCCGCCGAACAGATTGGAACTGGTCCGCACGGCGTAGCCCGTGACGAGCGCCGTCGGGCTGTCGCCGAACGCGAGTCCCGCCTGCTCGTCGAGGCCGGCCCAGCGGAAGCCGGCCAGCCAATCGACCGTGAACGCGCAGCGATGGCACTCCAGCGCGTAGCCCGAGGACCGCGGGCGGTGGACGCACCGCTCGGTGAACAGCACGTTGGCCTCCGCCGAGTTGAGCACGGAGGCGTAGGTGGCGCGGGCCGCCGAGGCGCCGCGCAGGCCGGCCACTTCGCTCGACAGCGGCGGGGCGATTTCGAGGTTCCCGCTTCCGGTGGCGGCCGCGTCGGCGAACATCCCGTAGACGCCGAGGTAGCCGACCTCCCAGCCGAGGCCCTCCGGTCCGTGCTGGCCGTAGAGGGCGCGGATGCCGGGCGCCGTGGGGAACTGCAGGTCGGGCGTGCCGATGGCCGTCGCCAGCGTGTCGCCGTCGAGGACGAGCGGGCCGTCGTTGGTGGTGTTGTCGCGCTGCATGAAGAGCACGTCGAACACCGCGTACGACTCCCAGCCTCCGCAGCCGGCGAGCGGCTCGGTGCGGGCCGCCTCCACCAGGCAGGCCGTGATCGCGACGGCCGCCGCCACCCGCTGCATCCATCGGGCCAGCTCGTTCATGAACATCCCCCCCGGGCCGGTCGCGGGCGGCATGATCGCCACGATGCGCACCACCGGCATGCCAGGGTTTTTCGGCAGCCGCCGCCGGACTGATGAGATTTCCCCAGCACGCAGATTCGCCCCCCCGCCGGCGCGGCAGGGTGCGGCGACCCTGCGGCCCCGGCCGCACGCGGAGCCGTGAAGATGGGCAGGGTTTGCGGGCGGTTCGTTGACCGTTCGGGGGCGGGCGTCCAGAATCGGTTCTCGCCGCCCGCGCGGGGCGGCGCACCCGGAGGAGCAGGAACGTGAACTTCGTCGAAACCGAGGATCCCGAGGTCTGGTCGGCCATCGCCGCGGAGCAGGTGCGGCAGCAGGATGGCCTCGAGATGATCGCCAGCGAGAACTTCACGAGCCCCGCCGTGATGCAGGCGGTGGGGAGCGTGCTCACCAACAAATACGCCGAGGGCTATCCGGGCCACCGCTACTACGGCGGCTGCGAGTTCGTGGACAAGGTCGAGGACCTCGCCCGCGAGCGGCTCAAGAGCCTGTTCGGTGCCGAGCACGTCAACGTGCAGCCGCACTCCGGCAGCCAGGCCAACGCCGCCGTCTACATGACGGCGATCGCGCCGGGCGACACCGTGCTCGCCTTCGACCTCGCCCACGGCGGCCACCTCACGCACGGCATGAAGCTCAATGCGTCGGGTGTGCTCTACAAGTTCGTCCATTACGGCGTCCGCCGCGAGGATCATCGGCTCGACTTCGACCAGATCGCCCGGCTCGCCCGCGAGCACAAGCCGAAGCTGATCGTGGCCGGCGCCAGCGCCTATCCGCGGGAGATCCCCCACGGGAAGTTCGCCGAGATCGCCCGCGAGGTGGGGGCGAAGCTGATGGTCGACATGGCCCACTACGCGGGGCTCGTCGCCGCCGGCATCCACGACAACCCGGTGCCGGTGGCCGACTTCGTCACGAGCACGACCCACAAGACGCTCCGCGGCCCGCGCGGCGGCATCGCGATGTGCCGCGCGGCCGACGCGAAGATCCTCGACCGCTCCGTCTTTCCGGGGCAGCAGGGCGGCCCGCTGATGCACGTCATCGCCGGGAAGGCCGTGGCCTTCGCCGAGGCCCTGCGGCCCGAGTTCAAGGCCTATGCGCAGCAGGTCGTGGCCAACGCCAAGGCGCTCGCCGAGGCCCTGGCCGCCGGCGGCGTGAAGCTCGTCAGCGGCGGCACCGACAACCACCTCATGCTGGTTGACGTGACGCCGCTCGGGATCGGCGGCAAGCTCGCCGAGGAGACGCTCGACCGCTGCGGGATCACCTGCAACAAGAACATGATCCCCTATGACGAGCGGAAGCCGATGGATCCCTCGGGCATCCGCCTGGGCACGCCGGCGCTCACCACCCGCGGCATGGGAGCGGACGAGATGAAGCGGATCGCCGCCTGGATCCTGCGGGCGCTGAAGAGCCCTGGCGATGCGGCCGTCGTCGCGACGACCCGCCGCGAGGTGGCGGAACTCGCCGAACAGTTCCCCGTGCCGGCGGCCCGGCTCGAGGAAGCGGTGGCAGGATGAGTTCTCCGCGCCGCGGCAGCGTGGTGCGGATCGGGCTCGTGCAGTCGGCATGCACCGGCGATCGGGAGGCCAACGTCACGCAGGCGCTCGCGGGCATCGCGGCAGCGGCGGCTGCCGGCGCGGAGGTCGTCTGCCTCCAGGAGTTGTTCGCGGGCGAGTATCCCTGCCAGGCGGAGGACCATGGGAAGTTCGCCGAGGCGGAAGCCGTGCCGGGGCCACTGACGGAGCGGCTCGCCGCCGCCGCGCGGCAGCATGGCGTGGTGCTCGTGGGGAGCGTGTTCGAGCGGCGCAGTGCCGGGCTGTTTCACAATACGGCCGTGATCTTCGATGCCGACGGCTCGACGGCGGGCGTGTATCGCAAGATGCACATCCCCGACGACCCGCACTACTACGAGAAGTTTTATTTCGCGCCGGGCGACACGGGGTTCATGAGCGTGCCCACGAGCAGGCTGGCCGTGGGGCCGCTCGTCTGCTGGGACCAGTGGTATCCCGAGGCGGCCCGGCTCACGGCCATGGCCGGCGCGCAGGCGCTGTTCTATCCCACCGCGATCGGCTGGCTCGACGGCGAGGAGCCGCTGCACCGCGAGCAGTATCAATCCTGGGACACGATGCTCCGCAGCCACGCCATCGCCAACGGCGTGTTCGTGGTGGCCGTCAATCGCACCGGTCGCGAAGGGCCGCTCCGCTTCTGGGGTGGCAGCGTCGTCTACGCGCCCAACGGCGACTGCCTGGTGAAGGCGGGGCACGACGCGGCCGAGACGATCGTCTGCGAGTGCGACCTCGACCGCATCGAGTGGTCACGGACGCGGTGGCCCTTCTTCCGTGACCGGCGGATCGATGCCTACGGCGGCCTCCTCGACCGCTGGGGGCGGTGACGCCATGACCCCGGCGGAACTCGGTTACCGGCTGCCGGCGGAGTGGGAGCCGCATGCGGCGACATGGCTCGCCTGGCCGCACCGCCGGGCCACCTGGCTCGGTGACTTCGCCGCCATTCCCGCGGCCTACGCCCGCGTCGTTCGGCAGATCGCGGCCTACGAGCCGGTGCGGATCGTGGGCAGCGGTCCGGTCCTCGCCGAGGCGCGGCGGCACCTTGCGGAGGTCGCCGCGGTCACGTTCGTCGACATTCCCACGAACGACTCCTGGATCCGCGACACCGGGCCCGTGTTCGTGACGCGGCGGGTGGCCAAGGCGGTGCCCGACGGCTGCCGCGTCGCCGCCGTCACCTGGGACTGGAACGCCTGGGGCGGCAAGTATCCGCCGTGGGACGACGACGCCCGCGTCGCGGCCACGGTCGCGGCGCACCTCGGTCTCCACGCCTTCAAGCCCGGGGTCGTGCTCGAAGGGGGGGCGATCGAGACCGACGGTGCCGGCACGCTCCTGGTGAACGAGCGGTGCGTGGTCGATACCCGGCGGAATCCCGGCCTCGACCGTGCCGGCATGGAGCGGGTGCTGCGGGAATGGCTCGGCGTGGAGCGGATCCTCTGGGTGGGCGGCGAGCTCGCCGGCGACGACACCGACGGCCACATCGACCAGTTGGCGCGGTTCGTGGCGCCCGGCCGCGTGGTCGCCGCGCGGCAGCCGGATCGGCTCGATCCCAATCATGCGGCGCTCGAGGCGAATCTGGAACTGCTGGCGACGCTCCGCGATGCCGCCGGCCGGCGGCTGGAGGTGATCCCGATCGACATCCCGCCGCGGTTCTCCTTCCAGGGCACGCAGCTGCCGGCGAGCCATCTCAACTTCTACGTGGGCAACGGCTTCGTGGGCGTGCCGGTGTTCGGCGCGGCCACCGACGAGGCGGCGCTGGGCACGCTGGAAAGGTGTTTCCCCGGCCGCCGGGCCGTGCCGGTGGACTGCCGCGAAATCGTCCGCGGCCGCGGGGGCTTGCATTGCATCACGCGGGACGAGCCCTCCATGGCCTCGTCCCGCTAGTGTCCTGAACTGGAAGTTCGTTGGCAAACGTTCGCAACGCGCTCAAGGATCGTATCCGCCGAGGCTGTCCGCGCGAAAGGCTTCGGCGTCTTGTTGTGCTCGTCGAGGGAATCGCGGATTGCCTGCTCGAGGGCGGCGACGCTGTGCAAGGCGCTGCGGCGAATTCTCCGCGTCGTGATTGCGGCGAAGAATCGTTCGATCTGGTTGAGCCAGCTGGCACTCGTCGGCGTGAAGTGAACGTGGTATTCGGGGTGGCGTTGGAACCAGCGCCGCACTGCGGGAGTCTTGTGCGTGGCGTGGTTGTCCGTGACGAGGTGGATCTCCTGCCCGGGACGCTTATCGAGCGTCCGGTCGAGATGGCGGAGAAAGGCGAGAAACTCCTGGTGCCGGTGCTTTCGGAGGCACTTGCCGATCACGGCCCCTGTGGCGACGTCGAGGGCGGCAAAGAGGCTAGTCGTGCCGTGACGGTAGTAGTCGTGCGTCCGCCGCTCGGGTGAACCAGGCTGCAACGGCAGCAGCGGTTGCGAGCGATCGAGTGCCTGAACCTGTCTCTTTTCGTCGACACAGAGCACCGCAGCATGGTCTGGCGGGCTCATGCACAGACCGACGACGTCACGAACTTTGTCGACGAATTGCGGGTCTTCGCTGATCTTGAACGTGCTCTCGCGATGGGGCTGGAGGCCAAAAGCCCGCCAAATCCGGCTGATTGCGGTCTGGGAAAGCCCGGCTCTCTCGGCCATGGAGCGGGTGCTCCAATGAGTGGTGTTCTTGGGCTTTGATTCCAACGTCAGCGTCACGACCTTGGCGACGTGGTCGTCAGTGATCGATCGTGGAGCCCCCGGCCGAGGCTCATCATGCAGCCCGTCGAGTCGATGACGGACAAACCGTTGGCGCCACTTACCGACCGTTGGCCTTGCCACATCCAGACGCGGCGCGACCTCTGTGTTCGTCAGGCCTTCCGCGCAATGCAGCACGATCCGTGCGCGTTAAGCCAATGCCTGCGCCGTCATGCGTCGCCGCGCCAACGACTCAAGTTCGCGACGCTCCGCGTCACTGACTTCCAGCACCGCCATCGGCTGGCCGTTCGCCATCCGCCACCTCCTTGCAGGAAAAACGGGTTCCTGCGAGGAATGTAGGGCCGCCCGGCGGAGGGCGCAAGACCAGTCAACGAACTTCTAACTCAGCACACTAGAGTAGAGCGGCTGCTTTGTACTGCGGCGGGCTTGACCCGTGCCGGCGACAGGCCGAGTGCGGCTCGTCCGCGGCTCGACGCCGTCTCCTGTCTGCACCGCTTCGGCTTATCGCTCGATCATCACGCCCATCTGCATGCGTGCGCGACCGACGGCGTCTTCATGCCGACTGGTGACGGGCCGCCGGCTTTCTTGCCGGCGGCGCGAAGGCGAAGCCGCCGGCTGGAGCCAGCTGCCGCCTCGGCCGATCACCCAGACCGATCTGGCCACGCTTACCGAGAAGGTGCGCCGTCGTGTCGTGCGCTGGTTCCGCATGCAGCGACTCCTCGACGCCGATGCGGCCGCCGACTGGGTCGGCCCGGGTCGCTCGCGAACGGCCACGCGGCCGGGGGCAAACGGCGTCGTCGAGCGCTCGCCGTTTGAGTTTCTCGACCGGCTCGCGGATCTCGAGTGCCGCTTCGTGGTCGCTCGATGCGGTGGGGCTCGCCGTGTTGACGATGATCGAGGATCTGCCTGCCGTTGCTCTTTCGTCCGCACAACCGGTGCCGCCGCCAATCCGGCCCAGTTTTCAGACAGAGCCTAGCTCAAGATCGAGCGAATGACGTTGCCCTTGACGTCCGTGAGCCGATAGTCGCGGCCAGCGTGGCGGTAGGTGAGCCGCTTGTGGTCGATGCCCACGAGGTGCAGCAGCGTCGCGTGGAGGTCGTGGACGTCGGTGCGGCCCTCGACCGCGTGCAGGCCCAGCTCGTCGGTGGCCCCGTGGCTCGTGCCCCCCTTGATGCCGGCGCCGGCCAGCCAGAGGGCGAAGCCGTTGCGGTTGTGGTCGCGGCCCGTCCCGTCCGCCCCCTGCGTGATCGGCAGCCGGCCAAACTCCCCGGCCCAGATCACGAGCGTGGAGTCGAGCATGCCCCGTCGCTTGAGGTCGGTGAGCAGCCCCGCCACCGGCACGTCGGTCTCGGCGCCGCGGTTGCGATGGTTGCTTTCGAGATGTGCATGGGCGTCCCACCGGAGCCGGTCGTCCTGCGGACCGCTGTAGATCTGCACGAACCGCACACCCCGCTCGACGAGCCGGCGGGCCAGCAGCAGTTGCGAGCCGTACGGCTTCGAGATCGGGTTGTCGAGGCCGTAGAGGCGGTGCGTCTCGGCCGTCTCCTGCGAGATGTCGAGGGCGTCGGGCGCCGCCATCTGCAACCGGTAGGCCAGCTCGAACGACTCGATGCGGGCCTGGAGGTCGGCTTCTCCGGGGTTTCGCTCCGCGTGCCGCCGGTTCATCGCGGCCACGAGATCGAGCTGCGCCCGCTGGCGTCCCTGGCCGACCTCGCCGTGCGGACGCAGGTGGAGGATCGGCTGCGGGCCCGTCCGCACGGGCGTGCCCTGAAACGCCCCCGGCAGGAATCCCGAGCCCCAGTTGAGCGGGCCGCCCTCGATCGAGCCCCGGGGGTCGGGCATGATCACGAAGCCGGGCAGGTCGCAGTTGTCGCTGCCCAATCCATAAGTCACCCACGATCCGACGCTCGGGAACCCGACCCGCGTCAGCCCCGTGTTGATCTCGTACAGGGCGGGGCCGTGGTTGTTGGACTGGACGTGCATGCCCTTGAGGAACGCGATGTCGTCGGCATGCTTCGCGACGTTCGGGAGCACTTCCGAAAACCAGTGGCCGCACTGCCCGTGTCGGGAAAATTTGAACGGCGACCGCATGACGGTGCCGTTGTTCGCGAAGAACCCGCCAATGTTGTCCCCGAGGTTCATCGTGGTGCCGTGCCGTCGGTCGAGTTCCGGCTTCGGGTCAAAGAGGTCGACGCTGCTCGGCGCGCCGTGCATGTGGAGCCAGATGATGGACGTCGCCTTCGGAGCGAAGTGGGGCGGGCGGGGCGCGAGCGGGTTGTGCGGGGCGGCCGGCTCGGCCGCGAGCAGGCCCTGATCGCGGAGGAGGCAGGCGAGGGCGAGCAGGCCGCAGCCGTTGGCGGACCGTTCCAGGAAGTCACGCCGCGCGAGCCCTCCCGCGACGGCGACGGGATCCGGCATCGTCTCGTTTCCGTTCATGGCGTTCCTCACTCTATCGTCACGAAATCGTTGAGCATGAAGATCGCCTGGCACAGGTCGGCGAGTGCCGCCTTCCCGTCACGGCCCGGGCCGGCGTCGGTCAGGAAGCGCACGAGCATCGCCTCCTCGTCGGCGGTCGGCAGCCGGCCGAGGGCGAGCCGGCAGGCGAGCCGCACCTGAGCCGCCGGGTCCTTCGCCTCGGCGGCCACCCGCTCGGCGAACCGCTTGCTCTGCGTGCGGATAAGCGGGTCGTTGACGAGGTGCAACGCCTGCGGAACGATCGTGGTCTGGTGCCGCTTGCCGACGCTGCTCGTGCGGTCGGGCCGGTCGAAGGCCTGGAAGAACGGGAAGGGGATCGACCGCCGCACGAACACGTAGATGCTCCGCCGCCAGGTGGCGGGATTGTCGCTTTTGGTGTTGGGCCAACTCTGGCGGGCCGCGGGGATGATCGCCTCATTCGGGATGAGCGGATGGATCGACGGGCCGAAGGAAGAGGCGTCGAGCCCACCGCTTACCGCGAGGATGAAGTCGCGGTAGGCCTCCGCATCGAGCCGCCGCGGAGTGTACCGCCAGAGCAGTTTCGACTCCGGGTCGACGGCCGCCCTCCGCGGATCGAAGGTCGAGGCCTGACGGTAGGTGCTGCTCCGCAGGATGAGCTGATGGATCGGCCGCAGCCGCCAGCCCTCGCGGATCAGTTCGGAGGCGAGCCAGTCGAGCAGTTCGGGATGGGTGGGCGGCTCGCCCTGAATGCCGAAGTCGTTGGGCGTGCGGACGAGGCCCTGTCCGAAGTGGTGGTGCCAGAGCCGATTGACGATCACCCGCGCCGTGAGCCGCCCCGCGCCGTGATCGACGTCGACAAGCCAGTCGGCGAGGGCCCGTCGCGGATGCTTCTTCCCTCCCTCGAGCCACCGGTCCGCGGTCGAGTTTTGCTGCATGAGCACGCCCAGAAAACTGGCGGTGAGTTCCGTCGTCTTCCGCTCGGGGTTGCCCCGTTCCAGCAGGAAGCTGCGGCCCACGGGCACGTCGTGCCGCTCCTTGAGCACGTGGGCGTGCGGCACCTTCGCGGGAGCGAGGAGATCCTTGTGCTGCTTCTGCAGGGCCACCTCGTGCTCGTTCTTCGGATCGGGCGCACGCCCGAGCAGTTCGAGCAGGATCGTGCGATCACCCGCGGAGACGTCGAGCTTCTCTACCTTCTCCCGTCGCGACTTCTCGATCGCGGCCCGCTCATCCGCCGAGCAGAAGGGCGCGTCGGTACGGCTGGAGCTCGAGAAGACCGCGAGCATGCGGTAATAGTCGGCCTGCGGAATGGGATCGTATTTGTGGTTGTGACAGCGGGCACAGCCCAGGTTGAGCCCCAGGAACGCCTGCCCGGTCGTCGTGATCATGTCGTCGAGCTCGTCGTATCTGTCGATTTCCTTCGGCTTGTTGGTGTTGAAGGGGCCGCAGGTGCAAAAGCCCGTCGCGGAATGCACCCTGTCGGCGGAGATCAGGTCACCGGCGAGCTGCAGTCTGATGAACTCGTCGAACGGCATGTCTGCGACAAGGGCCCGGATCACGAAGTCGCGGTAGTGAAACATCGTGGGCCGCTCGTCGTCGACCGAGTACCCGGCGCTGTCGGCGTAGCGGGCGACGTCGAGCCAGTGCTGGGCCCAGCGTTCGCCGTGGGCGATGTGGGTGAGCCAGTCGTCGGCCAGCCGGTCGAACTCGGCGTCCGACGCATCGGCGAAGGCGTCGAGATCGCCCGTCGTCGGCGGCAGGCCGAGCAGGTCGAACGAGAGTCGCCGCACGAGGACGCCCCCGTCGGCCCGCGGATTCGGCTCGAGCCCCTTCGACCGCAGGTCGCGGAGCACGAAGGCGTCGACCGGCGTGCGGACCCACGCCGCCCCGACGGGATCGGCGTGGGAAGGCGGCGGGCCCGCGGCCAGCGGCTGGAAGGCCCAGTGGTCGCGGGGCGAGGTCTGTGCGAGCGGGGCGGCGTCCCGCGGATCGAAGCCGCCTCGGGCGATCCAGGCCTCGAAATCCGCCACGATCGCGTCGGAAAGTTTTTCGTCGGGGGGCATCTGGAGATCCCCCTCATGATGGATCGCCTTCACGAGCAGGCTTTCGGCCGGCTTGCCGGGCACCACCGCCGGGCCGCCGACCCCCCCCTTGCGCAGCCCGTCGCGTGAATCGACGCGAAGGCCGGCCTGGAGGTTCTTTTCCCTGGCAGCCTCTTCCGAGTGGCAGGAATAGCACCGCTCCACGAGCACCGGCCGGATCCGCGTCTCGAAAAAGTCACGTTCCAGTCGCTGCAGTTCGCCGTCAGGCTCCCCGTGGGCGAGCGAGGAACAGCCGACACCGATAAGGCCGATAACCAAGAAGAACGGCACGGCCTGGCGTGCGATGCTCCGCATTGAGGCCTCGGCTGGCGTGTTCAAGTCCATCGACGACGGACGGTAGGTGGGGGGAGCCCCATTGAAACCTGCCCTCAATATATTAATGAAAGTATCGTCATAGGGTAGTTCGAGGTTCTCCGGGATTTCAGCGGAAACAGGGAATTCCCGTCCGGGAGCTCCTCAGCGGGGTAGCCTGTGCGAGGTTTACCATGCGATCGCCGGAACGATCTTTAGGCCGTCGGCAGCGACGAGCCCGGTGATCGAAAGCTCGTGGACCATCCCGAGAGGATTGGGGATCCACTGGCAGCGTGAGGTCGATCTGCATCCGGTCCGGGGAGACGGCAACTTTTCCAACCGTGTGCTCCACCTTGAGGATCGAGCCGCGGAAACGGCCGGCCCGTGGCCCGCCGACCGACTGGGGAGAACTCGTGCAGATCCACGACGACCGGGCACTCTTTCAGGCGTCGTCCGACGAGCTGCCCGTGATCGACATCCACAGCCTCTGACGGCATTCCATGCCACGGTGCGGACGGCCCGCGAGAAGAGCGGTTTCAAGGCCGGTCTGCGTTCACGAGAAAAATCCGGCCTTGAGCGAGGATAGGAAGTTCTTCGGCACCTCGAAGCGAGCGTCGCATCCAGCCCCGCCCGTCCCGGCTGTTGCGCCTCGTGATCCGCCCCGCTCGGCCGACGCTTTCCGAAGTGCCATTGGCCAAACTATTCTTTTTACATTTGCCGTCGCTATGCTCAAAAGTTCGGGATTTTCGCACTCCCAAGAGGCTCAACGCCATGCCCTCGCGGCCCCTGATTGCGATCAGTGCCGGTCTTCTGCTCATGGTCCGCTCTGGATTCGCCCAGACCCTGGAGGAACGACTGCTCGCGGAGCCGCCGGCAGCGGTCGCCGCCGACGCCCGACGGCTGGGGGACGCCGCCCGCGGGGCGGTGGTGTTCCATTCCCGCACCATCGCCTGCACGACCTGCCACAGCATCGGCGAACGCGCGGGGGCGATCGGCCCCGATCTTACGAAGCTCGACCAGCGGA
>Ga0315901_10002135_pt1 | contig 27748 bp, 19 predicted proteins | sample LakEriMetagenome_10_FD_203761 | JGI IMG/M metagenome (GOLD analysis project Ga0315901, IMG submission 203761) | Freshwater fungal communities from buoy surface, Lake Erie, Ohio, United States - Buoy 2 MA116 | ecosystem: Environmental > Aquatic > Freshwater > Lake | place: USA: Lake Erie, Ohio...
TTGGACGTATATTCAATACGGTTGTCTTTTTTGCTACTTTTTTATATTTCCTGCTTTCATCCAAAGAAATTGAAGAGGCAGGAAAATCACCCTCTGATCTCTATGCATTGCTGTTTTTTATTTTGTCGGGTATTTCCATCATTGCAGGTTTCAAATCTTTACTCACTTTATTCATAGGTATCGAAATTGTTTCAATTCCCTTGTATGTATTGGCGGGAAGCCATAAGCAGGATCTGAAGAGCAATGAAGCAGCCCTTAAATACTTTTTGATGGGCTCCTTTTCTACAGGTTTGATGCTTATGGGTATCGCATTCCTATATGGTGATGCAGGTACGTTTTTCGTTGATGGTATCAATGCAGGTATTACGGTACTCTCTCCCATGAAGATCATTGGTATGATCTTATTGTTGGCTTCCATGTCATTCAAAGTATCAGCTGCGCCATTTCATTTCTGGACTCCTGATGTTTATGATGGGTCTCCCACGGTGTTTACATCATTCATGGCTACCATAGTAAAAGCGGCCGGTTTTTTTGCTTTCCTTAAATTGTTTGAATCTACATTTGGAAAGATCCAGATGGAGTGGAAAATACTAGTTGCAATATTGGCAGCACTGACCCTCATCATAGGAAATGTAACTGCAGTTTTCCAGCAAAGTGTCAAGAGAATGTTGAGCTACTCATCTATTGCACAGGCGGGTTTCATGATGCTGGCTGTGTTTACCCTGAACACTTATGCGAAGCAGGGTATCATTCTCTATTTTGCAGCGTACAGCATAGCAACACTCATCATATTTGCAGTGCTTGCAAAATTCAAGGATCATTCAATAGAAGCTTTCAATGGTTTTGCAAAACAAGAGCCCCTTGTATCTCTCGCACTCCTGATCTCTTTTTTGTCGTTGGCTGGAATCCCCCTCACCGCAGGATTTTTTGCAAAATATTATATGCTGCTGGCTGTGATCAAGGATGAATCTGTGCTATGGCTTGCAGTGGTTGCCATACTCGGTGCTGCAGTCAGTGTGTACTATTATTTCAGGGTGATCCAGGCCATTTATTTCAAATCCCCTTCAGGTTCAGAAAACGTAGAGGTAAGCAATGGATTTCGCTGGTCCGTATTGATCGCTTCCCTTTTGATCATCGCATTGGGAATCCATCCCGATTGGATCACATTGCTGCTCTGATTTCTACAATTCTGCAGGATAATATCCCCCGTTCATCATTCTTTTGAGGTAGGGAGGGCAATCATGATTAATTTCGCATCATGAAAATGCTCGATAATCTGTCACTCGCCTGGAGAACGGTGAGGGCAAACAAACTCAGGACCGGCATCACAGTAGCCATTATTGCATTTGGAATCATGGCGCTGGTAGGTATTATTACAGCCATCGAGGCTATGAATAACAGCCTGAGGGATAGTTTTTCTACCATGGGGGCCAATGCGTTCAGCATTCGCTACAAAGAAAGAAGAATGTTTGGAGGAGGCGATCGAGGAGCCAATGTAACCAAATCAAATACAAAGAGTGGCAGGAGGGAGAGAAAATCCAATACAGGCAAGATCATTACTTTTTACCAGGCACAACAATTCAAGGAAAACTTTGAATATCCGGGAGACGTAAGCATTGGACTGAATGGGCCCAGAAGCATGGTGGTAACCTTTGAAAACAGGAAAACCAATCCAACTGTATCTGTAAATGGCGGTGATGAAAACTATCTGCAGCTCAATGGATATGAGATTGCGTACGGCAGAAATTTCAATAAAAAAGACGTAGAAGGTGGTCAGGATATATGCATCATAGGAAAGGATGTGGCGTTTAAGCTTTTTGGTTCGAAATATGAAAGGGCTTTGGAAAAAGTGATAAGGGTTGGCGGGAATAAGTACAGGGTGATTGGTATTACCAAAGAGAAAGGATCAAGTGCATTTCTACAGGCAGATAATGTCATTTTTGCAACGTATACCAATGTAAGACAGCGGTATGCCAATAAGAATCAATCTTATTTGCTTGCTATCAAGGTTGCCGATGTGAATCAACTTGAATCTGCCATTGGTGAGGCTGAAGGAACTTTCCGTGTCGTAAGAGGGCTACAATCCAGCGATGAGAACAATTTTTATATTGACAGAAGCGATAGCATTGCTGAGACTTTCATCAAGCTGCTGGGTTCTATTTCACTTGCAGCTGCCGCCATTGGATTTATAACACTTATAGGTGCAGCAATAGGTTTGATGAACATTATGCTGGTGGCGGTTTCTGAACGTACCAAGGAAGTGGGTTTGGTCAAAGCACTTGGGGGAAAACGTGGATCGATTCGTGCCCAGTTTCTTTTTGAATCAACGCTCATCAGTTTACTGGGCGCTTTGATAGGTATTCTCCTCGGTGTCATAATTGGTAATCTTGTCGGTAGCCTTATGGATACCCCATTCTTCATCCCTTGGGGAATCATCAGCATTGGGATCATTATTTGCTCCGCCGTAGGTCTTATTGCGGGTATCTACCCTGCCATGAAAGCGGCCAAGCTTGACCCGATTGTCGCGTTGAGGTATGAGTAAATTAAGGTTGAAGATGTTGAGGTGGTTGAAGAGGTTGAAGTACATAGTCATCCCGAGCGAAGCGAGGGAGCTGAGATAGTTGAGGAAGTTGAGAAAGTAAAAGGGTTGAGGAGAAATTTTAAAAAGAGAGCCTCTCAAAATATTTTGAGAGGCTCTCTTTTATTAACTGATTTCTAGTTACTATTTCCTGATTCCTACTTAGGATCCAATGCTCTTTTGATTCGCTCAGCTACATCCTGCAGATGGTATTTGCTCATTGCATCAGGCATTGCAGCTGTTGCAGCGGTGATCTCATTGCGAAGACTGATAAGATGTGCTCTTACGATGGATGATACGTCTGTCTTCTTTGGATCCGGGCCTGAAGAAATTGCGCCAGTCATGCTGATACTCAGGCTGCTTCCAGTACTTCCCAGTAGAGAGATCACTCTTTCCACATAGGATTTTTGAAGATTTCTTCTATAGCCGTCAATCTTCTTTTTGGAAGTAAGTTCGGACCAAATGCCTTTCTTTAGATCACTCATCAGTTCGTCTACTCCATATGCATTGTCAAACCTGTTGGCTTCAGTTGCCATTCTGGTGAGTCTAGCAGATGACAGGATGCTGGCAAGGGTATTGTCTTGCAGAGATCCCAATTGATCAGAAAGGGGACTGCTTATTTTGTCCAGAATTTTATTGTCAAGCATCCATGTTGGTGTAGTGAAAAGCTGATTGTTCAGGAATGCAGCGGCTTCTTTTTGAACGGCTTTAGGAGTTACCTCATAGACATTTCCGGTCTGCTCTACACTTTTTGGAGTTTCGTAATAACCGCCAATATTACGGCTAACGTGTCCTATATAACGATTGTATTGGCCCACAACCTGGCGATACATCTGTCCGAGGTTCTCATATCGATCACCCTCTTCTTTTGTCCACTCCGGAAGATTGCTAACGATGCGCTTCAGATTTTTGATGCCGTATTCACTTGCTTTCATGGCATTGTCACTCAGATCTTCGCTTTGTGTGCGGGGATCAGACATATTGCCATATTCATAGGTACCGAACCAGATGCGGGGATTCTTGGCCAAACGATCGTTGTACAATTTGTTTCGTTGCTTGGTATCAGCTTCTACATCATCTGCACCATATCCGTAACCCCATTCAATAGCCCATTTGTCGTAGTCGCCTATGCGAGGAAACAGGCCGGCTTTACTGATATTATCTTCAGGTTGAGCTACATAGTTGAAACGGGCATAGTCCATTATGGAAGCAGTGTGTCCGTTTTCCTCTACCCATTTCTTATCGCGCAGTTTCTCCACGGGGGTCTTGCTGCTTGAGCCCATGTTGTGACGAAGACCAAGTGTATGTCCCACTTCATGTGAAGAAACAAAACGGATGAGGTTACCCATCAGATCATCATCAAAGGTCATTTTACGTGCATCAGGGTCAACTGCTGCGGTCTGTACAAAGTACCAGTCGTGCACCAGGCTCATTACATTATGATACCAGCCTATATGGCTTTCGATGATTTCACCGCTGCGTGGATCATGAACATTAGGACCATAGGCATTGGCGATGTCAGAAGCGAAATAACGGATCACCGAGAAACGGGCATCTTCAAGACTCATGGTGCTGTCATTCTCTGGCCATTCCTTTCCGAAAATGGCATTCTTGAATCCTGCCTTTTCAAAGGCTACTTGCCAGTCGTTCACACCCTTGATCAGATAAGGCCTCCATTTTTTAGGAGTGGCGGGGTCGATGTAGTAAATGATGGGTTTCACAGGTTCAACCAGTTCACCTCTTTTCCATTTTTCAACATCTTCCGGTTTGGGTTCCAGTTTCCAGCGAACAATAAAATCTTCTGTTTCTACCTTTTGTTGATCGTCGCTGTAAATGGTATAGTCATCAGCAAAGTAGCCAATACGGATATCATTCATTCTCTTCTTCATTGGCTTTTCAGGCAGGATAATGAAGGAAGTATTTGTCTCCAATGTTACAACTCCTGCGGCATTGGCAGCGGGCAGACTTGCTGAAGGGAAAGGTGAAGGTGCTCCAAAGGAAGCTCCTCCTGCAGATGCAGAGAAAGTTTTTACTGTTCTCACTTCAGTATTGATGGGGAAGCTCTTGATGGTTTCAATAAAAGAGCGATCGGACTGTATCATGCTGAGGCTGAATCTTCTCTTGGTATTGGCATTCAAAGAAACTACCTGGTTATCCCCTTTGAAAAAATCAGTCACATCAATAACAGCCCCTGTTGAATCTTTGCCCAATGATTTGATATCAAATGCAGCGGCAATTGGATCAAGGTTTGAGTTGGTTACGGCCTTATAGATCGGCTGGCTTGAATCGGCTACACTTATAACCGTTACGACCCTCATGAATATTTTATTATCCGGGCCTTTTTCGAACTTGACTACATTTTGATTCGCCAGTTCGCCACCATAGATGCCGCCACCTCCGGCAACTTTGGTATAGCGCGTGATGGCCATGATTTCTCTTCCGAAAAGCTTTTCGTCAATTTCGAAATAATATTTATCATCCACTTTGTGAACAGTAAACAACCCCTTGGTGGTTTTTGCTTTGGCTGTAATTACATCTTTGTAAGGCTTGGGCCCGGGCTTTTGCTGGGCAGCACCCGGCATGCCTGGAGGACCTCCTGCAGGTGGCATGGCGGCTGGGGCCGGTGCAGGTGCAGGCGCCGGAACTGGAGGCTGATCACGCCTGTTCTGGGCGTTCATGAATAATTGTGTTGAGAGAAAGAGCACAAGAAAGGCAACCTTTCCCACGAGCAGTTTTGGTCTCATTTTTCTTATTTTTTGTGGATGGTAAATATAGCGGTAATCAATCATAAAACACCAAAATATGACCAAAGGTTCTGACGCCTTCCAATCGGAAAATTTGCGCCAATTTGAAATAATTTTAATTTTTTTTTACTGCTGTGTTTTTTTTGTTCAATTTCATTATCTTGCTCTGCGCCCTTAAAAATTTCTTGTCCTGAGCCTGTCTTTGGAGGGATATTTTTAGTAGCATTGTAAACATATTTTTTAACAAACAGAACCTTAAAATTTAAAAACGTAAGTCATGGCTGAAACAAAACCAAATGCAGCTGCTGCTAAGGCAACCACATCCGCTCAATCAAAAGGTGGTGGTAACGCAATTTCTTATCTGGCTCCTATTATTTGTGTAATTGCCGGATATTGTATCTGGAGATTTATTTTGGGAAGTGAGTCTGGTTTCACCAAGCCAGATTTGGAGGGTGGTTTCTGGCCAACTCACAGAGGTCCAATTGGTGCATGGAATCGTATGTATGAAGGTGGTATCATCGTACCCTTGTTGATTGGCTGTTTCCTAATGGTTGTGGTGTTCTCAATCGAGCGCTTCCTTACCATTAAAAAAGCAACCGGTACCGGATCAAACGCTGAGTTCGTTCGCAAAGTACAATTTCATCTTGCCAACAAGGATGTAGATGCTGCTCTTGCTGCTTGCGACAAGCAAAAAGGAAGTGTAGGCAATGTAATGAAGGCTGGTTTGAAGAAGTACAAGGAAATGATCGCTGATACGCACTTGAATACAGAGCAGAAAGTTCATGCTATTCAAAAAGAAGTGGAAGAGGCTACTGCACTTGAGCTTCCTATGCTACAGAAGAATCTTGTATTCCTTTCAACACTTACATCCCTCGGAACACTCGTTGCTCTTTTGGGTACTGTATTGGGTATGATCAAATCATTCTCTTCTCTTGGTGAAGAAGGTGGTTCTGGTGCTGCTGCAGAACTTGCGGTAGGTATCTCTGAGGCCCTTTATAATACAGCACTGGGTATCGGTACTTCATCTGTGGCCCTGATGATGTATAACGTGTTCACTACAAAGATCGATTCTATCACTTATGGTATTGACGAGTCTGGTTTCACATTGACCCAGAGCTTCGTTTCTCAATACAAGTAAGGTATAGCCTGTATTATGGAATACAGGGAGAATAGCATCTAAATCTTTAAATAAGTAAACATGCCAAGTGTCAAAATAAAAAAACATGCACCTGAAAACGACATGACGCCGTTCGTTGACGTGGCGTTCTTGATTCTGTCGTTTTTCATGCTGGCAACCAAATTCAAGCCTGAAGAGCCTGTAGAGGTAACTACCCCTAACTCGGTATCTTCACAAGCGTTGCCGGAGAAGGATGCCTTCATGGTATCCATTGACAAGGATGGCAGGGTATTTGTTTCCATGGATAATCCAAAGTCTCGTCAGATTCTGATTGACAACCTCAATACAACGAGAAACCTCGGATTGTCAAATGCCGAAATAAAGAATTTCATCAATGCCCCCAGTGTGGGAGTGCCGTTCAGCCAACTGAAGAGCCTGCTATCACTGGATCCGGAACTCGAGAGCACCAAAAATGCACTCAAGAATCAGCCTGGTATACCTTGCGCAGATTCTACCGGGGGTGAACTTACTTTTTGGATACGAGACGCATTGACTGCGTATTCCGGCAAGAAACTGAACCTGTTGATCAAGTCTGATAACAGCACAAAATATCCTGCTTTTAAGAATGTTCTGAGTGCTTTCAAGGTAAACGAACAAAATAAATTCCTTTTGGTAACTTCTCCTGAAGACGCACCTCCCGGAACTGCTTTGTTCGAAACCCGTCAGAAACAAATATCAAGCGGAAAATAATTGATCATTAGTAAAAACTATTAACATGGCAAGCGTAGATAGCGGTGGTGATGGCGGCGGAAAAAAAGGACCAGGCGTAAAGAAGGCGAAAAAGCTTTCTACCCGCGTGGACATGACTCCAATGGTTGACCTTGGGTTCCTGCTCATCACCTTTTTCATCTTCACCACAACCATGTCACAGCCCACGGCAATGAACCTTTTCATGCCCAAGGATGTCGACAAACCTGAAGATCAGAACAAGGTGAAAGAATCCGGCGCCTTTACTATCATGCTCGGAAAACAAGATGTCGTCTATTACTATGAAGGAATGGATCCTGCAGCTCCCGGAAATTTCAGAACTGCTACATTCAAGACTATCAGAGACGAGATCATTCGCAAAAAACAAAGTACCAATCCTGAAGATCTGGTGATGATCATCAAGCCAACGGAAGATGCTACATATAAGAACACAGTAGATATTCTCGATGAGATGACGATCAATGAGATCAAACGATATGCGATGGTGGATATTTCCCCCGGAGAGTATCAGTTGATTAAGGTCACCGAGGCAGCAGCAGGTATCAAGTGATTTGTGAAAAAAGAAAGTAATTGAATCTTATTAAAAAAGCGTTACAATGGATGCAAACAAAATATTAGGTGCAGAGCTGATTGACCTCATATTTGAGGGAAGAAACAAAAGCTATGGCGCTTATGAGCTGCGTACCGGGTACAACAAACGCCTGCGTAATGCACTGCTTATGACATCGGCCATTGCCCTGTTGCTGCTGCTCGCATCCTTCATCTCTTCTCTTGACCTTGGCAACAAAAAAGGCCAGGTGATCATCAAGGAAGTTCAGTTGGAGGAGATCAAGCAACCGGAAAATGAACCACCACCTCCTCCACCCCCACCAAAGCCACCAGAGCCACCGAAAGTGGAAATGGCCAAGTTCACTCCACCCAAAGTGGTAAAGGATGAAGAGGTGAAGGAAGATGAGAAGCCACCAGAGATTGAAAAGCTGGAGGAAACCAAAATCGGTACCGTCAACCAGGAAGGAACCAAGGATGAAGGAATCGTAGCTCCACCTGTTGAAGATAAAGGTGGTGTAGTCGAGGCCCCCAAGGAGGATGATTCTGATAAGATCTTCCAAAAAGTGGAGATCGATGCTGAATTCCCCGGTGGAACTTCAGGTTGGACACGCTATGTAACCAGGGAGATCGAAAGAAATATTGATGATCTTCAGGATGATGGCAGGTCTGGAACTGTTGTAATCCTCTTTATTGTGGACAAAGAAGGCGCTGTGAGTGATGTAAGAGCATTGCCCTGTAATGAAGCAGGTGTTGGCAATTGTCTCCCTCCCAACTCTAAGCTTGCTGAGATCGCAATCAATGCCATCCGCAAAGGTCCTAAGTGGAAGCCAGCTATTCAGAATGGTCGTCAGGTGAAGGCTTATCGCCGTCAGCCTGTAACCTTCCAATTGGCAGAATAGTCCTACAAAATCAAAAAATTCAAGCCACTCCAAGGGAGTGGCTTTTTTATTTACCATAGCCCGTAGGTATTGGCTAATTTTGCAGCATGTCAACAAGCTGGACAGACACCATAGTAGCATTGGCAACACCTCCGGGTATTGGTGCCATTGGCGTGATCCGTATGAGTGGTAATCAGGCCATATCTATCATTGATAATCTGTTTCCAGGTAAATCGATATCATCGCAGGCAGGTAATACCTTGCATGTTGGATTGTTAAAGGAAGGAGAAAAGGCATTGGATGAGGTGGTTGTTTCTGTATTCAAATCTCCAAAATCATATACAGGTGAACATGTAATTGAAATATCCTGTCATGGTTCTTCTTATGTACAGCAGCAAATTATAGAAGCCTGCATCAGGCAGGGGGCTAGGTTGGCAAAGCCCGGTGAGTTCACCATGAGGGCTTTTCTGAATGGGAAAATGGATCTTGTTCAAGCAGAAGCAGTAGCCGACCTTATTGCTTCTGAAACGCAATCAGCAAAAGAAGCGGCACTGCACCAGGTGAAGGGGGGCTTTTCTCATGTTCTTGCACAAATGCGGGAGGAACTCATCAAATTTTCAGCACTCATTGAATTAGAGCTTGATTTTTCTCAGGAGGATGTTGAGTTTGCCGATAGGACAAGTCTTGCTCATTTGTTGCAACAGATAGAAATAACTATTCATCAGTTGCTCGAGTCTTTCAAGTTGGGCAACGTGATCAAAAACGGAGTGAGTGTTGCCATCATTGGTAAACCCAATGCCGGAAAATCAACATTGTTAAATGCACTGCTTAATGAAAACCGTGCTATTGTCAGTTCAATTGCCGGAACAACCAGGGATACCATTGAAGAAGTGTTGAATATTGACGGAATTCTTTTCAGATTGATCGATACTGCGGGTATCAGAGAAGGTGCTGACGAGATTGAAGCGATAGGCGTAGAACGCAGTCTCGAAAAAATGCGAATTGCTGATCTTGTTGTTTATCTTTTTGATGTGAATACAAGCAGTGTTGAAGAGATTAAAGGGCAACGTGAATTGCTGGTTTCACAAGGGAAGCAGTTTTTATTGGTTGGTAACAAAATCGATTCAAATAATCAAGCCATGTTGTTGCAGCATCAATTCGGAAATGATATAACACTAATATCTGCACAAGAGAAAACCTATATTGATGTTTTGAAAAAGCTATTGGCAGAAAAGGTTATATCAGGAGTTGTAACAACTGAAGGTACTGTAGTGACCAATTCCCGTCATTATCAATCACTACACAAGGTTGCTGAAAATCTATTGTCTATCAGAAAGGGTATGGAGGAAAGAATCCCAGGTGATCTTTTGGCCATCGATATCAGACAATGTCTATACCATCTCGGTGAGATCACCGGTGCCATTTCAAATGAGGACCAGCTGGATTTCATTTTTTCCAAGTTTTGTATCGGAAAGTAGTTAGTAGTAGGTATATATTTTTTGGCATTTTCTCTTACGTATTTGCAGGATGCATCATTCAGTATTAATACTTAATTGTGCCACAAAAGACTTATGTAAAATAATTGTGTTTTCATAAAAATATATTTTTGAAGATCATTAATTTCCTCCATTGGGATATTATCTCAACACTTAAAAATGCAATATGAAAACAAGACTTCATCACTTTATCGAAGGAAACTGGAAAGATGCTGATTCTTCAATAGATGCTTCAAAATGCCAGCTCGTATTTGCTTTTGGATCTTCAGAGCAATTGCTGGTGCCAGTAAACCTCGATCATATTAGACAGGAATATCCTAATGCAGATATTGTTTCCGCTTCCACTGCAGGTGAGATTATACATGATGGTGTATATGACAATAGTATTGTAGCTACGGCCATCCAATTGGAACAATCTTCTTTGAAATGTGTGAAAACACATATCAGCAAGCATGCAAATAGTTATGAGGCGGGTTTATTCCTAAAAGAACAAATCAAAGCAGATGACCTGAGTGGTATTTTTATCATCTCAGACGGACTATTGGTAGAAGGCAGTGAATTGGTAAGAGGTTTCAATCAGGATAACACAGAAAAAATTCCCATTACAGGTGGATTGGCAGGTGATGCTGCCAGATTTCAGAATACCTATACCGGACTGAATGAAACTCCCAGTCAGGGTAATATCATCGCTGTTGGTTTCTACGGATCCAACATTCATATAGGCCATGGATCACTCGGAGGATGGGATGAATTTGGATACGAGCGCCAAATCACTCGTTCTGATAAAAATGTACTTTTTGAAGTGGATGAGGAAAAAGCACTGGATCTGTATAAGCGCTATTTGGGTTCATTTGCTGAACAACTGCCTGGCTCAGCGCTGATGTTCCCACTTTCTATGCGTGTGCCTGGTGCAGATAAATACCTGATCAGAACAATACTGGCAACTGATGAAAATGCCAACTCAATGATTTTCGCCGGAAACATGCCACAGGGTAGTACAGTAAGAATGATGAGGGGGGATATTCAAAAGTTGATCAGGGCTTCTGCCACTGCCGCAAAAGATTCAGTGGATAGTCTCAAAAACCATAAACCCCAGCTTACCCTGATGCTAAGCTGTGTAGGAAGAAAGATCATCATGGATAAAAAAGTGGATGAGGAAGTACTTGCTGCAGAAGAAGTATTGGATGCAGATTGTGCGGTTGCTGGTTTTTATACTTACGGAGGACTTTCTCCTTTTGGTGTAGGTACACCATGCGAACTGCACAATCAAACAATGACAATTACAACATTCTCTGAGTCATAATTTGTAAATTCAATCAACATTGGCATGGCTGTTAAATTCTACAGATATGCCTCAATCTTAAATAGTTCAAGGAGGAGATCATTTTGGAAAATAATATAGTCACCCCAAAGTCTTATGATATAAGTCAGATACTATCCGTGAGCCGAGGAGACCAGGGTTTTGTACAAACCATGATCAAAATGTTTGTAGTTCAGACTCCTCTGTACATTGAAAAAATTGCCAAACATTTTGAAGAGGGAAACTTTGTTGAAATGGGAGAGGAAGCTCATAAGTTGAAGCCAAGTATTTATGCGATGGGGATGCATGATTTAAAAAAATCTATTTCTGAAATTGTCAATGCTGGTAGAAAAAATGAAGCCAATCAAGATTTAGCGTCACACATCCATAAATTGAAGGATTCTACTTCGAAAGTGATAATTGATCTTAAAGCAGATTTTGGAATTTGAGTATTGAAAACATACAAAAATGAAAATTACTCAGTTGCATATCGTAAATAGTAAGATTTCAGAAGTGGGTAATGCTCAAATCATCGATGCATCAAAAGCCAATCTCATACTAGGGTTTGGTGATAAAAATCAATTGATGGATCCTAAGATTTACAATACTCTCAAGACCAAATATGTCAATGCTGAAATTATTCTCTGCTCTTCAGCGGGAGAAATATTGGGAAATTCTATTCAAAATGAAACCATCGTCTGCACTGTTATTCAATTTGAAAAAACGATTATAAGGACGGCGTCTGTTGCATTGACTGAAACTGATGAAAGCTATGAAAAGGGGAAAGAGCTGATTGAAAAAATAGATCAAGACGGACTTTCTTACGTATTAATTCTTTCAGACGGTCTGATTGTTAATGGAAGTCAGCTTGTGAAAGGTATGCATGCCGCAAATCGTAATGGAGTTCCAATAACAGGCGGACTTGCTGCTGACTCCATTCATTTTGATTATACTGCGGTTGGTTTGAATGAAATACCTTCCAAGGGCAAAGTTGTAGCGATTGGCTTCTATGGATCGGATATTGAAATTAGATTTTCTGCATTGGGTGGATGGGATGTTTTTGGACCGGAACGATTGGTTACAAAGTCATCTGGCACAAAAATTTATGAAATTGACAATCGGAGTGTCATTGAACTATTCAAGATCTATCTTGGTCCATATATTGATGACAAGGCAAATTCAATACTATTGTTCCCTCTTTCTGTTAAGCTTCCAGGTTATGAAAGATCTCTTGTGAGATCTATTTTAGGGATCAATGAACAGGAAGGTTGTATTACTTTTACCGGTGATATTCCCGAAGGTTCCACCATTCGGTTCATGAAAGCCAATTTTGAAAAATTAATTGATGCCGCTGGTGATACCGCAAAAGAAATTGTAGGTTCCGACATCCACTATACTCCTGATCTAACACTTGTTATCAGTTGTATTGGTAGAAAAAAAGTGCTTGATAAAAGAATTGAGGAAGAAGTAGATATTGTATCAGACTGTTTTGGCCCTGATTGTTATGTTTCAGGATTCTATTCTTATGGTGAACTATCTCCCAATGGATTCAATAGCAGTTGTGAACTTCATAATCAGACAATGACGATCACAACCTTCAAGGAGGTTTAAACATTTCTTTTGGATTATAATCGTTTACTTAAGCGCCAGATCAAGAAATACCTGACGGAAGGTCTTGATAATGATCAAAGGCTTTCTGTTTTCATGGATGCAGTGAATGATTCTTACAATGCATTTGAGAGAGATAAACGATTGTCGGAACATGCTTTTGAAGTAAGTGAGAAAGATTATCTCGATATATACAGCCGACTCAAGGATGAAATCAATATAAGAAACCAATCGATCCAGCGTTTGAAGGAAACCATCCGCAACATGGAGCCTGGAGCAGAAGCTGAGATCATGCAGGATGGTGACAATCTTCTTGATGTAGTCAATTACCTTAATCTTCAAATAAATAAGCGAAAAGAGGCAGAATCTGCTATGAGGATTGCCAAGGAAGAAGCTGAAAAAGCCAATCAGGCAAAATCAGAATTTCTTTCAGTTATGAGCCATGAGATTCGTACTCCCCTGAATGCAGTTTTGGGGTTGGGTCAGCTTCTTTTAAGACAAAATCCCCGACCCGATCAAGTGAATAATATGCAGATCCTAAAAGCTTCTGCTGAAAATCTGCTGACCCTCATCAATGATATTCTTGATTTCAGCAAGATCAATGCCAAAAAACTTGAACTGGACCATGTACCTTTCAATATACGAAAGACCATCGATGATGTATTTCAAGCCAACTCCATTCGGGGAAAGGAATGGAATAATGAAATGAAAATGACCATTGATGAGGCCATACCGCATTATATTTTTGGGGATCCACATAGACTTACCCAGGTATTGAACAACCTGCTTTCCAATGCAGTAAAATTTACAAGGGATGGTATTGTTGAGCTATCACTTACCCTGGAAAAGATTGATGAACATAAATGCTGCATCCTTTTTTCAATTTCTGATACAGGTATTGGCATAGAGCAAGAAAAGCTGGAACATATATTCAGTCCTTTTGCACAGGCTTCCACTTCTATCACGAGAAAGTTTGGCGGAACAGGACTGGGCTTGGCCATCACCGCAGAATTATTGGAATTGATGCAATGTAAAATCAATGTTGAAACCACATTGGGAAAAGGTTCCCGTTTTTATTTCACTATGGAACGTGAATATGTAGACGAAGGGAAAGATCATTTACAGCAAATGTTATCAACGGTACAAGACCTCAATGGTGCTGCCATATTGTTGGTCGAGGATACTCCCTTCAATGTTCTTTTCACCCAACAATTGCTGGAAGGCTGGAATACAAAGGTTGATGTCGCTGAAAATGGTGCTATTGCTGTTGATATGATGCAGAAAAAGAAATATGATCTGGTACTGATGGATCTGCATATGCCAGTAATGGATGGGTTTACGGCAAGTATCAAGATCAGGGAATTCAATGATCAAACTCCTATTATTACGCTGACTGCTACCGCATCGGAAGATATCAAAAATAAGTTGGGTGAAGTAGGTATGCAGGATTATGTGATAAAGCCATTTGACATTGATGTGCTTTTTTCCAAAATACAAAGGCTGTTGAAAAACTAAGTTGTCCTTATTTATAGCAATCAGTTGTCTGCAATTTTTATTGATGGTTTCATATTTGATTCATCTCTTTTTTCATAGAGAACACCGATTGGTTTTATTTTTATTCTATTTTTTCTCTTTCTGTTCAATTCGTAATCATAAATAATTTTACCGACCATCCTTAAAAATGGGAATCCAATTGTTTCCTCATCGTATTTTGAGTCATTGACTATGCCATCACTATTCACATACACAGTTGCTGATAACATATAGTCGATGTTATGAAGTGTATCAATAACATATGATACATCTGTAAGAAATCCATATGCCCAGCCTACTTTGTTAAATATCCTGATGTGTCTGGGAATATTGCGGTTCGAATCATTAAAGAAAAACTTGACATAACTATCGTAAAAAATATTTTCATCATATTTTGGATAATTGGTTTCAGAGGGATACTGAGATAAAAATTGTAATAAAAAGTTTCGATCCTCTTCGCTCAACTTGAATCGCTTTTGTTTCACTACACTCTCGGGGAAGACAACCGCCTGTAACATTTGTTGCATATCCTCCAATGATATGTTATTGTGCCTGGTAAAATCAAAGGGGGCTTGCACAAGTGAATCATTCCTGTTGATATGTGCTTTGCCTATCAAGATAGGGGAGGGGAAGTGAAAGCTGTCTTCATTATATACAGGTGGCTGGCGGTATATTACTTTACCATCTTTGTTAAAAAAATTGATTCCATTCGTGTTTCTGTTCTGTTCTTCTGTATATCCCATGAATTGCCGGGTGATCTGTGTAGATGCATATCCTTTTGCTCTTAATCTATTGTTGATCTCTGCCTGTCCCATGAATTGATACATCCTGTTGTATGGATCATTCTCACTGATCAAGAAAGCCCGCTTGATGAAATGTGCAATGGAAGGAAATCCATCTGCAGAAGAAGAATCTCTGCTCATGGCAACTTGTCGTTCATAGCTGCTGTCAAATACCATTCGGGTATATTTGTTTATTCCAAAATTTTTGAGCTGACTCAGCTTTTCAAGGGAAAGAAAAGCCAAGGGCATCTTTACCATTGAAGCCGGATTGAAGTATTGATCAGGGTCAACATTCAGGTAGTAATTTTTGAATGTTGGTTTTCCGCTTGAACTTCTGTCAATTTGTGTATAAATGATCTGATACTTGTATTCTTTAGGGTCTTTCAGCACTTGTTTTGTTATTTGATCTTTCGATTTTGAAAAAAGGCTGAGCATGAAAGAATCAGTTCTGGACTGGCCGTATGTCTTTAAAAAAAGACTGAACAAGACAGTTGAAACAAAGAAGAATCTTATCTTCATAAATCATCAGGATAGTATATTTAAAAGTAAATAAAACCTTTCAACATTCCACCCATGCATGTATTACTTGGTGTCATTTTTCACTTCATCGGGGGATTTGCTTCTGGGAGTTTCTATATCCCTTTCAAGAAAGTAAAAGAATGGAAATGGGAAAGCTATTGGATCATTGGGGGGCTTTTCTCCTGGCTTATTGTCCCCCCCTTGGCTGCATGGCTCACTATTCCCGATTTTAGTGATATTATTGCAGGTTCTACTGCTACTGTGTTGGGCTATACTTTTCTATTTGGGTTACTTTGGGGCATAGGTGGCCTCACGTATGGACTGGGTGTCAGATACCTGGGGGTCTCTTTGGGTAGCAGCATCATTCTTGGACTTTGTATGGTTTTTGGCGCCTTGATTCCTGCCATGTATTATGATCTTGATCCGGTTCAAGGCAAGGACACCATGAAGATGATGCTGGGTTCAGCATGGGGACAAACCATCTTACTCGGATTGTTTATTTGCGTCATTGGTATTATCATCAGCGGAAGAGCGGGTATGATGAAAGAAAAAGAGTTGAAGTCGTCTTCCAAGGATGTGCATGGTGCTGAATCTGGTACGGAATTCAAATTCGGTTTGGGAATGTTTGTGGCCATCATCTCTGGTGTGCTGAGTGCCTGTTTCAATTTCGGACTGGAAGCGGGGCAATCACTGGCTGCTGCAGCCAATGAAGCGTGGGTAAGCGTACATCCTGGTCAGGGTGAATTCCTCTACCGGAACAATGTGGTCTATGTGGTCTTGCTTTGGGGTGGACTAACCACCAATCTGATCTGGTGCTTGATCCTCAATTTCAAGAACAACTCATTTGAGGATTATACCAATGCGAAAACACCTCTCGTTAACAATTACTTTTTCTCTGCTATCGCAGGTACCACCTGGTTCCTGCAATTTTTCTTTTATGGTATGGGCGAAAGCAAACTGGGTAATGGTCCCAGTTCCTGGATCCTGCACATGGCCTTCATCATCCTTATCGCCAATCTCTGGGGACTCATCCTCAAGGAATGGAAAGGGGTAAGCCGTAAAACCATTCAAACCATCATCTTGGGTATTGTGGTTATCATTCTCTCAGTACTCATTGTCGGATATGGAAACAACCTACATCAACTATAAAAAACAATCAATGGCAAACCAAGACTTTAAACATGTTCAGTATTTGTGGAATGATGAGAAAGCAAAATCTATGGAAGGCGATGAAGTTGCTTTGCTGCTATATCGCTCCAATATACTGGGAGCAGACCTCCGCATCACCAATTATGGTGGCGGCAACACTTCCTGCAAAACAATCGAAAAAGATCCTCTTACCGGAAAAGAAACGGAAGTAATGTGGATCAAAGGATCCGGTGGAGATATTGGATCGCTGACAAGAAGCGGACTCGCAGCCCTTTACCTCGAGCGATTCAGAAGCTTGAACAATGTCTACAAAGGACTGCAGCATGAAGATGAAATGGTTGCACTCTTCAATCATTGTATTTTTGATCTTGATTCCAAAGCCCCCTCCATCGATACTCCATTGCATGGTTTTCTTCCCTTTAAGCACATTGATCACCTTCATCCTGATGCAGCCATCGCCATCGCTGCAGCGGCAGACGGTGAAAAGATCACCCGTGAATTGTTCAAGGGTACCATCGGCTGGGTAGGATGGCAAAGACCTGGCTTTGATCTGGGCCTCCAGCTCAAGGCTTGCCTGGAAGCCAACCCGGGTATCCGTGGCATCATGCTGGGTTCACATGGCTTGTTCACATGGGGTAATACCGCCTATGAGTGTTATATCAATTCACTGGAAGTGATTGAGGCTTGTGCTGAATATATCGAGTCCAAAGTCAAAGAGAAAGGAAAGGTGTTTGGGGGTCAAAAAACGGTTTCTCTTGAAGCGAAGGACAGGCATCAGCAAGCAGCCATTCTTGCACCTCTGCTAAGGGGATTCTGTTCTTCAGTGAACAAGATGGTCGGACATTTCACGGATGATCCGCGTGTTTTGGAATTCATCAATTCAAATGACCTTGATCGGTTGGCACCAATGGGAACAAGTTGTCCGGATCATTTCCTTCGGACAAAAATCAGTCCCCTTGTTTTGAACATCAAAGCAGATGAGGATCTCTCCAATCCTTCCCTTATCAAAGAAAAGTTGTCACCTCTGTTTGAGGCTTATCGGAACATGTATGCGGAGTATTACAATACTTGTAAACATTCCGATAGTCCTGCCATGCGTGACCCCAATCCCGTCGTGATCCTCTATCCCGGTGTAGGCATGTTCACCTTTGCAAAAGATAAGTCTACTGCTCGTGTTGCTGCTGAATTCTACATCAACGCCGTCAATGTGATGCGCGGCGCTGAAGCCATCTCATCATACACAGCCCTACCTCGACAGGAGGCTTTCAATATTGAATACTGGTTGCTGGAAGAGGCCAAGCTGCAGCGCATGCCCAAACCTAAGCCGCTTTCCGGTCGTATCGCTTTCATCACCGGAAGTGCCGGTGGTATCGGAAAGGCTATCGCCAAAAAGTTTGCAACAGAAGGAGCTTGTGTGGTGATCAGTGATATCGACGATGATCGAATGCAGGCAACACTGGAAGAGTTCAAAAAAACATTTGGAAAGGATAGTGCCGCAGCAGCACTCATGAACGTTACAGATAGATCCAGTATAGAAGAGGCCATGCATCAAATAGCACTTGCTTTTGGTGGTGTTGACATTATTGTCAATTCAGCAGGACTGTCCATTTCAAAACCCATCGAGGAGCATACAGAGAAGGATTGGGATATATTGTATGATGTATTGGTAAAGGGACAATTCCTTGTTACACAGGCTGCCGTCAACTCCATGCGCAAACAGGAAATGGGAGGTGATATCATAAACATCGTCAGTAAAAACGCCCTCGTATCCGGACCTAATAATGCAGGCTATGGCTCTGCCAAAGCTGCACAGCTTCACCTGAGCCGACTCAATGCAGCAGAACTGGGCAAGGATGGTATCCGGGTCAACTCTATCAATCCAGATGCTGTGATTGCCGACAGCAAGATATGGGCAGGTGAATGGGCACAGGGAAGAGCAAAGGCTTATGGCATCAGCGTTGAGGAACTACCAGCCTTCTATGCCAAGCGTACCCTGCTCAATCAAGTGATCCTGCCGGTTGATATTGCTAACGGATGCTTTGCATTGGTAAGCGGGTTATTCAACAAATCGACGGGTAATGTAATCAATGTCGATGGCGGTGTAGCAGCAGCATTTTTAAGATAAAACATCCAACATGCCAGTACACCAATCGGATATTGATCTGCTGAATGAATCACTTTACAAAGAACATAAAAGACGCTTTGATTTTTGTATTCAAGGTATTCGCCAGGCAGAAAAGATCATCCAGCAATTGATCGATTTTCAAGTGGCTATTCCCAGCTGGGCGCTTGGTGCAGGTGGAACCAGATTTGGCCGATTTTCTATTGGCGGGGAACCTGGCAGCCTGGAAGAAAAGATCGCTGATGTGGGATTATTGCACAAGCTCAATCGATCCAGTGGTGCGATCTCATTACATATTCCGTGGGATATTCCGGAAGATGCAGCCAAGATCAGAGCACTTGCCGATGCTGAGGGATTGGTATTTGATGCCATGAACTCGAATACTTTTCAGGATCAACCCGGACAAGCATTGAGTTATAAGTTCGGATCCCTGCAAAATACCAACAGGGAAATCCGTAAACAAGCGATCCAACACAATCTTGAAGTAATTCAACACGGCATAGCATTGGGCTCAAAGTCACTCACCGTTTGGCTTTCTGATGGTTCAAACTTCCCGGGACAACTCAATTTCAGAAAGGCCTTCCAAAATACGCTGGAAGGATTGCATGAGATCTATTCAGCACTGCCAGAAGACTGGAAATTGTTTGTTGAGTACAAAGCCTTTGAACCCAATTTTTATTCTATGACGGTAGGAGATTGGGGACAATCATTGCTTTACGTAAACAAGCTGGGACCGAAAGCCTATACCTTGGTCGACCTGGGTCATCATCTGCCCAATGCCAATATTGAGCAAATTGTTTCTCTGCTTTTGATGGAGGGAAAGCTGGGTGGATTCCATTTCAATGATTCCAAATATGGTGATGATGATCTTACAGTAGGATCCATTAGACCTTATCAGCTCTTTCTGATTTTCAGGGAACTGGTGGAGGGGATGGATGCTCGCGGAATGGACCATGCCAAAGACTTGGGCTGGATGATCGATGCTTCACATAATATCAAAGATCCGCTTGAGGATTTATTGCAGTCGGTCGAAGCCATTCAGCTCACCTATGCTCAAGCGCTGTTGGTAGATGATCATGAGTTGAATTCAGCTAGGGAAGAGAATGATGTGGTGAAAGCACAAGAGATCCTGCAGTCAGCCTTCAGAACCGATCTCAGACCGTTGGTGGCAGAAGCTCGTTTGAGAAGCGGTGGATCACTGGATCCACTCACTCAATTCAGGAGGCTAGAAGTAAGGAAAAAGTTGATTGGACAGAGAGGGTCAAAAACACAGGCAACAGGATTATAGATCAATGGCGATGAATAAGACAAAAGTCATAGCGATATTGGATATTGGCAAGACCAATAAAAAACTGCTTTTGTTTGATGAGCAATATGACCTGGTACATCAGCTTTCTTCCAAAATGGAAGAAACAGTGGATGAGGATAGTGATCCCTGTGAAGATCTTGTTGTCATGACTATATCCATTCGTCAAATGGTGAAAGAAGTATTACAGGATGATCGCTTTGATATTAAGGCAATAAACTACACTGCATATGGAGCAAGTTTTGTCTACATCAATAAAGAAGGAGAATCGCTAACGCCTTTGTATAATTATCTGAAGCCATATCCAGCATATATTTCTCAATCATTTTATGCAAAGTATGGAGGCGAAAGACTGGTGTCAAGAATTACCGCTTCGCCAGTCCTAGGCAGTCTCAATTCCGGACTTCAGGTACTGCGACTGAAAAAGGAAAAGCCGAATTTGTTTGACCAGGTTGCTTTTGCACTGCATCTGCCTCAATATCTTTCTTATCTATTTACTGGTCTTCCGGTTTCCGATATTACCAGCATTGGATGTCATACCATGTTGTGGGATTTTGAACAGGATCACTATCATGATTGGTTGAAGCAGGAGCAAGTTTTACGTGTGATGGCTCCTATTGCGCCAGCTGACAGCACAAGTGTGATCAACATAAAGGATCATGAATTGATTTCAGGGTTTGGTATGCACGACAGTTCTGCAGCATTAGTTCCTTATTTAAAACAGTTCAAAGATCCTTTTATACTCATCTCTACCGGAACCTGGAGCATATGCCTCAATCCTTTCAATGATGAAAAGTTAACGGATGAAGAATTGGAAGCTGATTGTCTGTGTTATTTGCAATTCAACGGAAAGCCGGTGAAGGCCTCAAGATTGTTTTTGGGGAAATGGCACGAAGATTATGCCGACCGCATTGCGAAGCATTATGCTTTACCGGCAGATTTTTACACGGCCATTCGTTTCAATACGGATGTGCAGGCTTCTGAATATTGGCAAACTTTAGGTTTTTCAAAGTTTGAAGACGTAGATTTGACGACAATTTCTTCACCTGATTTAGCATATCATTTGTTGATGGCTGACCTTGTCAGTCGACAAATTGAATCCTTGTCCCTTGTGCTTGGCAAAGAATCACCTGCTACCATATTGGTAGATGGAGGGTTCAGCAAAAATGACCTTTTCATGAAGATGATGGCAGCAGCATTGCCCGGTAAAAAAGTCCATGCATCAGAAGTTGCTCAGGCCACCGCATTGGGGGCGGCCTTGGTCTTGCATGAAAAATGGAATGAAACATCGATCAATAAGAAGCTGATCAAACTGGTAACGTATTGAAAAATGTAAACCAGTGGAAGAAAAGTGAATACACTGAACAAAAAATACATTGAAGCAGCAATTGAAAAAAATGGTCTGATATTACCGTTGCCTCATCAGTTTGTGCTTCCCGAGAAAGTACTGCAGTTTGGAACGGGAGTGCTCTTGAGAGGATTACCGGATCAGTATATTGATCAGGCAAATCGAAGAGGGAGATTTAATGGTAGGGTAGTGGTAGTCAAAACAACTGCTCAAGGGTCATTGCTACCCTATTACCAACAGGATTCTCTTTACTCCATTTATATGAGGGGTAAGGTTGGCGATCAGCTGATAGATCAAACCTATGTAAATGCTTCCATAAGTAGGGTACTGAATGCAACAGAGGATTGGAATGCCATAAGAGAATTCGCGATTTCACCGGACCTTGAGCTTGTGATTTCCAATACAACTGAAGTAGGCATAGTATATCATGCTGAACGCATTGATGCAGATATGCCTTCCTCTTTTCCCGGTAAATTGCTTGCGCTGCTTCATCATCGTTATCTTCATTACAAAGGTGATGCAGAGAAGGGATTGGTTATATTGCCTGCTGAACTTATAGAATACAATGGTGATAAACTCAGGGGTGTGCTGATGCAGTTGATTGCTTACAATGAATTGGAGCAAGATTTTATCAATTGGTTCGAAACAGCGGTGGTCATCTGCAACACATTGGTAGATCGCATTGTTCCGGGAAAATTATCTGAAGACGAACATAAAGCGAAAGAGATATCATTTGGTTTTACCGATGAACTGATGATCTCCTGTGAGCCCTTTGGGCTGTGGGTTATCGAATCTACCCATGAAAGAGTAAAGCGGGCAGTTGGTTTTTCAGATGCTCAAGCGGGATGCAATGTAGTTCCATCGATCCATAAATACAAAGAGCTAAAGTTAAGAATGCTCAATGCAACCCATACTTTCAGTTGTGCCATTTCCATGCTGGCAGGCGTCAGTTTGGTAAGGGAATCCATGTCGGATAAGGAACTGTCAGTTTTCATTGCGGATCTCGTATTGCAGGAGATCAAAGATGCTATCATCAGTGATGAAATTTCAGAAGATGAGGCAATCAGGTTTGGAAAAACCGTACTAGACCGTTTTGCCAATCCTTTTCTTGATCACAAGTGGGAAAATATATCCTCCCAGTATGCCCTCAAAATGCAGGTTAGGTGCATCCCTCTCATATTTGCATATCATCAAAAAAAGGATACACTCCCGTTGAAGATGTTGATCGGCCTTGCTGCATACCTGGTTTGGTCCGATGCTGATATAGATAGTTTAAAGCAATTGCTTTCACATGAAAAAATATGGAGTGAAAATCTTACACAAATACCTGGATTAACGGATTTGATGGGCACACTCATACAATTAATCAAATCAAAAGGAATACATACATTAATAAAAATCTGAAATAAGTTTTAACAATCTGACCTATATTTTGATCTGCTGTTAGGCTATTTGAAAGTTTTTATTCTATTTTGCATCGTGATTCAGATCAATAATTCCAGGGCATTAACCTTTTTTGCTCCTTGTCGTCTGGTTTTGTATATATGAAGGTTAGTTCAATGCTCCCATATCTGGGTGCAATGTTCTTGAGACGAGATATATTGACATCATAGCTTAATCCAACTTGTATATCATTCATTTGCAAAGAAACATATGGATAAATTGCATCTCCCTTCCGGAAGAAAGCGCCCATATATATGTATTTGGCATCATATTCATTTCCGATATAATGACCATATGCCATGCCAAAAGTTAGTTCACTAGCTTTTGCCTGTTGCATGTAGATACCAGATAAAGTCAATCTGTGATATGTATTCCTCCCAAGGTAGAAGTTTGCACCTCCATGAATAGTATAACGTCTGGGAATTCTACTTACAGAATCCTGGAACAAACTGAATCGTGGTTTTGCTGCATGATAAACACTTGAACCGATATATATGGAATTTTCACCATCATTGTAGGAATAAACAAGTCCTGCATTTACATCAAAATAGGGTTTTAAGCCCATTGGAAAATATTCTCCCGAAGGTAATGAAGGATCAAAACCTCCGCTGGTAAACTGACTTCCAAATGTCAATCTGTTAAAATCAACAATTCTATTGCTGAAGGTTCCCATGATCCCTGTACCTATGCTGTGCACACCTAGTTTGTCCAAAGCTTGATGATATCCGGCAGATAGAGATCCTGTTGTGCTTCTAAATCCACCTGCAAGTGATTCATCTGTCAAAAACATGCCGCCAATGGCAAATCTGCTTTCATCTTCAATTTTTTCCTTGAATAATTTTTGTTCAAAGGAAATGGTCCCTGTATTATAAGGACTTCCAACTTGCCACCATTGTTTTCTGTAATTGGCAGCTACTCTTTGCAGTCCCTCAAAATTCCCCGTCAGAGCAGGATTCATTGTGAGAGGGGATGAAAAATATTGTGAAAAAAGAGGATCCTGGCTCCAGGCTTTTCCTGCAGAAATGAAAATGAATAATATGGTCAAAGCTTTCCTCATCTCATCATCAGGAAATTTCCACCTCTTTTTATTGTAATGCCATCTACATCAATCCCCTCAGCTATCCATGTATATGTTTCCATTGGCTGCTTTACTCCTTTAAAATAACCATCCCAACCTTTATTGGCATCGCGGCTTTCAAAAACGAGATTGCCCCATCTGTTGAAAATTCTTATGTATTTAAAATCTTTTATTCCAACAAGGAATGGCTTCAGTAGATCATTAGTGCCGTCATTATTTGGAGTGAATGCCTTGGGCACATAAATATCAGCTTCTTTGAACATGAAGACTTTAAGACTGTCATTTACAATGCATCCGGTATCAGTTGTGATTTTTATGTTATACAGTGTTTCCTTTTGACCATTAAATACGGGGTCTTTGATTGTATAGAAATTTAAGTATTGGGATGGTTGCCATGAGTATTTGGCATCTTTAAATTCCCTTGCATACAATGGAATATCTTTATTAATGATTGCATAAACGGGATCCAAAGTGATCCCTTTTGGAACTGCACCTACATATACATGTTTCTGAACTGAATCTCTGCATCCCTGATAATTGTAAGTAAGTAATTGTACCATGAATTTACCAGGTTTCAGATACTGATATTTAGGAGAAACAAGATATGATGTTCTGCCATCTCCAAATTTCCATAAATAACGATTTGTATTTATGCTGTCTGGAGTTTGATTCGAAAACTGAAAAAGATTATCTGTTATACATTGTGTGGTATCATTGATAATAAAGGCCGGATATGGTTTTTCAAATACCATAATACTATTTTCACTAGTATCTGTGCATCCTTTTTCAGTAATTGGTATATGAGTAATGATATATTTTCCTGGTTGTTTGTAAATGTTTTTTATCATTGATCCTTCTTGAGAATTGCCATCACCCAGCTTCCACAAGTATTGAGTTATTTTATCTGCTGAAGTACTCCTGCTTGTAAGTGTAAAATTATTCTCATTGACGCACTGTGTGCTGTCGTCAATAGTGAATAATGAAACTGGATTTTGATTGACCCTGATGGATTTTGAAAGGCTATCAGCGCATCCCTGATTATTGGCAATCATTTTAATGATATACGAACCAGAATCTTTTACTTTGAATCGGGTATTTACTTTTCCATTGAAAAGTGAATCATTGAAATACCAGGCATAAGAAACTTCAGGTATAGACGGTATAGTTGTGTTTATACTTATAAATTCGTTTTCATTCAGGCATTGTTCATCATTGTTGAAAGTGAATGCTGGTCTTGGTTTCTCAAGAACGAGAATTGTTTTTGATATACTGTCTATGCAGCCATTAGAAACAAGTGTAAGCAATGAAATGGTATACTTTCCATGTTTATCGTACTTGATAGTTGGGTTTACTAGTTGTGTTTTATTTCCGTTTCCTAAATTCCAGCTAAAGGTTGCGGTCCCTTCTGGAATCACACTTTTATTGGTAAATATGAATAGGTTTTCATCAAAGCATTGATTTGATTTGTTGATGTCGAAATTGGCAATAGGACTTTCGTCAATCTTAATTTTTTGACTTGAAGTATCACTGCAGCCATTGCTATTGGTTACAATAAGTTTGGTTTCAAAATAACCATACAATGTGTAAGAATGACTGATGTTTTTTGTATAGGATTCAGATCCATCTCCAAATTGCCACAAATATTTACTGGCAGCATCTGTTTCCCTACTACTATTGATAAATATAAAATTATTGTTCTGTGAACACTGCTGTATATTGTTGATATTATAATTGGCGATAGGATTTTGGAGAACCTTAGCTTCTTTGTATAGAGTTGTTTTGCATCCAAAATTATTAGTTCCTTCAGCTGATATAGTATATGTACCAGCTTTGTTGTATCGAATCGTTTTTTTCTTTCCGCTATAGATATTTCCGTCTCCGGTTAACCATTGATAATTTATATTGTTTTCAGAGGTTGACGTATTGAGTTCAAATACATTATTGTTAAGACATTGCGACGAGTTATTTAATGTTATGGTAAATATCGGACTTGGATAAATAGTATATCTTACGCTATCTACATCTGTACATCCATTTGCATTTGTAACAGTCAATAGTGTACGATAACTTCCTGCGGATAGATATCGATATATAATATTTTTTCCTGTTAAATTGTTTCCATCTCCTACATTCCAATTATAGTTTAGTCCTGTTGTATTTTTTTCATCTGCTCCGGATAGTTTGATTTCATTTTCATTGTAGCAATTTATTATTCCGGATGTCTGAATTTTTGCTTTTGGTGATGGATAAACAATTGTTTCTTTTTCAGTTGTATCATTGCATCCATTGATGCCAGTTGCTATGAGCATTATTTTTTTAATCCCTACCATTTCAGCGGTTAAACGCAAGTCTTCACTATTGCTTATATATTTACCATTCACAAACCATTGGTATCCTGAAATTGAAATTTTATCTTTTGTTGTATTTTTTATAATAATAGTATCTTTTCCTTCGCAGTATTTATTTTGATTGAAATCAAAGTCCGATTCAGGGCTTTTTTCTATAATTATTTCATTGTTTAATTTTTGTTGACAACCATTTGGTGCTATTGCAAGAACTGAACTATTGTATTTGCCCGAATTTTTATATCGGTATACTATACTGTCAGCTGCTATAACTTGGCCATCTCCCATATTCCATTCAAATCGATATCCTGTAAGGTCTTTTTTGTTGATTGCTTTTAATTTGATTGCATTCTCATTAAAACATTGATTGATATATTCAAGGTTTATAATTGGTTTTATAAAAGTTTCAACGATGATATCGAGAGTAGCGGAGTCTTTTGTTCCGTTAGGTGCGGTAGCAATAAGTTTTATGGTAAATCTACCGGGTTGTTTAAAGGTATGATTTGGGTTAATGTCATTAGCGGAGTCACCATCACCGAAGAACCATTTATAGGCGAGAGATCCTGCGGAGAAGGTGGAGAGGTTATTGAAGGTGAATGAGTTTCCGTTGAGACACTGTGTGGTATCGTTGATGGAGAATTTGACGACAGGGGTTTCGAGAACGGTTACGTTAGTGGTGGCGGTATCGGAGCAACCGGTAGGGGCTGCTGCGATGAGTTGAATGGTATAGCTACCGGGAGTGCTGTAGGAATAGGTGAGAGATGTAGCGGAAGAGGTAGCGCCGTTTCCGAGAGCCCAGTTGTAGCTGAGTGGTCCTGCTCCTGGTGCTATGTTAGATGTATTGGTGATGATGAAGGCATTGGAACCTATGGGTTGGATATTGTTATTGATGGTGAAGGAAGCGGAAGGTACTTCGGAGACGATGACATCGAGAGTAGCGGAGTCTTTTGTTCCGTTGGGTGCGGTAGCAATAAGTTTTATGGTAAATCTACCGGGTTGTTTAAAGGTATGATTTGGGTTAATGTCATTAGCGGAGTCACCATCACCGAAGAACCATTTATAGGCGAGAGATCCTGCGGAGAAGG
>Ga0315901_10002136_pt1 | contig 27745 bp, 26 predicted proteins | sample LakEriMetagenome_10_FD_203761 | JGI IMG/M metagenome (GOLD analysis project Ga0315901, IMG submission 203761) | Freshwater fungal communities from buoy surface, Lake Erie, Ohio, United States - Buoy 2 MA116 | ecosystem: Environmental > Aquatic > Freshwater > Lake | place: USA: Lake Erie, Ohio...
TATACAATTTTAAAAAAATAGCTTTTTAAAAATCTTTTTATTTTCTTATATATTATTAAATTAATGAATTTAATAATAATAGTATTAATCTTTATAGCAATTTACATTTTTATATCGGTTTTCGGGTCCCGACCCTCGTATTTAAGAGAAGAAAAATCATCAATTGAATCATTTCAAACTGTTTCTCAAGATCCAATCGATTGTCTTTGTAGAAATTCTGAAAACTTTTTAAGTCTTCATACATCAGTTTGCGCTGGAAAAGTAACAAGTTGTACTCAAACTGCTTTCCTTAACTCTAATAAAGAAATGTGTAGAGATCTTGGTTTTGAACCTTGTAAAAATCTTGAATATTCTAAAAATAATAAAATAGAATGTAGCAAACTTGGATATAATCCTTGTACTTTTTCTGATTATTTAATAGCAAACGGAACAGAATGTAGAACTGCTGGTTTTGAACCTTGTAAAAATAATAGTTATCTTTTAGCAAATGCTGATATATGTCTCGCAAATAATTTTGATGCTTGTAAAATATCAGCAGACTATCTTAAAAATAATTATGTCAAATGTAAAGCAAGAGGAACAGATGCTTGTACAGATCCACGTCTTCCAGATTTTGCAAAAAATAATCCTACTCTTTGTCCAATAACTAAATAAGAACCTAGACCCTCTCTATTTTCTAATTATGATTATAACTATAAGAACTATAACTACAAGAAGTGCTATTCCTCCAAATATATAGAAATTCTTATTATTTGCTAACTCTCCTTTTTTATAAACATATAATTGCCCTTCTTGTTCTACAGAAAAAGTTTCATAACTTACTTTTGATTTTAATACTTCATCGCACGTTTTACCTCTATTTACTACAGGAGTTACTATATTATATAAATCAACTGTTATTCCTTGATTTAAATCTTCTACACTGTCAATAGGATTATCTGATAAAATACAATCTTTACTTAATAAACAATTACCTTTGAATGTTAATTGTTTTTTAGCATCATCATATGATACTTTATTTTCAGAAATATCATATTTTTTAGCCATTAATTTTCCAACATCCAAACAATTTAATCCATTTCCATTTTGCAATTTATCTATGCTAAATATAATAGTTCTTTCTCCTGTAACATCATTGCATTCATCTTTTATAGGAGTAGAATTAATAGAACAATCTTGATCAACTTTACATTTTTCATAAATTGGTTGATTTCTTTTTACTAAATCTATTTTATCTTGAGAACAAGTTCCTCCTAAATCAACTTCTTTTAAAAATACTGGAATTTTTTTAACAACCCAACTACTTCCATTCCAATAACATTTACCATTATTAAAACTATTATCTAATGTATATCCCACAACACAATCTTGGCACCCTATAGAAGCTTTTACTGTTTTATAATCAGATGATACTGAAATTGAAGGCAAATTATCTTTATATAATTTTGGAAGAACATTTAACACAGCTTGTTCACAACTCATACCATTTCCTGAATTTAGTTCTGTTATTGTATATTTCATAGTTCTTGATCCATCAATACAACCTTGATCGTTTTCAAGAAGAGTAACTTTGCAATCTTTATTTTGACTACAATTATCATTTATAGTTTCATTAGAAGTGATACACGACTTTCCTCCGTTATCAGGGGCTTGTAAAATTTTTGTTTTAGTAAATTTTTGTTTCCAAACATTTCCATCTAAAAAACAATTGCCTGATGATTCAAATCCCATTACACAATCTTGACAATCGCTAACTATCATACCTAATCTACAAGGCTTACAAAAAGATGGATAAGCATTTTTAAGAGATGGAGAAATTAAAATTCTAAGAGCATCTAAAGCATCATCTTCATCAATATCTTCTAATGTTTTTTCAAAACTTACTCCTCCTTTTACAACACCAGGATTTAGTTTTATAGGAAGTTGTTTATAAACTTGAATTCTTTTACCATTAACGCAATTATCGTATATAGGAGTTAAGTTAAAGTTAGCACATTGAACATTTTCTCCAGGGTTTCCACAAGCACCATTATCATTATCTTGTTGTAAAACTTTTGTAAATAGTCCAATATTATTTTTTGTATTACATAAAGAAAATTTTGATTTTCCACATACTTTATCTGTTATAGAACTACAAGAAGCATCTTGATTTATTTTTAAAGAACCAACTTTTCCTTGATTATTAACAACTGCACTTTGAATACATATTGTTCTATCTCCACATTTTGTTTTATCAACTAAACCTCCTTTTTGAATAAGTTTATTCCATCTATCTCTATTATAATCTTGAGTTGATGGAACTGTTAAAGACAATCTACACAAAGGATTTACAGAACAATTTTGATTACACTGATCAGGATCTGAAGTATCAATATTAAGAGCTTTAAGAGCTGCTTTATTATTTTGTAATCCTAAACTAGTTTTCATATCATTACAAGCAAATGTTAAAAAATCTTGAGGCATAAAACAAGCACAAACATCTGGGTATTTTTGATAATTTATATAATTACCAGAACTATCTTTTATTTGACAGAATTTACTATATTCTCTATCACATATAAGAGGATTTTGACTATCAGGACCGTTTTTACACATTTTTGTTAAACATAAATCTCCAGTTAAATCCGATTCATTATCAGCTTGACATAAATCTCTATAAAAATCAATACATTCAGATTTCTCAGATGATATTATAAAAGATCCAAACCCACATTCCCCTTCTCCTACGTTTGTATAATTACAACAAGCTTTTCTTGCAGAAAGAGGAACTAACATATATAAACTTAAATTATAATAAAATTTATTCCATATTGGATCACTTGGAGAAAAATTATCACCATCACTATTTAAGTGCATAGCTGCATAACAAGGAGATAAATATTGCATTTTTCCTCCACGATTTTTAATATCAACTTTACCATCTACAACTAAATTTTTTCTATCATAAATCATTGCTATGCTTATAAATTTATAGTTACATCCACTTCCCATTCCGGCATCATTTTCTCCTAATTTTCTTCCTCCTTCATAATACCATTTATTTACATTTTGTTGAAGTGTATTACCTGTTGTTAAAGAACTTCCTCTCATATTTATTAATAAATCTTTATTAACAGCCCATACATTTTCATAAGGATTAATAATTTCTTTATTATTATTGTATTGATTTAAAACTCTAAATGTAGAACCTATATTAACATAATTTCCTCCATCTAAATCATCTGGTTTATGAATATAAACTAGAGCTTGATAATCTCCACCACTTCCTCTATAATCTCCATCTATATAATTAAATGTTTGTTTTCCTATTTTTTCTTGAGCACTAAAATTACAAATTCTTTCATAGTTATTTCCAAATAAATAACTAGATCCACTAACAGCGGAGTTTAATTCGCTAGCCCATATATTAGTAGGATCAAGCATACTTCTTATTCTAGTATCATCAATATTAAAAGGTCTTTCACATTTTTTAGCATATGGTTGTTGAATATTTCCAGATTTTTCTTTTACAAAAACTAACATTAATTTATTTTGATATTCACTAGTTGTTTTATATGTATTTTTTCTATTGTAATCATTTTTAGGCCATTGAGAATTGTCATTTATAGGATATTGTGCTATATAATCTCCTAAAGCTACATAACCATAAGGAGGATTTAAACGCCATACTTCTAATCCATAAGGTCCTTTTTGAGGCCCCATTACTATTTTTCTTTCATTACAATCAGGTTTTGTATCATTAGAAGAAGTAGCACATCCTGTTGATCTATGTGCTAAATAATCTCCTAAATTTATTACCCAGAATGGATAATTTGCTTTATCAACATTTGGCAATCCATCTTCTCCTAAATCACTATTTGGATTCCATCCACTCATTTTTATTATTATACAACAATAAAAATAAAAAATATTTTTTATTTTATAATTATCATTACTATTACTATTATAAATACCAATGCTATAATTCCTATATAAAGATATATATTTGAAGCTGGAGCTTTATATTCACTATAAACATACATCTTTCCTTCTTCTGCTTGAGAATATAATAAATTTCCCTCATATTTTTCTGTTGATAATTTATCACAAGTCTTTCCTCTTCCTTGTTCTAAACTGTCTATTGGATATATATCTACCGATAATCCTTTTTGTTTATCTATATAATTTGTCTTCTTTGTCCAATCTATAATACAGTCTTTACTTACTGGACATTCGGTTTCTATATTTATCATTGAGTTTATACTATCATATTCTATCTTTTTACTTGTAGGATAATTTTTAAATCCGAAATCTGTACTCTGTTCCTCACAACTCTTTCCATTCCCTACTGATGGTTGTTTTATCTTATGTTTTATAAGTCTTACTCCAGTAATATCATCACATTCGTCACTAACAACTGTTTTATCTATAATACAATCTTGATTATATGTACAAGTTTCAACTTTCTTTTTTCCTATCAAAGACTTTTGTTCCACTGAACATTCAACTCCTCCTACAGGTTCTTTAACTACCTTTGCTACTTTTGTTAAAAGATATTGTCCTCCTGTTAATGCGCATTGACCATTATTTACACTTGTATCAATAACATAATCTACTATACAATTCTCGCAACTTATTGTTGCTATAGCTTGTCCACTTGAATAGTCTATATCTATTACTGCAGAATCTTTTAATGATGCGGGTAAAATATCTAATACTGCTTTTATACAACTTTTTCCATTTCCAGAAGAAGGAGCTTTTATTGTATATCTATATTGTCTTGAACCATTTATACAACCAGAATCAGAAGATTTAAATTCAATTATACAATCTTTATCTTTTTCACACCCAATATATTGCGTTGTTGTATCAAAATTACAAGCTTTACCTCCATTTAAAGGAGATGTTATTGTTTTTGTCATTTGAGCAGCTTGCATCCAAATTCCATTCTTTATTTCACAATCTTGATTTAATGGTTGTAATCCTACTTCACAATCTTTACAATTTGAAGTTAAACTTACTTTTTTACTAATAACATCATAAACTCCTGTCATTCCATTAGATTTCATAACAGCATCTGTTGCGAAAGTTAATATAGAATTCATTGTGTCTTTAACAGAAGCATTCTTAAACATTTGTAAATATTCAACTTTACGTTTTCCATTTAAACAAGAATCTGTTTTGCTTGAAATATCAAATTCACTACATATAAATTCTTTTCCTAAATCTCCACATTCTCCTGTTGTATCTTTTATAATCTTTTTCTTGAATGTTAATATATTATTTACAGAAATTCCTGAACTTCCTGTACAAGGTGAATATACTACATTTCCAATAATAGAACCTGTAGATGTGTATCCTTGCTCTATACATACAGATTGTAAAGCTGTTTGACAATTTGCGTTTTGATTTACTTGAATATTATTTATAATTCCATCATTATTCACAGTAACATCTTGAATACAAAGTTCTGTATTTTGACATTTTAATGGAATTCCAGCAGATCCTAAAACAACTGTATTTCCAGCTCTTGTCTTTGAACGACTAGAAGGAATTTGAGCACCTGCTTTACAAAGAGGATTTACTTCGCAAGGATTTATACAACTAGTTGGATCAGACGTATCTATTCCAAGAGCTTGTCTTGCTTTTTTATTACGAGATATACCAAGACCTGTAGCATAAGTATCACATAATGGTTTTAAGAAAGCTCCTGTCATAAAACATGCACATAAATCTGGATATAGCATATAATTATAATATTTTCCAGAAGTATCTTTCTTGTTACAAAATAATTTATATTCATTATCACAATTTATACCATCATCTAGAGGAGATGTTTTACAAACATCTCTTTGACAAAAAATAGAAGAAAAATCTTGTTCATTAGAAGCTTTACAAATATTTGAACCATAAATATTACATGCTCCTGTTTTTGCTTTTAATTTTTGACTTCCAACACCGCATTCAAATCCAATATCAGCATTTCTACAACATAAAGAAGTTCTTGCTTCAGGATAAAGAATATATAAAGGAGTATTATTAAAAGAATTTTGTATATTTGTTTCCCAATCTCCTCCAAAATCCTTAATACCATATCTTCCTGCATATCCTCCTATTAAACTTGTATATATTTTCCAACCATTTTCTGCAGACTGTTCTATTTGTCCTCCAACTTCATCTAAACCACTTCTATCAAATATTACAGCAGTGCTCCATAATTCATAATCACATCTTCCTCTTGTATTAATACTGCTGCCAAACATTCTTCCACCTCTATAAAAAGGAGTTGTTTTAAGAGCTGAACTTTTTCTTAATTCTTCATCTGCTTCAGTTCCAGCTACACTTTGACAATAATCTGGATGTAAAGCCCAAAATATATCTGTATTTTTAGGAGCATATGACCAAGTAGATGATATAACAGACATTCCTATTCCTTTATATAAAACATTATTATAAGATTTATCTACAGAAGAAGATATATAAACTATATCATCATCATCATTACAAAAATCTGTTATTTTTTTCTTATTAGAATTATCATATGTAGTAGGTATAACATATTCAAATCCAGTAGATCTTATAGAATTTCCATAAGGACCTGATCCATCTTCTTTTTGTTTTACAAAAACAGCATATACTTTTGAAGTATACTTTACTGGATAATTAATTCCTACATTAGGTATTGTATATAATATGTCTCCAAGAGATACATAACCAGGAGGAGGTTTTGGACGACATATTACTGTTCTATATCCTCCATATGAATGAACCCATTTATCTATATGCTGTCCTTCGTAATTACCATTTCCTGTATAAAGTTCGCTTAAAGGTTGAATAATAAAAGGATAATTTACAAATTTATTATAACTATCAGGTTCTGTATTTGTTGTATATGATAAACTTCCTGTAGATGTTATACATAAAAAATGTAAATATGATGTTGTAATTATAGTTTGATATGGAGGTGATGACGATGTAGTTGAAGTTATAGATGAGAAATTTGAGTTTAAACGAATTGTACTTCCTACAGATAAAACTCCAGAGTTAAGACGAGGATTTGGACAAGATACTATAAAACCAATACTTTCATCTCCTGTAGTAACATCTGTAAGAATTGGAACAAATGTTGTTGGATTTATTGATAAAAATTTACTTTGTCCCATACAATAAAGCCCTATTGTATCATTCATATATACTTTTTCACCATATTTTTTATAACTTCCATCCATTGTTTTACAATACACTTTATAACTACTATTATTATTCCAATCTGGTTCTGCTGGATTGTACATACTTTTTATTAAACCACTTCCTGATAACCAATTATAAGTTCCATCTCTATTTTTTATATACTGTCTTAATGATACAATACTTCCAACTGTTATTTCATCTTTATTACAATATATTATAAATGTTTTCTCAACACTCATTATCTTCTAATTATTATTCTCAAAGAAAAAAATATTTTTTCTTTATTTATTATAATTAGAAGATAATGAATTATATTATCGGTCTTCGGACTCCAACCCTCATATTATTCATACTTATATTAGTATATTTTTTAATATTGAAAAAAAACAATGAACATTTTCAATTGATTCCAGAAGAACAAGGTATTGGAGAACAATATTGGGAAAAAGATAAAGTAGACCCTTCTGGTTCTATTGATTATATGTCTTGGGATAAAAAAACTACTGATGCTATATGTATTGAAAATGAATATGATTTATATAGCCCTGATGATGATTCTTGTTTTCCAAGAGACCCTACAAATATTACAAAATCATATGGAACAAGATATTCAAAAACATATGATAAGCTTGATGAACAACCTTGGTTTGATAATAATAATGCTAGACAAAATTTTTATCCTGAAATTTTCTATATTCCTTATGAAAAAGATGGTATTAAAAAAACTCTTGATAAAGATATTACTATAACTCCAAGAAATGGAAAAGGTAAAACTTGTCTTAATAAAAAGAAAACTCTTATTGATTCTCTTCCATCAACTCAAAGAATTCAATGTAAACAACCTAATCATTGTGAATATAAAACAAAACTTGGCGGTTCAAATTATACAGCTTCTAGACCTGTAGAATTTGAAAAAGTTAGCGGAACTTGCGATGGAATTGATATTCAAACAAATTATAATAATTTTAAATCAACACAAGCATCAATCGCATCATCTTTAACATCACGATTAACAATGTTAAGAACACTTTAAGTAAATATTATATTTATAATTTTATTATATAAGCTAATACATAGAATGGCGGCATATTTTCATGAGGAGCTGTTGTTCCAGGAGTCCAACTTGTTCCTCCTTGACCTCCAGTATATGTTGTTTTACCACTTTCATCTGGACCAGATGAACCTTGATCGTTTACATTACCTAAATCAACTCCCTCTCTATCTGGTCCAACTCCCCACCAATCTCTACCAAAACTATGTCTATGAGAAGGCATCTCTGATAAAGTTAATATATGTTGTTCTTTTCCACCAGTTGTTCCAACAGTTCTTGATGTTATAACTTGACCATTTGTATCAGTATATTGAGTTGAATTAACACCTAATATAAATCTTCCTCTTAAATCAGGAGTTATTAAAGGAGTTCCAGCAGAACTAGTTACTGTTTGACCATTACATAATGCCCATCCTGCAGGAATAGATGTAACACTACCATTCCAAGCAACTATAACACCTGTAGGAATTGTAGTTGTAGTTTGAAATTTTTCTTTTATTCCTTTTTCTGAGTGAGAAAAAAACTGTTTATATATAAACAATGCTATTACTATTAATCCTATTGTTTTTAATGTATCTTTATCAAACATCTTTATATTGAATATTAGAAAAAATAAAATTTTATTAAAAATTATTATTATCTTTTAATAAAATTTACGCTCTAAATATTTTATTACATCTTCTTAACTTTGTATCAAAATACTCTCCTGGACCACACTGATAACCTATCTTTTTTATATTCTTCTCTATCTTTTTTACCTCTTTTTTAACAGCTCCTGGTTCCATCTCAAAATAATTATCTATTATATTTGTTAATTGTATCTTACTTTCCTCTGACTTATTTATCATGTTTTCATACTCTTCTATCTTCTTTTTTAATCCAATTATCTTTTTCTCTGACTCTTCATTTCTCTCACTTATCATACTACGATTATTTAAAAGTATATCCTCTATTTTTTTCTCACACTTATATTTCTCCTCCTCTAACTCTCTCTTTATGTTTTCTAATTCCTCTTCTGATTTACTTATCATTCTATCATATTTTTCTACCTTATTTCTCAACTCACTCATCATTGTCTCGTAATCCTCTTTATCTTTATTCATATCTCCTCTTAATGCTTGGATAACATCATTACTTGAAGACTTAATATCACTTATTTCTCTCTCACATTTCTGTTTCTCAATCTCTAACTCATCTCTCATCTTTATCATATCATCATCTGCCTTCTTTATCATTGTATCATATCTATCTATCTTATCATTTAATAAAGATATCTTTTTATCATTCTCCTCTCTCTCTTTACTAGAAATAGAAATATTTCTTGATTCTATAGATGCTATCTTATTTAAACACATCTCTCTTTCACTCTCTAACTCTCTCTTTACATTTTCAATCTCTTCTTTAGAATTTTCTATCAACTTATCATAATCCTGTATCTTTCTATTTAAAGATTCTATCTTCATATCACTTTCCTCTTTTTCTTTTCTATTAATTTCATCTTTTTGTAAAGACAACTCTTCCATCTTTCTAACAGACATTTCTCTCTCATTTTCTAATTCTTTTCTAACACTTATTAACTCTCTTTGAGATTCCTCTATCATTCTATCATATTCCTGTATCTTCTTATTTAAATTTTCTATTGTAGAACTGCTATCATCTCTCTCTTTATACACCTTTCTCTTAACAAGACCCATCACTTCAATATTCTTTGATTTAATTGTATCTATTTGACTTTGACATTTTGATTTTTCCTCTTCTAGTTCTCTCTTTATATTTTCTAACTCTTCCTCTGATTTACTTATCATTCTATCATAGTTTTCTACCTTACCTCTCAATTCATTCAATAGTATCTCATGATCATCTCTTTCTCTACTAATCTCTCCTCTTAAAGATTGAATAACATCGTTATTTGAAGATTTAAGACCACTTATTTCACTTTCACATTGTTGTTTTTTATTTTCTAGTTCATCTTTTATAACACTTAATTCGCTATTTGATTTATCTATCAATCTATCATACTCATCAATCTTTTTATTTAAAGACTCTATAATTCTTTCATTTTGTTTTCTTTGTCTATCTGAAGCATCTCTATTCTTTTCTTCTATATTATTAATATTTCTAATACACATTTCTTTTTCATTTTCCAACTCTTTCTTTACACTTTCCATTTCATCTTCTGTTTTCTTTATAAGTCTTTCATAATTATCTATCTTTCTGTTTAATGAATCAATCTTCATATCACTTTCTTCTTTTTCTTTTCTAATAATATCATCTTTCAAAGAAATTGTATCATCTATCTGTTTAACACACTGTTCTCTTTCGTTCATAAGTTGTGATTTAACAGAGTTTATCTCTTCTTCAGAAACACTAATTAATCTATCATATTCTTCAATCTTTTTATTTAAAAAATTAATCTTATTATTACTTTCATCTCTTTCTTTATTAATTTTTTGTTTAACAAGACTCATTACTTCAATATTCTTTGATTTAATAGTATCTATTTTATTTGAACATTGATCTTTTTCTTGTTTTAATAATTCTGTTAACTCTGATACAACTCCATTTACTTCTTCTAATCTAGTTAATAACTGAGGTCTATCACTAGTTTCATTTTCTAATTCAATAAACTTTTTACTAGATTCTTCTAGACGTTTTTGACTTTCTGTTAAATCATTATCACACTTCATATTCTTATCCATCAAATCTTGAGTTCTTTCTAATAAATCTCTTTCTTTATTGTATTGTTGTTCTATTGTTTCTTTATATCTTTCTGTCTCATTACGCATCTCATTTATCAATTGTTTATTTTCTTCAATAATTTCTTCTAATTTTCTATTCTTCTCAACAACATCTAACAAATTTGATACTTGATCTTTAAGATTATCATTTTGCATCTTTACTGACTCTATATCTATATTTAAAGAATTAATATCATTTAAGAGTTCTTGTTGGGTTTTATTTAATTCAATTATAAGACTTTCCTTATCTGATTTATCAATATTTAATTCTTCAATCTTAGATGTTGATTCTTTAAAATCAGAAACAACTTTTTGATATCTTTCCTCCATTTCTTCTGCTCTTTTGTTTGTTAAACAAACACGACTCTTTACTTTTACTTCATCTTCTATAGAATCTAATAGTTCTATAAGACCATCAAGTTCTGACTTTAAAGAAGAATTATCAATAAGTAATTTTTCATTTTTAGAACTAAGATCACCAATCTGACTAATACCTTCTTTTGTTTGTGATTTATAAATTTTCAAACGACGAGATAAACTTCTCAACTTTGTTTTTTGTGTCTTTTTAACACAAGATGGTAAAGATTTATTATTTACTTTTGCATATGCATATGCAACTTCTTTAGAAACTCTAGTACCATTCAAATAATAAATATTTCCTTTACCATTTTTACTTTTAAAACATTCAAGCATTTTTAATTATAACTAAGAAAAAAAATTATTTTATATTTTTTAAAAATTTTAATGCTTTATTTATTATATTATTTATATAAGAATTATTAAAATTACCGGACCCTGTATCTTCTCTTGAAAGTTCAAAGGTTCTTTTAATTTTAGATATTTTTTTTAATATATATTTTGCTTCTTTTATATTATTTTCTATTTTATATATTATATTTTCAAAATCTTCAATTTCAGTTTCATTTAATAATGGAAACATCGAGTCTTCTTCAAACGCATCGCTTCCAGTCTTCGGGTCCCGGTCCTCATCGGACAATTGAAGATTGTCATTATTAAAATTAAGTTCTTCTAACATATTTGTAATATCATTTTTATCTTTTATAAAAGACTCTAATTTATTTAATAATTTATTTTCAATATCAAATATTTGTTTTTGAGTATTATTCCAGTCGTTAGGTTTTCGAATGATGGTCGGGACCCGAAGACCGGAAGTTTCTTCTGAGTTAAGAAATACCAGACCTGGTACCCGGATTACCGGATCCAAAGTTTCCTTTTCCGGATTACCGGAGCTCTCCATAACATTAGGATCTTGGTCCCTAAAATCAGAGTGATGGGGAGCGATGCGATGGTTTAGAATAAAAAGTTCATTTTTTAAATTTTCATTTTCATCTTGATATTGTTTAATTTGTTTTTTTAAAATTTCAATTTCTTCCAAAAGTTTATTTGGATTTTTTTGATTAACTTTTTTATATTCTATTTTATTTATTTCTCGCAAACCTTTTCTCATAAAAGTAGGAAGTTTTTTATTATTGGATTTAGCATAAGCTAATGCTGTAATTTTATTAACTCGTTTTTCATTTATATAATATACAGGTCTTCCATTACTATCTTTTATACATTCAAGCATTTTATTTCTTTATTTAAAAGAAATAAAATATTTTAAATATCCTTTTTTAATTCTATTTTTTTTAAGTTCTAAGATCTTGATTACAAATGATTTACCATATCTTTTAATTTATCTACAGATGCTCCACTAAAACGCTGAACTATCTCACCATCTTTAATTGCAATAAAAGTAGGCATAGCTTCAATCTTAAATTCTTTAGCTACATCTGGACATTCATCTACATCATAAACTACAAAATTAATTTCTGTATGTTTCTCTTTTAATTCGTTAAAAGTTGGCTTAATACGCTGACAAGGACCACACCATTTTGCGGTAAAATCAAGAATATGTTTTCCAGTCTTAAAGGTATCCATTTTGTATATAAATTTTAATTATTTAAATCTATTAAAAAAGTATTTCACAATTTATTCATAAGATATTATTTTATATTAATTCTTTATCTAGTTAAGACACCTGTTAGGGTCGGGACCCGAAAACCTATAATCAGAATCCTACATTTTGAGAATTTGAATATATCGATTTATATTAGGAATTTCTTTAAACCCAGATATCCGCGGATCTTCAAACTCTTCAATTAAATAAACAGTTTTATTTTCTATTTTTTCTAAAGTATAATTTCCGCAAGGACCACAGTGATCTTCATTTGATAAATCTATTTTACGGTTTATTTTTATATTACAATTTTCTATTCTCCATCTACCAACTAGTGTTTGTAATCCGGAGTTTAGCTCCGGTAATCCGGAGTTTAGCTCCGGTAATCCGGAGTTTAGCTCCGGTAGTCCAGGTCCTGATACAGGTATTTCTTTTCTTCTAAAATTTTTTAGTCGAAGACCCAAGGTCTTCAGAAGATTAGTTATGTATTTCATAATATATAACTAATATTTTATATTTAAGTATATAAATCAGTTAATAAAATTAAAAAGTGAAATTAAAGGGTCTTTTAATTGCTACTTCCGGTATCTTCAAAATTAGATGGGTCATAAGTCTTGTTAAATATAATATTATAAAACTTAGAAACTCTTGGAGCAAGTGTATTAAAAGTTCCTATAACAATATAATAAGTTCTTCCGGTCCCCAAGGTTCCGGTTCCTTCAAATTCTCCTGGAATAATTAAATGTAATTGCTTGCCACAAACTCTATATAACTGTATATCTTCATAATATATATTTGTTTTATTTAAAGATTTTACACGTTTCTTAAAAAGTTCAAAACTAGCAGACTTATTAGAATTTGAATATTCATTATCATCAAGAATTCTTACACAAATATCCATTTTATCAGTAAGTCTAATACCATTATACTTTAAACGGTCTTGAGCATCTCTTATAAAAAAATAAAGGTCAGAATCTTCTTCAAGAAACTTTGATTTTGTTTCATAAGGCATACGCTTAGAAGGTTCTTTAAAAATTAAAGGGAAAGTATTACCTGTATATTCAGGACCTATTTCTTGGAGTCTAGAGATGGAACTATCAAAAAATACTCCGGTAATCCGATCCTCGGGTTCGGTAATCCGGTCCTCGGGTCCGGTAGAATTTGCCATATTAACATTTGATGTCATTTTAATTTAAAGTTTAGAAATATTTAAATAATAAAAATAAAATTAGGATTATTACAATAGTTTTAAAATTTATTTTTTGGTTAAAATTATTTAGTGTATTTTTTAAACTACTGGGCCCGGGACCCGGATTAAATCTTTCAATTTTTGAGGTTTCATATGTTAAAAAATTACCGGGCCCGGGACCCGGATTATCAGATGATTTAGGATAATCTCCGTATAATCTTTTTTCAAGTTCTCCGTAAGTTGCTAAATCAATAAAAGCAGCGCTTAAATTAGGACCTGATGTTAAAGAAGACATATTTATTTATTAATTTGTTTATAAAAAAATAAAAAAATTAATCTGAAGAAAAAAAAATAATATTATAAAAATACCTAAAGTATTTTATAAAAATGGTTTCGACATTTATAGCTGCAAGTGTTATTACTATAACATCTAGTGGAATATATTTATTATACAGAAAATATGTAGATTCAAGAAATTTAATACAATACGAGACCCAAGGTCTCGAATACGAAGAAATTAATGATATATATATTGATCCTACAATTGATGATTGGTTGTATGCTATCGATTAATTCCATTCATTTAAAAATAAGTATTCTTCCAAATATTCTAAGTCTTCGGTAGATGAACTACAACAAGTATAAGATTTACCAGCGACAGGATTTCCAACACAGCCAATACCACTTTCGTAAGTACAAACATTATCAGTAAAATAATAGTTATTTGTTCCAAGACTTGATGCACAATAATTACACATCCAAGAACATCCGGTTCCTTGTCCTACATAAAATGAAACGCATTGATTTGTAGGATTACCGCTAACAGGAGTGTTAGTTCCTAAAATAGCGATTAAGAAAGTAAGTAAAAATCTTGATAGTTTATTCATTTTATATTATATTAAATAATTTTTTAAATATTTATATATATTTTTCGTATATAAATATTTTTGTTTGTTTTTGGATTTTTTTTTGCTTTTGTTTAAGCGCCTATAATATGGGGAAACCGAGAGCACCACCACTGATACGAACAATGTTGTGATTAACACCGACAATGATAGTCTCATAGATTTGAGCAATACCAGCACCAGATGAAGCCAAAGCACCTGGAGCAGCAAGACTACCAGCAGCAGCAGCAGCGGTTTGAGCATTAACTGATGAACCGAACTGGAAGCTGACGTTAGTGAGCTTACCGTAGTTGGTTGAACCCATAGGGTTGGTGTTGACCAAGTCAAGAGTGTAGGAGATCATGTGATAACCAGACTCACGAGGGACTGAGACAGCGCTGTAGTATGGGACGACGAGGGAGAAGTAGTCAGAACCCATATTGACCAAACGAGCAGTGTTCTCATAGAACAAAGAAGTTTGAGCAATAGGATCAGTAGCAAGGACTGGAGTGAAGTTAACACCAGTAACAATTGGGACTGGAGAAGCAGCAGAGTAGTTAGAGTGCTCAGCAGAGTTAGTCTTGTTACGGATTGAGAACATCAATGCCTTGATGGAGTGAGCAAAACGAATATCAACGTTTTGAGCATTGTTAGGGTTGTAGTTAACGCGAGGAGCGGTTTGGACTTGCTCCATGAGGATATCACGAGCAGCCTTACCCATCTGAGAACGCTCAACGTTGGAGACGATAGCATACTCAGCCCACATATCACAGGTCAATTGAGGTGAGTTGTTTGACAAGTTGGTACGTTGACAAACATCAGAAACACCAAGAGCGAAGTTATCAATGATGAGGAGCTCATTGACATCACGGAAAGTGACGTAGTGAACCATCTCATTGTATGGAATAGCAGCAGTTGGGAGAGCAATACCAGTATCACGAGCATAGAAGAATGGGAGTGGGATGTTGAGGATAACTGATGGGAGGGTTTGAGCACCAGCTGGACCAACAACTGACAATGGGTTGTTAACCTCAGCATAGTTACCAATCATGTTATTGTAACCGTTAGCCTTACCTGCTGGGACAGTGAAAGCAGCCCAGAAGTCAAGGTAGTATGAATCCATACGCTCAGCAACGAGATCGTTGAAAGACAAGTTAATTTCCTTAATCAAGTTATGACCAAGGTTACGAGTCCAACGAAGAGAACAGTCAGCCAAGTTCCAACCATTTGGAACTGAAGCAAGAGTGACTGATGGAACATTAACACGCAACCAAGTGCGGATGAGGTAATCACCAGCACGTGAGATCTTGTGACCCCATGATTGACCGAAGCCAGGGGTACCACCGTTGTATGACAAAACGGTTGGGGCAACTGAGAACCAAGTTGCCTTACGAACCTTCTTAACGAAGTAAGTGACGGCTTGATCACCACCATACATGTACTTTTCAGGTTCATCATAAGTAGCAAGGTCGACAAATGCCGCAGTCAAGTTTGAGCTAGAAGTGTTAGATGACATATTGTTTGTATTTAATATATAGTCAAGAAAATATTTAAATTTTACTTTTTTTTTTATTTATTTTTAATAGAAAAATAAACAAAATTATTTCTTTTAGATTTTAATTTATTAATTAATTATAACTTAATCTTTATTAAATTTCCATATAAATCCTTTTAATTCTTTTTTATTTTTACAGTATAAGCTTATTGTATCTCTATTAATATTATTTTCTTTAGATGCTTCTGTTAATGATAAATATTCTTCAATAAACTCTCCTTCTTTACTATATTTATATACTTTTTTAGCACCTACTTTTGTTCTTATATATGGTTCTATTTTATCATTTTTTTCATATCTAAATTGATAATTTCCTCCTTTTTTTCTATTCTCATAACATAAACAAGACATACTAATTATTTTCGCATTAACTTTTGTCAATTTAGATGCTTCTTTTAACCCATTATATTCTCTTATATAATTTCCTTGTAAATCATAACAATATATTATATTTTTTCTATCTTCTTTTTCATATATATTTATTTTATACAATTTTTCTCTACTCCATTGATATCCTCCAGCTGATTTTGCTCTATTATTTAAACAATCACTTATACCATATTTATTTATTTTTGTAATAATAGAAGCTTCTACTCCACTATTAAAAGTTCTAATATAATTTCCTTCCAAATCATATTGATGAACTTCTTTCCTATTATCTGGAAAATTATAACCTCCATCTAATACATTATATCCATAAGGAGTTTTTGTATTATATTTTTTTATATATTCTATTTCAAACTTGTTTAAATCTTTATCAAAACATACTATTAAAAGTTTAAAAACAAAATTATCAAATCCATATTTTTTAAATGCTTCTTTTAATAAAGGACAACCTCTTTTTTTATCTAAATTACTTTTATGTTCTAACCATCTTAAATTAACATCATTTTGTCTAGTTTGACCTATATAACATAAATTATTTATTTTATTTCTTATTAAATATATGTAGCCCATTTTTATTTTTTAATTAAAAGAAAAGAAAATCAGTTTATTCTTCAGTTTCGGATTTATCTTTTTGTTTTGAGAAATCTATTTTAATTTTAACAGAGACTGGAACCTCATTCATTAATTTATGTTCAACTAATAATCTATAATATCTAAATATATCAAACGTTGGAACATTTAGTAATTCTGCTTCTTTAAAGAAATTCTTTAATTTTAATTCTGTTATTTTTTTCTCAGTTGTTAAAAATACATAATAACGATAAGCATACAATATTCCTCCAGGATTTTTAAATTGAATATATGGTAAAACATTTGATGCTTTTACTAAAAATGTAAATTCTGTATCTGTTATTGAGTATTTCAATTTATCTCTTTTTATAACTGTATCCAAAAATATTTCAGAAGGACTCATTGTTCTATAAGACATTTTTTTCATTCTTTGTGCTGTAAAAAAATCAACTTCTAATCCAGTTGTAAATCCACTTAACTGACCTAATACTTCTAACTCTGCATTCATTTTTGAATATGCTCCAAGTTTTTTAGCCATAACATAGTCAATTTTATCAGAAACATCTTCTTCACTCATTTTATATTATAAACTGGTTGGGAAAAAATATTTTTTTCCTAATATATTATAAAAAAATATTTTTTTATACCATTTATATTAAGTTACCAATGGTAGTTTCTCATAATTACAAACCTTTTTCACGTGTGAAAAAATCTAAGAAGATTTTAAAAGGTAAAAAAATTCCAGTCATACAGAATAAAAGGACTGGGAAAAGAAAACCAGAATCAAATAATTTTGATTGTATAGTAAATCTTACAAATCAAGATTTAAATCCCGAATTAATTGATTTTAAGAAAAAAATTATTAATTATATCACAAACATTTTAGATCTCTAAAATGAGACTTATTTTAAATAATTTTAGATGTTTTAAAAATCTTACGATTGATTTCCCTGAAAATGGAACTGTTTTATTATGGGGTACAAGTGGTATAGGTAAAACTTCCATTTTTAAAGCAATTAACTTTGTTTTATATGGAAAAGAAACTCGTCATGTTATTAAACATGGTGAAAAAAAATGTAAAGTAGAATTCCATTATACTGATAAAAAATCCTGTAAAACTTATTATATTATAAGAACTAAAAATCCTTCTCATCTTTCCATCACTCAACAAAACGAATCTGGAACCTCGGTGACTGGAAACAATGATCTTCGAAAATCGGAAGATGATGAAGCTCAAGAAATAATATATAAGTTATTTGGAAAAGAATTTATGCTTACAAGTTATATGGCTCAAAAATCAACAGAAAATTTCTTTAGTCTTCCTAATAATGAAAAAAGTAGTTTTCTTCAAAAATTATCTATAAAAGATTTTGATGTTGAAGCTATTCGTAAAAAAACTAGAGAAATTATAAGAAAAAGAAAAGATAAACTTATTGCTATTACTACTGAACTAAAAATTTATAAAGAACAAATTAGCGATAATCAAGGTTCTTCTGAACCGGTTTTAAAGTTAGATTTAAAAGGAAAAACTTTTGATGATTTTTTATTAAATGAAGAAAATTTAAGAGAAAAGAATAAATCTTCTTTAAAACAATTAAAAGAAAGATTAAATAATGCTATAATAGAAAAGAAAAATCTTGAAAGTTTATTTGAAAAGAAAAATAGTTTAGAATTATCTATAAAAGAAAAATATTCTATCAAAGAAGAATTTCAAAATAAATTAAATGATATACCTTATTATGACAGAGATCCGAAGACTGGTGATATAATCCAAATAGAAAAACTTTTAAAAGAAAAAGCAAACTTATTAAATTTAGAAAAGTTAATAAAACTTCAAAGTGAGTGTAAAAAAACAAAAAATGAATTTGAAAATTTACTAAAACTTGAATCTGATAGTATAGAAGAAAATATAACTAAAATAAAAGAATCTCTTAGTAAATTTGAAAATAAAATATTATCTAATGATCAGTATAATGAATATAAAATTTTATGTGAAAATTATAATAAGTGTATAGATATATTTGAACAATACTTTGAAGAAGAAGAATATAATCCTATTCCAAATATTCCAAAAATTTTTAGAGAATTATTAGAAACACTTGAACACGGTTTGCATATTGATAAAGAAGAACTTGATACACTAATTATAAAAAGAGATAAATTAGAACAAGAAGTTTATGATTATAAAAATAAAAAGTCAGATATTGAAAATACTATATTAACTCTTTCAAAAGATTGCGACCAAAAAATAAAAGGAAAAAATTTAAAGTGTCCTAGTTGTAATATATTTTTTTATGTTGAAAATCAAAATGTAATACAAATTAAAGATGATATAGAAGGTAAAACTAAACAAAGAGATGAGCTAAAAGAAAAGTCAAAAGAAATATCTAGTTTATATAATGAAAAAAATAATTTATTAATTAAATTAAATAAGAAAATAGATGAATTAAAAATAACAGTAAATGATACTAAAAATGATATAGAAAAAATAAAAAATATTATTATAGATAAGAATATTCCAGATAATAAATCTATAATAGAAAAGGTTAATGAATATTCTAATATAAAAATACAAGTTGATAAATTAAATAAAGAATTAGGTGAAAATGTTGAAAAATTAAAGCATATTCAAGATAAAAATATATCACATTCTTCTATTTCAAAACATATAAAAATAAAGTATGAAAGTTTTCAAAAATTAAAAAAGACTTTTGAAGAATTATCAGTCGAAGACCTTGGGTCTTCAGAAGAAATTGAAATTGAACAGGAAGATGTAATCCGGGTCCCGGGCCCGGTAAATGATCCAACAACTAAAATAGAAGAGATAGATAAAAATATAAGCGAATTAAAAGAGTATAAAATTAAGAGAGATAATTTATTAAATTTAATAGATAAAATAGATTTAGAAATACAAAATGGATTATCTTTAATAGAAAAATTACCTCAAGATATTAATTTATCAGAAGAGAATAAGTTATTGTTAAGTAATGAAATAAGTGAAATAGAAAATAAAATAAAAGAAAAAGAGAAAACAAGCGAAACTTTATCTAGAAGAAAAGAAAAGATAGATAAATATGTTGTAGAAATACAAAAATGGAATGTATATATAAAAATACGAGATAAGTTGAATTTATTAGCAGATGAAGAAAGATTAACTTTAAGAGGAATAAGTAAAGCAGAAACATTATTAAAAATGATAAATGATGCTGAAACATTATCTTTATTAAATATTATAGAGAATGTGAATAGAGAGTTAGAGGAATATATATTAAGTTTTTTTGGAGAAGGAGTATTAGTAAGATTAGAACCATATAAAGAAGATAAGAGTGGAGAGAAGAAAAATTGTATAGATGTTATAGTAATGAAGGATGGAGAGAAAGTTCCATTAGATAGTTTAAGTGGAGGAGAGTTTGATAGAGTAGCATTAGGATTTTTCTTAGCATTTAATAAGGTAGCGAAGAGTGATATAATAATGTTAGATGAATGTTTAGCATCATTACATTCAGAGTTAGTAGAGGATATAGTAGAGATGATAAAAACAAAATTAAGTGATAAGTTGGTATTATTTACATTACATCAAGCAAATGTAGGAATGTTTGATGAAGTTATTGATATAGAAAAATATAGATGTTGTGATTGATGCCCTTGTGTCATCATTAAATATTTATTTTAAAAATTAAAAATAAATATTTTAATTTATTTAGAACAATTTGTACATCTTACCAATGACAACAACACCGCAAGCAGCAATAGCATAATAGACATAGGTTCTAGCAACAGGATTCATAGGAAGAACCTTCTCTACAGCGTTCATATCTACTGCAGACAAGCCCCAGTTGATAGCAGCGATAGCACAAACAAGAATTAAGATTTGAAGAGTCTTTTCATCAATTTCTAACATTTTTTATTATAAATCAAGATAATAAAAATTTTTTTTAGATTTTTTTATTTATTCTTAATTTTACTTTGTTTATTTAAAAATAATTTATAATTTAAATCTTTTTTTATAATCTGAAATACTTGCTCTCATTCCTTCTTATTATTTATCCATTCACTTTCCCATATACATATATATTTATACCCTAAACTACGACATATTAATTCTTTATGAAGTGTTCTTTTAAATAGTTCTCCAAATGTTTTATTATTTCTTGGATTAATTTCATAAGGATCATATAATTTAGGATTTCCATGCCAAAAATCTCCATGAAATTCATATATTGTATTATTTTCTTTACAATATCCGTCAGCTTTTGTTTTTCCAAAAATATATTTTTCTCCTTCATTTTCAGCATGTTGAATATAAATATTTAATTTATTTGACATATAATTTAACCATTCTATTGATTTTTTAGAATATTGATTTGAACAAGAAATACATCCCCTTCCATTTTTATGATTATAAGGATCTATTTCAAATTCTCCATGTTTTTTACAAATTACAATAATTTTTGTAGAAGCATTTATCCAATTTACTTTAGAATAGTCATATATATTACCATATTTTTTTATAAAAAAATCATAGTATTCATTCCATGTCTTAACTTTTGATAAACGAGATTTTATTATTCCACATTTAGGACAACCTTTTCCTCTTAAATGATTATTAGGTGTTATTTCAAAATCACCATGTAAATTACATGTAATAATTATTTTTTTTACTGCTGTTATATATTCTGATTTATTATAGTTATATTTATCTCCATGTACATTTTGTGATTTTAAAACAAAGTTATTTTTAGATTCTTCTTTAAGAGAAATACATCTTTTATTTTTTTCTCTTCCGCATTTTCCGCAACCATATTTATAATGATTATTTGGTAATTGTTTAAACTCTCCATGTTTTTGACAAATTATAATAACATAATCATTAGCTCCTGTGTAATTTGTTTTACTATAATCATATAAATCTTTATGAATATCTTTAGATTTTTTAATAAATTTTTCAGTATTTAGTTTATTATATTGGATTTTGTTAGACATTTTTATTATATATAACTAAAATATAATAAAAATCAGTTTATAAATTAAAACGTTTTTTATATGCTTTTACACCTTCTCTAAAAGATTTTTTGTGCCATAAAATCCATCGACTTAAACTACCGGCTGTTGTAGGGTCATTCCAATTTTCTTTTCCTTTATGTCTTTTTATATAACGTTTTTTACGTTCTTCAGATAAATGTCTTTCTTTACCAACACCACCGTAATTTTGATATCCTTTAGCCCCAAAGTGTGTTTTCTTTATTCTTCCATTTCGTGAAAATGTTGCTACATATTTCTTATCTTTCTTAGGGCTCTTTTTAATTGATAATAATTTTAAACCACGAGACGTTTTTTTCCTACTTCTTTTGACACTTCTTTTAATACTTCTTTTAATACTTCTTTTTCCTCTTGATCGCATTTTATATTATAAATAATAAAAAAAAATAATTATTTTTTTATTATTTAAAATTTTATAATTCTTTATTAAATGTCTCAAAACATTCCAATTACCGAAAAATCATCAGCGCAAAATAAACAAACACAAAATGTTATTTTGAAAGATGTTTCTCAAACTGAAGAATCATCACAAGAAAATAACTCCAATGTTTGTTTAAATAATGCTAATGAAAATAGTTCATCAACCCAACATAGACCTATAGAACTAGTCGAAGACCCAAGGTCTTCAGTACCATGTAAAAAAATAAAACGCACTCCAATTGAATTAATAGAAGGAATTAATTTAAGAGAAAAAGCAACTCTTTTACTTGACGAAAGTCTTGTAAAACATGAATTTAGTTTTTGTTCTGAAGATTTTGAGTCTGAAATTAAAAAAGCTTTATCTGCTAATAAAGAGAAATATCGTGATTTTGTAGGAGAATTTAAGAAATCTCTTGAACAAATTAATGAATGTATAAACAATGAAAATAAAATGTATGAAGAAAAAGATGAAAAATATATTGAAAAATTAAAAAATAAATTAGAAGAAGCAAATAAAAATTATAAAATGGCATCTGATGAATATCATGAATTTATAAATTCAAATCCTCCATTAAGTTATATCACCCAAAATGATGAAAAAGATGCTGAAAGTAATTTAAAGGCTGTTTCAGATGCTTCTAACGTATATTGGGAAAAACATAAAGAATTATGTTATAAAGTTGGAAAAACACATAATGAATCTATCAATTTAGAAAATACTTTAAAAGATTTTCGACATTATAAAAATAACAATTGTTATGTAAATTATAGAATTTTAAATAGAAAATTAGAAGAAGCTAATGATAGATATACTACAATTTCAGAAATTTTGTCGATAGAACCTGTATTAAACGAATATAAAGAAGAAATAAGAACTGAATTAAGACAACAATATAATTCTTATATAAACTTAGAAAAGGAAAAATATAATAAACTTTATACAGATTATATTGACTCTAAAAATCCTTTTTTAGAGTTTCCTGACAATAGTGTTGCTTCTCTTTATTTAAATAATAAACTCTTAATGGAATATGAAGAAAACTTTTCTCCAGATAATATTAATCCTGATAATAATTCTTCTCGAAAAATTTATTTTGAAGGATTATATACTTATGAAAATCGTGTAAATATATGGGAACATACACCTTTGCCTGAACAAAATGTAAATATAATTTATTATCATCCAAAATATATGTTAAATCAAAAATATATTAAAAGTTTTAAATATTACGTAGAGGATGATGATCTAACTGGAAACTATCATACTTGTAGTTCTTTATATAAAGGATTAATGTCTCGAAGTATTATAAATAACTTAAATAATTCTTTTTCAAAAATTTTTGTAGATAGTTCAAATAGAGAAAATTTAACAAATCAATTATCTATAGCTTTAAAATTTATTACACCAGGACTTTCTAGTTTATTTTCATTAAATAAGAATGAGAAAGTATTATCTCGAGGATCACTTATTACAGGAGTTCGTAAGCCTATTTATGTGATAGGTGATCCAGAAAATGATTTTGGTATTCCAAAGTGTGGTAAATATGACGAAAATTTCTATAACGGTGAATCTATTGCTGAAGAACTTATTAAAAAATATTTTAAAGAAATTTGTAGTATTTTTATTTTTAACTTATTTTTAATGAGTATAAAATTAAACTTTAATGAAATGGAAAAAATTATGTTTAAAAATATTATTAATAAAATATTTACAGAAGTTTTACCAGAAGGAAAAGATGAGTATAGAACTCTTGATTATTGTTTAATAAATTTACTTAAAATGGATAAAAGTATTATTTGGATTGTTAAATTATTATCTAATTATGATGTATGTATCAATTCAAGAGATAAAAAAGCATTATTAGCTTGTTATCCTAAAAATAAAAATTTTATTAAAATTTTAGATAAAATCCCTGAAACAAATACTAATTCTCTATTCTGTACAAATATCTCTATGGAACAACTTGAAAATATTAAACATGATGAAGATGAACTTGAACAACTTGAAAATGAATGTATTGACGAAGAAAGTAACGAACCTTGCGATCAAGAAGTCAAGTCCCATAATCCTGTTTCTAGAACAGGTAATAAAACTCATGAGTCAAATAAAAATACAAAATTTACCGAGACAAAGACTCGTCAATCTGAATCTAATAATATGGATAACTCATCGCTTCGCTCGGACAATCTCCGATTGTCAGAATCATCCATATTTTTATCTATTAATGGTGTAGATTTATCTCTTAAATGTTCTTTCGCTAATATTAATATTTCTAAAAATGATAATGGAAAGTTTTCGATTAATATTGAGTAATTTTTTATATTTTTATTTATAATATAAAAAATTTATTGATTTTTTGAAAGTTTAAGTTCTTTAATATAGTCAAAATTTTTATGATTTCTAATCCAAGATGAAACATCATTCATACTTTTTGCTTTAACAACAGCATCATAATAATATGTTTTACCTCCATCATCGGTTCCCCACTGATCTGTAAGAATTCTTACATTTTTAGTTGATAAAACTTTAGGATTCCACGAATAAACGTTTTCTTGATTACTAGGACCTGATAAATAAGCTAAAAGTGCAAACTTTTGCATCTCTTCATTTAAGTCATTAGATCTTGATTTTTTAATACTCTTTCTTTTAATACTCTTTCTTTTAATACTCTTTCTTTTAATACTCTTTCTTTTAATACTCTTTCTTTTAGGACTCTTTCTTTTAATACTCTTTCTTTTAATACTCTTTCTTTTAGGACTCTTTCTTTTAGGACTCTTTCTTTTAGGACTCTTTCTTTTTGATATATAAGAACTTCTTTTTCTTTTATACGATACCATTTTTATTATTTATAAAAGATAATAAAAATATTTTTTTATGCTTTTTTCCAAACACAATGACCAGATTTAGTGCTTATAGATTTATATCTACTACCATCATTACCTTTCTTTACTTGACCACAGCAATTATTTGCTGGATAAGGAGGAGATTTACGAGATCTATATTTTTTTGTTGATTGAGGACTACAACCTCTTGCAGAACGTTTTGCTCTTTCTTGTCTTCTCTTTCCTTTACGATGAGATTTAAGTCTTAACTTACCAGACTTTGTATATTTACTCTTTCTTTTAGATGCTTTTTTACGATAAGAGCGTTTAGATGCTTTTTTAGAACGTTTAGATGCTTTTTTAGAACGTTTAGATGCTTTTTTAGAACGTTTAGATGCTTTTTTACGATAAGAACGTTTAGCCGCCATTTTTTATTATTTATAAAGAAAAAAAATTTAATTTTAATTTTAATTTTTACCTTGATTAGAAAACAAATCGCTTATAGCTTTTGTAGAAGGAAATATTCCTTCATTTGACATAAAATAAACTTTATTTTGAGTAGTTGCTAATTTTTCTAAATGTTCTAATTTTTTCATTTCCAATAAATATGTTGCTGCTTTATCAGTATCTCCGTTAAATTGTTCAGATAATAATTTAATTTGTTCGCTTAAACCATTAGATGTAGCAGTTAATTCATATCTTAAAGCTTCTGCATTGTTTTTAGCTGCTATTAAATGACCTTCACTATTTAATACAGCGATTTGTTTAGCACCTTCAGCAGTTCTAATATCTGTTTGAGTTTGTAGTTCATTCTCTCTTCTTGTTCTTTCTGCTTGCATTTGTTTTTCTAGTTGTCTAGCTACTTCAGAATTTTGTGGTCCAAAGTTTTGAACTTCTAAACGAGTAGTGTTTACACCCCAATCAAGTGTTGTATTACCTAATATTTTTAACATTTCAATATTAATTGCGTTTCTATTTGAAATAATTTCATCATAATCAAATCGTCCAATAACAGCTCTAAAACTACTTTCTCCAACACTTTTAATTGATTGGTATAAATTTCCAATTGAAAAAACTGTTTTTTCAGGATCAACAACTTTGTAGAATGCAGTTCCAGAAACTATAACAGGAACATTATCTTTTGTGTATGCATTTTGATTGTCAAGATTTACAAAATATTCTTTTAATGATACTCTATATAATTGATGAACAAATGGGATATTTAATCTAATTCCAGATTCTAATTTTATTCTATTTTGACCAAAACGTTCTCGATATGCTACTTCTGCTTGGTTTATAACAGTAATAAAATTTCTTTTAAATAATTTTAACATTTTTGTATGATATATATTAATGTGTTTGAATTTTTAAATAGTTTTTAAGGAGTAGAGATGGGTCCTCTATATAGAAAAAGATGGATAAAATTTATTAAATTATTTATATTAATAAATTTTTACGAGGGTCGGGATCCGAAGACCGATGCATATTTAGTGCTTACGGTGAGACTTCTTACCCTTGCGAGAACGCTTGGATTTCTTAGAACGCTTAGAACGCTTAGACTTCTTAGATTTCTTGTGAGAACGTTTGTGAGAACGTTTCTTGATAGATTTCTTAACACGGCTCATACGTTTGCGGAGAGACTTCAATTTACGTGAGAGTCTGCGAGAGACTTTACGGGAAGAAGCAGAGCGAGAACCAGAACGCTTCTTAAGAGAACGCTTGATATGAGAAGCGCGCTTCTTGAGAGAACGCAAAGAACGACGGAGTTGTTTAGCAGATTTACGGTGAGATTTCTTATGAGATTTACGATGCATTATTTAAAATAACACCAAGAAAAAAATTATTTTTTCTTTTAAATTTCATTTTTATTTACATAAATGAAATTTATTTTTTATTTAAAATTTTAGTTTTTTGATGATGGATAACGTTTTATCTTACGACCACGAGACTTTTTGTAA
>Ga0315901_10002137_pt1 | contig 27739 bp, 23 predicted proteins | sample LakEriMetagenome_10_FD_203761 | JGI IMG/M metagenome (GOLD analysis project Ga0315901, IMG submission 203761) | Freshwater fungal communities from buoy surface, Lake Erie, Ohio, United States - Buoy 2 MA116 | ecosystem: Environmental > Aquatic > Freshwater > Lake | place: USA: Lake Erie, Ohio...
CTGCAACAAGTACACTTACACCAACAGCCACAGCAACTCAGACCGCAACACCTGCCGTAACCCCAAGTCCTACTCCAACAAATCATCCTGTTGAATTTGCAGAAAACGGATTCTTTTACGAGCCATCTTCAGGTAATTTATATGCTACCACAAATCAAACAATAAGGGTTACTTTCAGTGGGGCTTCCGTTGGAGTAAACTTTTTGAATCCTACTCAGTTTATATTCACAGCAGCAATTGCACAAAGAGGACTTAAATTCATTGGTCTTCAGTCGGGAAATTCTAATTTTTCACTTGCTTCGGATGAAGATGGTAACATTTATAAAGTTAATGTACCTGCAGCCTCGATTAACCCTACGTCATTTAATTCTGCCACAGGTGGTACTGTATCAAATAACACAATAAGTTTTTCAGGTAACGGAGTAACAACGACCCTGAATATTCCTGACGTGTATACAAATAACGGTACTATTTCATCAAACAGAATTGTAACTGTAGGCGCAAATTCTATAACATTTGGAGGTAGTGGTGCATCTGTTTTCAAAATTGTAGACACAACAGGAAATCCTCTTGAAACAGGTAAATTAAGTGGTGTTAATTTCTACGTGGATTATCAAGGAGGGGTATATGCCACTTCAAAATCATTCTGGATTAATAATCCAAATAAAAGTGGATACAAATTAAGACACGGGTCTTTAGAAGGACCTGAGAACGGAGTTTACTTTAGAGGTAAAACAGGACTCAACAAAATTGATATACCTCAAGAATGGACTTGGTTGGTGGATTTTGATTCAATCACTGTTTCATTAACATCAACTTGTGGGGATGAATTATATATAGAGTCAATCACAGACCTTTGGATTAAAGTCGGTGGGGTTAACTGTGAATTCTTCTATGTTGTTAATGCTGAAAGAAAGGATATTGATGATTTAAGAATTGATTTGATAGGTTAATCCCTATTATCAATAAAAATCATAATTTCTCTGTAGTAAGGAATAAATTCAGGATTCCAAACTTGCCAAGTGATATCAATTCCGTCAAAAGAAAGAATTTTGAAATTTGGAAAAACTCTTAGGTAGACATCTCTGAATATCTTGAACTTTTCCTTCATCCAATCATCACCTAAGTGCCACTCACCAGCAATTTTTCTGACGTTATTTTTAATCCAAAATAAGTTTTCGATAGTAAAAATATCGTATTCTCCAGTCTCACAATCAGTTTTCAGAAAATCTATTTTTTGAATATTATAATCCTCTATAACTTTTTTAAATGTAGTTGAATACAATTTTTGGTTTTCAGTTTTTTCAAAGACAAATCCGAAATCGAATTCACCTACTTTATCAGAGATACCTTTATTAATATGAGTAACATTTCCATGTCTTGTGTTTAAAACTAAAGTTTTAAATTCTTCATAACTCGGTTCAAATGCAAAAACTTGAGACGGATTCTTATGTAATATTGAAAAAGTGAATGGACCGAGACTTGCACCAATATCAAACACTACATCCCCTTTTTCAACCTCGAAGTATCTCTCATAAATTTTATCCTCAAAAATTTCTTTTGTTACCGTTTCTCTGAAACCATCGTAACACTTTGGTTCCCATGTAAATTGTTCTAAGTTCATTTTAACAAATTTTGTATTTTATCTATAACCATTTGTGATGTGATTGATTTATGGCATTCAAACTGTCTTTCAGTTCCTTTGTGAACGGGACACCAATTCCAATCTCCTTTATCAAATTTAAATTCAGGATTATTCCAACATCCATTACAAACAAGTGGATTTGTAATTCTTATACAGTCCAAATTGAATTCATGGTCAGGTGTTGTGAAGTTGCTAATCATTACAACTTGTTTTCCCATACCCCAAGATAACCAAGACAACCCGCTTGATAGACCAATGAAAAATTCACTATGATGTATAACGTTCATTGTGTTTTCAATAGAAACGTCACTAATTTTGGTAACATTTGTGAGTTCATTGTTCTCCTTAGAAACGTTAACAACTTTGTATCCTTGAGAAACCAAATAGTTTACTAACTCTTGCCATCCCTCTTTTGTCCAAAACTTGCAACCTGCAGTTGAATTGGTTGCGATTGTAACATACTTTCCACCATATGGTTTTTGTGAGATGTGATAATCAATTCTTGGTTTGATTTCAGTATAATCCAAACCTAATATATTTGTTGCAGCCTTCTGTAGAGGAATGGTGTTTGGAATTTCAGGTTCTCTGTCCTTATTCCAAAACCAACCAAGTTTGTACATACCATGTATGTTGTGAACAACACTACCTGGTTCAACAAACTGTAACTCAGGGTAAACTTTCTTGAATAGTTTGTTCCAAAAAGTTGATACAATTACATCACACTTATGTTTGTTTTTGAATTCTAAACAATATGGTATCCACGCAATTGAATCACCCAAAGATTTACTATCAAATGATATAAAAACTCTTTGACCCTCGTAATTTAAAGTTCTATCTAAAACTAAAGTTTTATCGTCATATACTTTTGTTCTCCATCTTGTAAAATATTGTCGATTAAGTTTAATCCAAGAATTTATGGGTAAGGTATTTTCATAATGAATTACACCTTTTTCGTCAAAGAATTGAATTTTGAATTTGGAGGTTGAATCACCTTTTAGTTCAAGGTATGGTTGTTCAATATAATATTGAATTATATGTAAATTAGAAGGAATTCTATTTTGCGTAATTACATCAACCTCTTTAACTTTTTTATAGAAGTCTATATGGTCTTTAGCAAATTTTTCAACACTATTGGAAGAAACAACAGAAGTTTTCTTTTTGGAGAACAGCGACACTAATTGGTCTTTAATTTTTTCAGGGTTAGAACTTTCAATTGGTGTAATGTAATCTGTGAACATATCGAAATATTGAGGAAGGTTTCTTGCTAATATTTCCAAACCATAGGATGCAGCTTCTCTTAGAACAATGGGATTACACTCCCAAGTTGAGTTGAACATAAGAATGTCTGATGCTTTCATAAACTCATCAATATCTTCTCTCTCACCCCAAACTTTAACATTTGAGGGTAAATTTTTCATGATAGGACCCCAATAATTTTCAAAATTTGATGCTTGATTACCAACAAAATGAAACTGAACGTGAGGATTTGATTGTTCAATCAGTCTTGCTACTTCAACACCTTCACCTTGATTTTTTCCTTCAGTCCACAAACCAACATTCAAAACGTGAACCTTGTCGATATCCAACCCTAACTTTTGTTGAGATATCATTTGTTCAAATGCAGTTCTTGATTTGTTCTCAATTGGAAACTCGAAAACTTCTTTCAACGTTCCTATACCTTTGAACTGAACCTTATCATGATATGGTGTACAAAACGCATATCCATCAGGAACAAATGAAAGATTCTTTGGGTCAAACCATATGTTGTGGCAAGTTTCAACCACACGCCAAGTTCTTGAATTATCGAAAAGAGCATTGAGAACATTTTTGGGCATTTTATTAAAACTATCAAACCCTTCTGGTATCTCATCAATGTGAACTATGTCGATTGAGTTTTTATTAATTATTTCAATCAACTTCATCGAGTTTTCTTCGGAATGATTGTCTAAGTTATTAAGTGTCCAAAATCTATCTTCAGGTATCAATAATTTTATTTTGTTTCTTTGAACAACATAAGTTGTTGCGTAGAGACAAAACTCTACGACATACAAATCAACATCGGGATAAAATTTGGATATGGACTCTATCCTTTTTAGTAAGTAAGACGGCATTCCACCAGTTGATAGGTGAGGTGCGAGATATAAAACTTTCAATTTTTTGTTTTGATTTCTTTTAATTTTTTTGACCATTTCCCTCATTTTATTGGGATTTTTTTCACCGTGGAAAAACAATAGATGAGATAAATCTTGAGGAGCTCTCAACCAATCCCCAAAGAAATTGAATTCATTTGGTCCTTTATATTCAATCTCGTTATACATTTTATCAACAGTATCAACACCTCCGTTTACATATATGTAAGGTAAACCTTCGTGTATGTGATTTTTCCAAAGGAGAACATTGACGATAGTTTCTTCATTGAAAGGAGCATAGTGGTTGATGTTATTCCAAATTTTTGGATGATTACACATCCAATACCACTCATCAATAAAATCAATCGTTTCTTGACCAGCAACGAAATAACCTGTTTGTCTATAAAATCTTCTTATTGTTTGGTCAACACCAAACAATTTACATACGTTATATTCTAAGGTCGATTCCCAATCTCCTCCATGTTGAGGTCCTCCACCACCCTTTCCATATAGGGTCATGTACTCATAAATCCCCTCAACGAAGTAAGGGAACGTCGACTTATTATCAAAGAAAGAAAATATCTTATCAACGTTTAGTGTTGCAATAGAATCACTATCAACATAACAAACTAATTCAGAGTGTTTGTTAAGAGCGTCTTTAATTATTAAAGGTCTTTGAATTAATATTTTGTAGATATCCGAGTTTCTTCTGTCTATGTAAAAGTTATCGTTCTCCTTTGTGTAACATTTATCCGATAAGTTTTCAATTGAACAATTCCATCTAATGGTCCTAGTGTTAGGTACTTCAATGACTTTGTCTGAATTCAACATATAAACTATGATAGGTAGTGAACTGAATTCGCGTATTGACTTGGCACATTCGGTTACAATTTCAAAATAGTTTTCTGTTGAATATAAAACATAAGCTTTTGGAAACTTAAGTGCGTTGAAATAATTTTCTTCCATTTCTTTCTCGTAATTTTGATGTTGTCCTTCATTGTCTGAAAAACTTTCAGATTGTGAAAAAACCATAGGTATTGTTATACCAAAGTTAAATTTTTTATGTTGTGGTGAGTGAATAAATCTGTATGTCTCAGATGAACAATCGTTCAAAAACATATCTATTGCACATTTATATAACCAATGGTCTGAATTCAAAAAATTTGATAAAAGAGAATGGGTGTGTTCTATAATATCTCTTTTGTAATATAGAGATTGGCAACATAACATCTCTTCAAAAGAACCATGAGTTTCACCCTTAACACTTATTTTACTTCTTGGTAACAATTTTGTTCCCAAAGCAACTAAATCATAGTTGTTTTTAATCTCATCCCAATCATTAAAAATTTTATCTAAATCAAACTTATTAACGTTATCAATTAATTTGATATCATCTTCAAACACAATCAGGTCTTGGTCGTCAGACTTCAATACTTCTTCGAAAATCTTTAAAAAAGAAGCCGTACTACCAAGTTTTTTAAACTCAGGATTTTCCATCACAACTCCTTCAAAAATTTCATATCCCGTAAAACCCAATTCATCCAAAAGTTTTGTGGAACTCTCCAATCTATCGGTCCTGTGTGGTAGGTTTATTATGTAACCCCTGTCCGCAATTTTTTTTCCTTTATAAAAGAGACCTTTCATCGATTATTTATTTCTACTATTTTATTGAAAACTTGAACCACTGATGGGTGGCAAACAAACTCTGACTTACCTTCTAAACACCCTACAAGTGGAGGAATTCCTCTTATAGAATTCCATTCTCTTACACCATATCTCATGTCCGACGCACATGCAATTTTACAATCTCCATCAACGTAATGATATTTGTATTCTTGAGTACCTTTTCTGAACGGAGCTCTGAGTTTCCAATGAACAGAACTTCCCAAATGGATGATTTCACAATCAGTCGTACCAGCCAAATGAAGCATTCCTGAATCCATCGTGACTGTTGCAAGACTTTTTTGCATCAACCACCATGTCTGAGGTATGTTAGCTTTATTCATTAAATTCAAACCAAGTTTGATTGGAAAATCAAACACGGGCTTGTCCACCATATGAAACCCAATCTCACTTGAGACTTTACCCATTGAAACAACAGGTATTCCATAGTCATTCAACATCTTAGTTAGAAGTTGCCATTTCTCAGGTGCCCATGTTCTTGATGCCCATGTTTGAACAGGGTGAATCAAAACAAATTTTTCAGGTAATCCTTCAATTGGTTCCCATTCATCGGGTATGTAATCCATATCACATTCCTCGGGTAATAATTGAAACCCAAGTCCTGCAGCATGAAATTGACGTATGTCCATAACATTATGTCTCAACCCAATACCATATATGTTTTCCAAATTTGGGGCAAAACTTGTTAGGAGTTCATATTGCTCCATCAAACTTTCCCTTGAAGTTTCATTTGTGTTGAAAACTTTATCAACGTAAGGATTATTTTTGAAGATTGTTACGTGGTCAGTGAGAACTGAAATCTTTTTTCCGTAAGCATAATATAACTTACGAAGTGATGGAGTAGCACAAATACTATCTCCCAAACCTTTACTAAGGTGTAAATCTAAAAGTGGGGATTTCATACCCACAAAATATAATTAAAAAATTATAGGAAATCTATATTAGGGTTTGTAAAAAAAAGAAAGGGTATCAAGACCATTCCAAAACCCAACAGGTTCAAATTGGATGTTATTTTGAGAAATGGTTTCCATCTCAAATTCATCAACAAATGACTTGAAAAGCGATGGATTCATATTTGCTCTACCACCAAAATTTTGGAATGAATATTCTTCTCCTCCATCAATCCATGAGTGGTGAATAAAACCATGTCCTCCATTTACTAAGACTCTTGAAATTTCTTTAACGTAACTTCTCACAACATTTTTATGCATGTGCACAAAAGAATCAAACGAAAAAACTAAGTCAATTGAGTTTGTTGGGATTGATGATAAAGTGAGCCCGTCGTTAACGTGATATTCTTTAATATGGGGACCTAATTTCTTTTTTGTTTGTTCGATACAGGTTTCATTAAGGTCAACCACGATTAATTCATCTGCCAAAATACTGAGGAACTGAGTAATTCTACCATGACCTGGTGCAATTTCTAAAATTTTTTTCCCTCTAAATTTTTTTAGTGGTTCGAACAGATAGTTATTCCATAGGTTCTCTGTTGTACCAAATGATTTTGACCATTCGTGACCTCCGTCTGTCCACAAACTTAATTTATTCCAAATCCTTTGTTCTTCGATGTTGTTAAACTCGCTCATGAACCAATTATACCCAATAAAAATAAAAAGAAAATATGACTATTTTTTCAAGTCCTTTTTTACCTGTTTCGAATTGTAGAGGCGTAACAATTTCAGAGAATCCTTATAATGTTTTTCAAGTCGGTCTAATTCTTCAAGTGATGTGTTTGTTTCGCTTGCCGCATTATACTGTTCCTCTGCTTCCTGAATAATCTTCTTTATGGTTTTAAGAAGTTTCATATATCATAAATATAACCAGAACCGCCCTTTATATTGTTTTGAACAAAACTATATTTTAAGGGTGATAAAAATAACATATCAAGTTATTTATAAGAGTAAATTAAATTGATGGCGGGTTCGAATTATTATTTGCTACAACAATGCGGTACTGCAAATACTGCTATAGGGTCTTCAGCTAATCCTGGATTGGTTGGAACATTCTATTATGAATCAATTCCGAACATTTGTTGGGAAGTTGTAAGTACAGACATTGGACCAATTTATACTGTTGATATTGATACTTTGGTGGGAATTTTAGATTGCACTGACCCTTTGTGTGGAGCTGTTCCAACACCAACCCAAACCGCTCAGGAAACACCGACACCAACTCCAACAAACCCTGCTGGATGTATTACTCTGACTTATCAATCAAGTTTTTTCGGTACGACTTGCCAAGGTCCAAATACCTATGAACAACAAACATGGAGATTTGAATATACGTTAGGTAACGTAAATCAAAACGTAAACATTGATTATGAATATAATCAAACAGACAATTGTCCTGGCGGTATATCAGGAACGTATACAGGCTCAACAACAATCACTAGTGGTAGTTCATATGTGGATATTTTTATTACTGCAAGTAACTACGATGACTGTGGTTTTGGGCCTCCGACCTGTCTATCATTCACTCAATCTCTAACAGGATTATTTTCCATATCACCAGATTGTCTGACCTTAGCAGTAACCCCAACACCTACTCCTACACCCAATGAAACTCCTACGCAAACTCCTACGCCAAACGAAACCCCAACACAGACCCCAACACCCGAAGTTACTCCTACAAATACTCAAACCCCTTCACCAACAAATTGTATAGTGTCTGGTTCGGCCTATTTCGGGGATACCATAGAAAAGGCTTGTTCTTATTCTTTATCAGGTATAAGTGTTATTTTCAGTGCGGATACTTGTGATTTGTGTACAGCAACTTCACTTACAGGTAACACGTTCGCATCTCAGACTACAGGTACATATTATCTCAACTATAATTCTCAATACATTACAATATCACTGACTCAGTTTAGTAATATTGTTACAGTAATTTCTGTGGGTTGTAGTGTATGTCCAACACCTACGCCAACGCCAACACCATCTTCAACACCACTCGTTGACTGCTCAAGTTGTAGTGGAGCAGGATGGTTACCATATGATTCTACAACTTGTTATAGAATTACTGTTACAGCAGCTACTGCACCATCAACAATTGTAACGGCAGAGCCTTCGGGGGGTTTTTCAGAATATTCAAGATACGGTTCAATTTTTTATCAACCTGGATTTGATACTTGTGGTACAGGGTCAACATACATGACCGCAACAACCGCGACAGTATGGGCTAACCCAACTCAGACAACAACGTTGGGACCATTGAATAGGACTTCAATATGGGATGTACCAGGCCCTGGTGCTCAACCACCATATAATACTTGGTTAGGATTCTCAACTTGTTTATCGGGACTCACATCCACAAAGACATATTATGTCGGTATTGCCGCAGATAATGATTGGAGATTCATTTTAGACGGGGTCACTATATTGGATACCACTGTCCCACCAGCCCCTTATGATAACTCAACTTTAGCTTTCATTTTTTGGCATGTTTATCCTGTAACAATTGGCGCTGGAAATCATACTTTACAAGTTTTTGGATTGAATAGAGGTTCAGTTGCGGGATTCGGGTGTGAAATATATGATGCACCTTTGTCTACGTTGACTGGTGCAACATCCATAAACGACCTTAATATTATTTTTTCAACTAGTGCTCAGACGAGTTTTGATTTGGTACAACAAATCGGACTTCCACCGTCTTCATCAGGTTGGACTTGTCCTTCCTCTGCATATACGTATTCGGTTTGTAGTGGAAACTGTACACAAGTAGAATTTTGTGAGGTGAATGTTACACCTACTCCAACTCCAACCTCGGACACAACTCCGACCCAAACACCTACATTTACTCCGACACCTAACGAAACACCAACCCAAACACCTACTCAAACTACAACTCAAACCACCACTTTTACACCCACACCAACCACTACAGAAATTTGTGATGTAATAACCTGTGCCAGTCGTTGTTGTGAAGTAAAACTCCTGAACGAAACTGGTTCACCAATAGCCTATTCGTATTATGATTGTGATGGGAATTTTGTGAGTACATCACTAAATGGTGGTGCAAACATAACAATTTGTTTGGACCAATCATATGGTCCATTGACTGCTGGCTCAATAACGGTATATGATTGGGCATGTTGTGCAGGACCTCCCCCAACACCGTCTGAAACCCCTACTCAAACGCCAACCTTTACACCTACTAATACCATAACTCAAACTCCAAATGAGACTCCAACCTCAACCCCAACCTTCACTCCTACTGAAACAGTTACGCAAACACCAAACGAAACTCCAACTCAAACTCCTACCCTTACTCCTGACCCAACAAGTACACCTACTGCAACAGTTGGTTCAACACCAACCCAAACTCCTACCAATACTATAACACCAACTGAAACTATTACACAAACACCAACTGAAAGTCCAACAGAAACTCCTACACAAACCCCAACTGAAACTATTACTCAAACACCAACAGAGTCCCCTACTGAGACCCCTACAAATACGCCTACCCCAACGGAGACACCAACAAGCACTGCTGCGGTGACTCCAACCCCAACTGAAACGCCTACTGAAACTCCAACTGAAACCCCGACTGAAACTCCAACACAAACTCCAACTAATACTGAAACTCCAACACAAACTCCAACAAATACTCAGACTCCAACAAACACAATGACCCCTACTCAGACAATGACTCAAGGGTTTTTATATGGATTTGCAGACTGTGTTACTTTAGAGGAATTTCGATTCGAAGATGTGACTGGTTCTTTAGTTGTTGGTAATACCTATCTAATCACGGGTTCAACAGAGTATGAGGGATGTGCAACCTGTATATCACCAGGAAGTGGTCCAATCTTTCAAGGAGTTGGAGTTACCTTCACTCAGATGTCTGGTTGTGGGGATGATTTTTGTCCAAGGGTATCTAGTAAAGCTGCCTTGTTAGTAAACTGTAGGACTGAGGCGATATTCTACGCGAACGTGGACGCTGATACTGCTTACCAAGGAGCCGTTTATGAATACGATAATGGTTGTTATAGATTTGAAGAATTCTCAGGACCAGGTGGTCCTGATTTAGGGGCTCCTGATTGGGGCGATTGTCCATCATGTTTAAACAACACACCAACACCCACTCCATATTCTACACCTACTGTTACTCCAACCGTATCATCAACACCTCCAGCTTGTGATTCAGCAGATTTTTGTTTGACCACAAGTCTACCTGGTTTGGCTAACTATAATGGTCAGTACACATCTGGCTCAACATATAATGGAAGAGTAACTTATTCAGGTGGAAGTATCAGTACAGGGGTTGTATATTATTTCACATCAGCCACAGAGAGTTATTGGTGTCTAAGCACGACTTTGGGTGGAACTTGTTTACTCAAAGGTTCAAACCCATGTTATTCTGCTTGTCCTGATATTTCATTCGGGTCATTTGTATCAGGAGTTTGTCCAACCCCAACTCCAACGCCAATTGATTGTTCAACTTTTGATTTCAATGCGTATTTTGATTGTGATTGGGAACCTGTTCCAACACCAAGTCCATCAATTGATTGTGACGATACTGGATTCCAAGTAACATCAATACCTTTAACTCCAACACCAACACCTTCAGGGGTGTTCTGTACGGGTAAAGCCGTTTCATTCGTAATAAATGAGATTCCATCAGGCTCGCCTACACCGACTCCAACACCAACCATTACTCTCACAAAGACAGTTGACGCGTCAGGAAAAGTTACATTCAATATTTTCGAAGAATCATTCAGTTGTGTGTCTGTTAAAGTTCTTAACAAATGTGGTACAGACATCGAGTATTATACTTCAGATGCTCTTGTTTATAATAACACACCTGTTGGTACAGGAATGGTGATGTTGGCAATTGTTAACGAAGAAATTATTTGTGTTAAGTACTTGAGAGATGACTCCAACTTGTCCTCAAACTCTAACGTGGATGCCGTACTTTCAATTTATGGAAATGATTGTACAAACTGCTCTGACTTACCTACACCAACACCTACAACAACTCCTACCCAAACAGGTACACCAAGTGTATCTATTACACCGACACAAACTCAATCGCCTACTCAAACCGCTACATCAACACCAACACCAACAAGCACACCACCTCCAGGTGCTACACCAACTGCAACACCAAGACCAACAAACTCAAGCACTCCTACACCAACAAATACACCACAGGCAAGTCCTACCCAAACTCCGACCCAAACATTTACACCAACACCTTCTGTAACACCAAATTGGAGATATGTTTACTCATCATGTTCTTCAATAGCACCAAACGTTTATCCAACTTACTTGATTCAAACAAGTCAGTCTCCAATTCAAACTATCGTTGGAAACCAATTCAAAGATAACCAAGGGAACTGTTGGACTTATGAAGGTAGATTCGAACCTAACTATATTGCTCCACCTCTAACGGTATCACAGACATTTACGGGTGATTACTTTGCAGGACAACCACCAATTACGTTCACAGCTTGTACTGATTGCCAAACAATTGTGATTCCACCTTGTAGTGAAATTTATTTCTCAGCTACAAAATGTGGTACTTCAGATACGGTTATTGTAAGGGCTTGTGATTTAGGTCCTTGCCAAACTCTTAACTTTGGTATTACAACAGGTCAATTCTGTGTAACACCTCAAGTTGGAATGACTGTTGGAGTTTTCAACACACAAGGAGGAGATGATTTCTGTGTTGTTCTTGATTCAATAGTTTCGGCTCAACCATCAACTATATATGTTGGAACACCAGCTTACGCAGGATTTACGTTCTGTTCTTGTCCTCTGTATAGAGTTTACAAAGGAAATTCATGTGACGGATTAAGTGTAGATGTTGCGGTATACGATTCACCATCTAACCCTGTTATACCAAACGATAAAGTTGTTAGTACGGATGTTGGATGTTATACAATAACGGAATATGTTGGGATTAAAACGGTTTATCCATTCTTACCTGGCATTTCGGCTTTGGTAAATGGACCAGCTGTGAACGACTGCCCAACTTGTTTATCACCAGGTGGAACAATATTTTGTAAAGTAGGTGATGATTGTTTGGAAGTGGCATTAACCCCAGGAGCTGCAACATGTGCGGACTTAGGATATCCTGATTGCTAAAAATGTATTTATAGAAAATGGGACTTGAAGTAACAATAAACGGAATTACAGGTACATCACCATATGACCTTTACATATGCCAACCTAATGGTAGTGGGTGTTTTTATATTAGTACAATTTCAAGTACTCCATATAGTTTCATAATCCCACCACCATATGATACAGGTTTGGCTTATATGTTGAAAGTAATTGATACCCAAAACTGTATTATTTCAGGTGTAACAAGTATAACATGAGTCAAACAGTAACCATATCATCCGTAACTGCGAATACCCCTGTCGAAATTTATTATTGTTCAGGTGCAACTTGTGTGTATGTATCTACCGTTGCTACATTCCCATATACTTTTATAGTACCATCACCGTATTCAGAATCATCATTCACTATTAAATTGATTGATACACAAGGATGTATCATAGACGACGCAATTTCAATTACGCCGACACCAACGCCAAGGGTCACATCTACACAAACACCAACACCAACTTTTACACCAACTCAAACTACCACACCATCTCAAACAATAACTCAAACACAAACACCAACAAATACGCCTTCACAAACACCAACAAACACACCAACACCAACTAAACCATCTGTCGTTGTTCTACATTTATTTGCAGACACATGTAATTCTGCTCTCAATACAAATGGTCTTTACACTTATGCCTCTGAAGCGAATCTTATACCTGTAATAGGAGTAATTATGTATCAAACTGTGGCTGGAGGGTCCTTGTTTAACCCATTCAACGGTGGTAATAATTTTTATATTCTACAGTTCGGTGGCACCCTATATCAAGTTCAAATTAATTCTCAAGGACAAATTGTATCATATATTAGCTGTGTACCTGAAACACCAACCCCAACACAAACTCAAACACAAACGCCCACTAACACCATAACCCCAACAACCACAACAACACAAACCCCTACAACAACACAAACTCCTACTTATACACAAACCCCAACTAAGACCTCAACACCTGAACCAACACCAACATCAACCCCGAATTACATATTTTATTTTGCTACTCAATATCTGAATTGTGCACAGAACAGTGCGGTTGGAGCTTTTATATTAAGAGTTTCTCCTGAATTGGATTCAGGTCAGTGGTTCTGCGGTGACGATGGTTATCAATATCAATTTGCATCAAACACAATTGGTCCATCATATGATGTAACGGCAGTTGCTAATGCTTTACCGTCTTCATGTTACAATCTACCTTGTTAAGATTTATAAAATAATCTGATTTCTTATAATTATAGGATATAAAGAGCTCTATAAATGGCATCAATTATAAACCCATGTGTTTGTTATTCTTTAAGTAATGATGGAGACCCATCAAGTTTAAACAGTACGTCTTATACGGACTGTGATGGTAACCCTCAAACAATATTGAATAAACCCTTCGGTTCTTCAGCAACATATTTTTGTGCTGAAGAAGGTAGTGTTATTTATTCCGCTGGATTGACTATTATGGAGGTTGCTGACGGGATTTTGACTTGTGGTGGAGTATGTTCTACACCAGAGGTTACACCACCGTCAACCCCATCGGTAACATCAAGTTCGACACCAACGCCAACTCAAACGCCAACTTTAACAAGGACACCAACTCAAACCCCCACAAATACATCAACTCCAACAAATACCATAACTCCAACTCAAACACCAACAAGAAATAAAATAGAATGTGGTTCAGGTACAACAACAGGGAACTTTTATTACACTGATTGTTGTGGTAATTTTCAACAAGGGAATTCTATTGGGGTCATTGTGTCTTTGAATTATGGGTTATCTTATAATGGAATAACACTGTTAAATCAACCAGCTTCCACAACGTGTCCTACACCCACTCCTACTCAAACACCTACTTTTACACCTACTGTAAGTCCAACGCCAACAAATAGCCCAACACCCACAAGAACCCCTTTTGTTACACCATCACCAACCAACACACCATCAAATAGTCCTGTTTATAAACCAAAAAATGAATGTGAAGTTTTCACACTTTTCGATATGGGAGTATCATGTAGTGTATTGAAACAACCAACAACATCAGATTCTTTTGATGGAATTCTTACTTTGAGAGTAACAGGTGGAACAAGTCCTTATTCATTTTATTGGGCTAACGGACAAAGAGTTCAAACTTTGGTGAATATCAAACAAGGGTCATACCCTGTTACCGTTGTAGACTACTACGGAGACTATACTGCAAATACGGTCTGTTCATTATTTGGACCAACACCAAGCATAACTCCATCACCAACGGTTACTCCATCAAGAACACCAGCGCCTTTGTATCCAAACCTTTGTTTCTTAGCCTTCAACAACACAAACACTGTTGGACCATCCACATTCATCCAAAACGGAACTCACAACTCAAGACCAAAATGGACAAACTCATCAAACCAAAATATTGTTTGGAAAGGAACAAGATGGGAATTGGTTACAAGTGACTTATCTACCCCTGTGAATCCAGTTGGAGGTGGAATTTTTGGTTCGGTAACAACAACCCTACCACCAACTTCTAACTGGCAACTATTTGGTGGAACTCAAACATATACAATAAATGTAACTTCAGGTTCATGTCCACCTGTAACACCACTCCAAGTGAATGTAACAACACAAAACTCAACATGTAACGGTCAAACAAATTGCGACGGGTCAATCAATATTTCAGCAAGATTTGGAACAGCACCGTATGAATATTCAATTAATAATGGTACTTCTTGGCAGACATCTCCGATATTCAACAACCTGTGTCCTGGTACATATCCTGTTAGGGTTAGGGATTCTGCAAATGGTAACTTTAACCAAACAGTCCAGATTAGTTTTGTAAGCACGCCACAGACATATCAAATTAATGTTGTGACTCAACCGCAACTTACAACAGAAGTTAGTGCCAATGGAACAAGTACAAAAACTACTTACTTCACAGTAACAAGTACACCGCCTGTACCTGCTGGAATAACATTACAATTCTACTTGACCACTTCGTCAATTAAGACATATAATGGACCAGGAACAGGAACTATAGTAGATAATTTCACAATATTACAAAATGGAGTTCCAAAGACACCATCAGTAACAAATTCAGCTACTGTAAATTCAACAAGACCAAACTGTAATCCTGAAACACAACAGGTTGTAACTGAAACAGACCAATACTATTTGGAGCTGTCTAACACTTCAACCGTATCAGGTTCAACAACATCAGTTCTAACAATAACAAATGGTCAAGTGGGTGCTCAAAGTAACTGTACTACTGATTTGTCTCAAACTATTAGTCTACAGGTTTCGAATCCATCTGTAAAAGGTTGTGTTTGTTGTACTGCAGTTGCTGATAATACTCAGACGCAAGTCAATAGTAATTCAGTAACATACGAAGGAATTGTATCCGTACCCCAATGTGTGACTTGCCAAGGAATTATATCCTCGGGAAACATATACTTGAATATGGGCTCAATTGTTGGTGGGTTGATTTGTACTGGACCAAATGCAACAGGATGTTACCAAAATTTCAGATACAGTCCTGACCAAACTACATTATCTCTTGGTTCAGGTTTGTCTTCATATCCGTGTGGAATACAACCGAACTCAGGTGTTCAGTACATTCAAGCGAATTTCCAAACACCAACTAGCGATAACTATTATGTTCAAGCATTTGCATATCTTAATAATGTGGAAGTTGGTTCAGGTATTTTCAATGATTATTGTTCGATGGGACAACTTTATAGTGTGAGTGTGAACATGTATTCACCAATAAATTTAAATGCTGGAGATACATTCAGAATTCTTTACACAGGAGGTTCAGCTTCAGGTGGTGGAGGAAGCATTCCTGTGGCATAAAAAGATAACACAAATATTTATTCGTAATGGCTTATATAATAAAAAATACTTCGGGTCTAATTAACACAAGGCTTACTGATGTCGGAAGAAGAAAGTTATCCCAAGGTAATTTCAATATCTCCTATTTTCAAATTGGAGATAGTGAAGTGAGTTATAAAGCTGTGCCTAACTACAATCAAACAAATAACAACATTTTGATGCCTGACTTCAATGCACAAAATGATACAGGCTCTCCACAATCAAATAAGGAAAATATTAAGTATCCATATTACGTTGATGGAAATAGAGGGAACACCTACGGACTTCCTTTTATGGATTCAACATACCAAGAAGTTTATAATTCGGCTGGCGAGAAAGGGTTTTTTACAGGTGGTACAGGTACTTCTTTTTCATGGACAGCACAAACCACTTCAGCTTACACCATAACTTCAAACTACGTAGTACAATTGGATTCATTATCAGGTCAAACATTTATTGATGTTGAATTTGATAGTTCATCTCCTGTTCCAACTACAGGAACACCATCAATTGGTGATTTGGTTACTTTGATAGTAGGAAATGGTTCTATGGGTGAGATACAAACTTCACCTGTGTTGACTTATAGAATTCAAGGACTTAGTCCAACAACAGGTACATCGGCAACAACTTATTGGACTTTTACTTTAGACAGAGCAGTTCCTGACTTCACATCTTTCAACGTATCAGGTCAAATTTCTAGAGTATTAGTTTATCCTTCGGGAATGACTGTTCTTTATGATTTCGTAACACCAGCCCCTTTTTGGCAAACTGATACAATCAACTTCGAATCACCGTGTGACGTTTCTAACAGAGAAAACACTTTGATATGGAACATGAATATTCCTTGGTCAGAAAGTCCTGCTGGTGTGTTCAGTGCAACCTATGAAGATTATACAAAGTATGGTTCTGTTACTTACATTGGTACCAAAGAATATTTGGGATATCAGGAACCATCGGGTCAAACAGATACAAGTCAAGTTTTCTATTATAACTCATTTGATGAGAAGATTGTTGTTAGACCAGAAGAACAAAAAGCAATTGCAATCATTCATTATACGAATCAAGACATTGACCACGTTTATGGTGAGAAATTCTCTACAATTCCTTTTGACCCTCAAAACCCTACCAACCAAATAGGATTGGCAAGACATTTAAAAGTGACCATTCCAACACTTATGTGGCATAAGTCGTCAGGTAACACAATTGGTCAGACATTCTTTATTGACCCACCAGGATATGATTTATGTAAACCATACTACATCAAATCAACCAAGAATTTGGATATGAACGACCCTGGTATTAGATATTTCCATCTGTGGGATACCAATCCTGATGATAATGGAAACTTGAACAGAGTCGGTAAAGTTTTTCCTGATTCTGAAACTATTGTTATTGATGATGAAGAGATAATTGCGGCAATGTCCTATAAATCAAACAGGAACTGGACTTTACCAGCACCAAAATTATCATATTTAGCACCTAATACAATATATACAAATAATTCTACCGCCACAGGATTACTAACCGCAGACACACAAACACTTTGGGTAACTTATAGACTGAATACAACAGCATTTACAGAATCACTACACTGTAATTACTATTCAAAGATAGTTGGACCATCATCAGGATGTTCGGACACTAGCCAAAACGTCGCTGTTAGATTTGGACCTGAGTTTCAATTCCTTAATCAACCATCACCGTCAACTACTATTTCAGGGCTGACTGGTTATTGTGCAAGTTCTTTGATGTTATTATGCCAAATTACATCAGGAGACACCAAACCAAGTCCGACCAATTGGAAACATATAGACGTTACACCTTACATTTCTGCGACAACAGTTAATGGTTATTTAACAATGTCGGGACTAACAGGTACGACATTCCAAATAGACTTAGCTAGTTACCAAAACGCTGTAGACAATGGAGACATATATAACTTAGCCGATTACATCAATATCCCTACAAATAACCAGACGAGTTATTTGAACTTCGGGGATGAATATTATTTCTATGGTAATTTTACTACAGACATTTCAGCTACAATCTATGAGATGAGGTATCTCGTTAATTTGGGAAGAAATCAGTTCACCAATACATCTAACCCTACGTGGACTAGCGGAACAACATCATATGTGACTGAAATTGGGCTTTACGATTCTAACAAAGACCTTATTGTTATATCTAAGCTACAATCACCTGAATTAAGACAGGGTATTCAACAATATGTAGTGAAATTGGATTTCTAATATGGCAAAAAATATTCAAAAGGACTCTCCCAAAGTATTGGGATTGGACGTTTCTACTAAAACAATCGGGTGGGCTTTGTTCGATATAGAGTCCAAAAATTTACTTGAGTTAACTCACATATCACCAATTCCAAAACCCAAATCGGAAAACAAAATTGAAGAATTGATTTTGAAATCAGGTATCTTCAGAAAAAAATTGGAACAATATGTAGGTATGGGAATCCAAAATGTTATTATTGAGGAGCCATTACTTAATTCAAACAACGTATATACGGTAGGAACTCTGATGAGATTTAACACTCTTATTTGTAAGGAGGTATATGACGTTTTGGGTGTAGTACCTGAGTTTTTATCTACCTATAATTCACGTAAATTTGCCTTCCCACATTTGGTTCAAAAGAATGATAAGGGTAAATTTGTACTTTTTGGAGGATACGAAAAAGACATAGACAAAAAAGTTATCATATGGGAATTAGTTGCCAAAAGAGAACCCCAAATTACCTGGCAATATACTAAAAACAACACCCTAAAAAAGGAAAACTATGACCAAACTGACGCATACTGTGCAGCCCTTGGTTACATGAAAATGAAAGAGATTTGGTGATTTAACCAACATTTCATATCTTTGTGGTATGCACATGTTGAGAACCACCCAAGCCAAATCAATTACAAAAGTTGTAAAAAAATTCGGAAACAAAATTTCCATATCTAACAACTATCTTAGGGGAACCTTCACAATCAAAAACTACCGTAAGTATTCTCACTTAGAAGAGGTAGATATTATATTCGAAGGCGAAATTCACGTAAACTATAATAGAAAAAAAGATTGGTATAATTCATCAATTATGACCAATCCATTACCTAACGTAAGAGTTTCGAAAATCAAGGTTAACAGGTTCATCAGAAGAAACATGTTTTTTGATGTTAAAACTTACTTGAAGTATTTCGATATTGAATTACCCTATTATGATTTAATTAAGAAAATAATTTGGAAATGATTATATTAGCGTACATTTGGGTATTTCTTTTGAGTCTTACGGTAGTATTTTTCATCGTTGCTGGTTACATAGAAAAGAATTTTGATGAAGAACATCCAGTGAAAAAATGGTGGAGAAGACACGTAATCGCGGAAGCACCTAAAGATATAGACATATGACTGATGAAGTAGAAGTGCTCGTTGAGCTTTTGACGGATGTGTTGGGAGAACCTAAACAACACTATGAGTCAAAGGGACAGATTTCCTTTGACTGTCCTGTCTGTGCAGAAGAAAAGGGGTTGGAATCAGGTGATGGTAAAGGTAACCTAGAAATTAACTACATACGTCACGTTTATAAGTGTTGGGCTTGTGGAGAAACTCATGGAACACATGGTCCCTTGGGTAAGTTGTTTGATGGTTATGCAACTAAACAACAGAAAAAAGTATACAACCTAATCAAACCTGAAGAACTACAACTCCAAGACAAAAAAAAAGTAAGACTAAGACTACCTGAGGGGTTCACAACATTTAAAGACTCGAACCCTCGATTTATCCCACACATTGAGGCTTACAAGTACCTCCAATCTCGTGGTATCAATGATGAAATGATTGAGAAGTATTCTATTGGATATACAGTACAAGGAGAATTTGCATATAGAGTCATTATTCCATCATTCGATAAGGACGGAATTCTAAACTATTTTGTAGGTAGAGCGTGGGTTAATAAGAAGATGAAATACAAGAACCCAGCATCAGTACCTAAAGACGAGATTATATTCAACGAAAAATTAATTGATTGGGATAAAGATATATTCTTGGTTGAAGGAGCTTTTGACTCATTCTTTCTATCAAATCCACTTGTGATGTTGGGAAAAAAAATGAGTAAACTTATTTTCGAGACACTTTATTCAAAAGCAAACGCTGATATAGTCATATGTGTTGATGGCGATGCGTGGGAGGATGGACTAAAGATGTATCACGAATTGAATGGTGGTCGTTTGTATAATAAAATAAAAATTGTTAAATTACCCAAAGACAAAGATGTTTGTGATTTGAGGGGAAATATCGAAGAATACTATTATGAAATTAAATAAAATTGCCGAAGAGATAAGGGAAATAATTTCCCAAAGACAGACTGAATTAAATCTCACTTTCCAAGAGGAAAAACACATCTATACGATGGATGGGAAAACTGACTGGCCCTCAGTTTCCAAAGTTTTGAAAAAGTTTTATAAGCCATTCCCAACAGAGGAAGCCGCCTACAACAAAGCTGGTGGTGACCCTGAAAAACAACAACAATTGATTGAAGAGTGGGCGGCTGCTGGTTCTTATTCTACAAACCTAGGTAGTAGAGTCCATTTTGTTTTGGAAGAAGAAGCAATCAAAAGATATGGGTCTTATAAAGAAGTGAGAAAACCAGTCTTCGAGTGTGACCTCACTCAACTCATGAAAAGTGATAAGATGATTGTTGCAGGTAAAAGATATTTGGATTTACTTGAACAAAGAGAGGTTGTTTTGTTGGACACGGAAATGGTTTTGGGAGACCCAGAACTTGGATATACAGGACAACCCGATAAAGTATGGTTAACCCATAATGTAAATAAAAATGAATTTGGTTTTCTAATTACAGATTGGAAAACTAACAAACCTAAGAACTTTCAAGTGAATGATTACACTGAAAGTATGTATGAGCCATTTGAAGAATTACCAAACAACGCTCTCGGACACTATTATGTTCAATTACCCCTTTATGGTAAACTTTTACTTAAAATGCTCCAAGGTTCTAAGTATGAAAATTTGAGAGTCTATGGTTGTATTATTGCTCATTTGAGAGACGACACACAATTTGAAGAATTCAGAGTTCCAAAGAAAGTTATCGATACGGTAATGGGTATGGACATGAAGAAATATTTGAATAAAAAATAAATTTTACTATAATTTAAGAAAACCTTTTTATGCAAGATTTAAGACCAAAAGTTAATTTAAGAGAATGTCCCACAATCAAGTGTGATTCATGTGGTTCAGTTTATTTCAGAGAGGTAATTTACATCAAGAAAGTACCAAAACTAATGACTGGTTCATCTGAAGACACCACAGTGCCATTTCCAATCTACAAATGTGATAGTTGTGGACACATCAATCAGGGACATAATCCATTTGAAGAAGAAGAAAAAACTCTTATTAATGATTAAAAGACTTGTTCATTTTTCTGACTTACACATAAGACTTTTCAAGGACCATGAGCTATACAAAAAGGTTCTCGAAGTTGCTTTGAATGAGTGGAAAACACTCAAGCCAGATAGAATTGTTTTCACAGGTGATTTGGTTCATTCCAAAAATCAAATGACCCCTGAGTTAGTGGAGTTTGTTGCTTGGATTTTATCCGAATGTGCTAGTATCACTAAAACAATTGTTATCATAGGTAACCACGATTTCTTGGAAAATAATAACTCAAGGTTGGATGCTCTTACACCGATTATTGAGTCTTTGAAGAACCCGAACATTACTTATTATAAGAACAGGGGTGTCTATGAAGATGAAAACATAAATTGGTGTGTTTATTCACTGATGGACCATAACATTCCACCTGAGATTCAAAAGTCTGATAAAGTTAATATTGGTTTGTTTCACGGACCAGTGCAAGGACTATATACAGATATCGGGTATAAATTCGAAGATGGTTTTGAAGTGAATAAATTCAAAGGGTGTGACCTCGTATTGTGTGGGGACATCCATAAAAGACAAATATTTGATATACCTAATGGTAAAAAAGCTTACATGGTCGGTTCAACGATTCAACAAAACTTTGGCGAGACTATTCGAAAACATGGATATGGTGTATATGAAATTGAAAAAGATGAATATTCTTTTGTTGATTTACCTAATCCTAAACCTTTCCTTTCTTTTTATATTAATTCGATTGATTGTTTGGAGTCTGGTACAGAAAAGTTAGTAAATTATTAATATGGAGGTAAAACTGAATCTTACGAAAGATGAGCATAAGGAATTGGTTGCGTATTGTAACCTCAATGACCTTCTTATAAGTTCAGTAGTCAAGGATTCCTTTACAACTGGTTTTAATATTGAAAGATATGGATTACTAAACTCAAACCTTGCAAAAGAGAAGGTGGTTGAGAAGGAAGTCATTAAGGAAAAAAGGGTTGAGATTCCAGTTGAAGTTATTAAAGAGGTTGTGAAGATTGAATATGTTGAAGTTGAAAAGCCTGTAGAAAAGATAGTGGAAAGGGTAATTGAAAAACCTGTACAGGTAATCAAAGAAGTACCTGTTGAGAAAGTGGTTGAAAAAATAGTTGAAATAACGAAAGAGATACCTGTCGAAAAGGTAGTTGTAAAAGAAGTCATCAAGGAGGTACCTGTAGAAACAGTTGTTGAAAAAATCGTAAAGGTATCTGATGATACTCAAATAAATGAACTGTTGTTAAAAATACAACAGTTGGAAAATCAACCAGCTAAAATCGTTGAAGTTATCAAAGAAATACCTGTAGAGAAAGTTGTTGTACAGGAAAAGATAGTTGAAATAGAAAAACCAATTGAGATTATTAAAGAGATAGTTATTGAAAGAGGGGATGATTCAAAACCAAAACTTGAAGCACTCCAACAAACTGTTCAAAAACTTAAATTGGACAACATAGAAAAAGATAAAAAAATAAAAGAGTACGAGAAGACAATTCAAGACATTCAAAAGTTCCAAGAGGATAAAAAGGCTATGTTTTTGAGGGGTTCAAATCTCGACGATAATTTGTATAAATAACATAATATGACGCAATTATTTTTATGGATGGTGATGACTTATGGAATCAGTAACATCCTTGTATATGGGAGCATTTTCAATGGTCCAAGGAATAAAATTAACAAGTGGGCATCAGATATAGATAATCCATTACAAGGTTTTTGGATTTTCTTGGCGGACATGTTGAAGTGTATGATGTGTACCCCAACTTGGGTTGGATTTTTCTTCGGAATTTTCTTATATTCACCAGTTCATCAGATTCTTCAAGTAAATCCGTGGGTATCATGGTTTTTCGATGGTATGTTAGCATCAGGGTCTGTATGGGCAATTAATTCTATAATCGAGTGGTTTGAAACAAATAGACCACAACAAAACAACTAAAATGGGAACATCAAAAAAAAGAGGTGGTGCTAAAGCACACAGAAAAAGAGTGGCAGCTAGAAATCAAGAAATTACTGCCCAAAGGTCTGCTATGCAAAAACTCATGAATGAGTCAATGAAGATGCAAATAGAAGAACTTAAAAAGAAATACGAAGCGGAATCAGGAAAGACTGAAAACCCAACTATGTAATGAAAAAAATTTTAGTAACAGGTGGATGTGGATTTATCGGACACGCTTTAACAAAACAACTTATCAATGATGGGTTTGAAGTTGATGTGATAGATAATCTCTCGATAGGAGCAGAAGCTAAAGATGTTACTAAAATAGGTGCAAATTTTTTAGGTGGAGATGTGAGAGGAATGTCCAATATAAAAGACAATCCCTACGATTTGATTTTTCATTTGGCAGCATTAAGTAGAATTCAACCATCATTCAAGTCACCGAGTTTGTATTTTTCAGTAAACTCTGATGGTACAAGACAAGTGATAGAATACGCTACGAGAAATAATTCAAAACTTATTTATGCGGGTTCTTCGTCCAAACATCACAATCCTGAACTATCACCATATGCGATGTCGAAACACATAGGTGAGGAGTTAGTCAAACTCTATAAAAGAGTATATGGTCTAAATTCAGAGATAGTCAGATTTTACAATGTTTATGGACCAGGTGAATTGGTTAACTCCCACATGTCTGCGGTAATTGGAATATGGAGGGATAAATTGAAAAAAAACGAACCGTTACCGATAGTCGGGGATGGTAATCAGAGAAGAGACTTCACCCATGTAGATGATATAGTAGATGGTCTTTTGAAAATTGGGTTTGGACAACAAATCCATTGGGATGCTTGGGAATTAGGAACAGGGAAAAATTATTCAATAAACGAAGTGTATGAAATGTTTCATCAGAAGTTTGGGGTAGATAAAATAAATTTACCTGAACAGTTGGGAAACTATAAAGAAACACTTAGAATTAACGATGACGCAATAAACAGATTAGGATGGCAACCAAAAAGGGATTTGAAAGAATACATTCTAAATCTGAACTAAAATGGGATTTATTTAATCCCCAACCAGAATTTAATTACACGAAAATGGCAAAGAATTTGGACATTTCAACTTTGGATAACCCTTACATTCAAGTTATTTGGGAGGATACATCGGAGAACTTTACACAAGAGAGAATAAAATCTGTGAAACAATACTTCATGAAGAAGTATTCTTCAACTAATATAAACGTCATTACAAAGGTTAAAACTTCTGATGACGTACAACAAACTATAGATGTTTCTGTTAACATCATGGACAAGAATTATCTCAAAGAGCTAATTAAAAACTTCCTCGAGTCCAAAAATTTAGAAAAACATTACGACCAAGTTCTTAACATTGACTTAGCTGTTGAAAACAGGATGTTAATAAATGAGGTAGAAGTTACACCATTCAAAAGATGGTACATCAAAAAAATTGAGTTTAGTAATTTCTTGTCTTACGGCGAAAACCAAGTGATTGATTTTACTAAATGTGATGGTATTACAGTTGTTGAATCAGACCCACCGAACTTCGGTGGTAAAACAGTTTTGACTGTCGACCTATTATTGTTCTTATTCTTCAACACAACATCCAAGACTCAAAAAGCAGAGGAAATCTTTAACAGATTCACAGATAAAAATAAAGTTGTAGTAAGAGGTGAAATCGTTATTGACGGTGAGGAATATCTTATTGCTCGTCACATTGAGAGGAAGAAAGCTAAGTCTGGTGAATGGAATGTTAAAACCGAATTGGAGTTTTTCAAAAAACTTGCAGATGGTCAACTATTGAATTTCACAGGAGAACAAAGAAGAGAAACAGAAGAATTCATCAAAACATCAATTGGTAACATTGATGACTTCTTGATGACTATTCTTACAACCGCCTCGAACTTAGAGGACTTGTTGGACGCAAAACCAACAGCTCGTGGACAGGTTTTAAGTAGATTTTTGGGACTTGAATTTTTGAAAAAGAAAGAAGAGAACGGTAAGGAAATCTATTCAGAGTTTTCGAAAGGAATGTTGTCGAATGTTTACAACACTGAGACATTGAAGCAAAATATCAGTGATGCGAAGGAAAATATCACCACTCTTACCGAGGAGATTGACGTGGCTAACAATAAAATTGCCGACGTAGATAACAGATTACAAAAGGGTCAGGACTACAAAGACAATTTACTTAAGTCTAAGTACATGGACATAGATAAAGACTTAGTAATACTCAATCCTGTAAATCTTGAGAGAGAAATTAATGATTACAAGCAAACTATTCAAACAATACAAAGACAAATCAATGAAGTTAAAATAGTTGAACCCAAGGAATTTTATCATGAGGAAAAACATGATGCAGTGAAGGACAAATTAAAATCCGTCAATGGTGAATTGGTTTTAGCAAAAAACAAGGTCGAGGAAATACAAGAACTTGTAGAAAAATATGGTGACGGAATCCAATGTGAACATTGTGGTATCAAGTTAATGGAGGCTGAGTTAACAAAGAAAAAGATTGAACAACTTGACGCATACAAGAAAATGGTTAAGGAGTTCGAAAAAGAGATTAAGACTCTTGAGAAGAAAGAAGAATCGTTCACTCAACTTAAAAAAGATTTTGATGAGTATGAGAAAAACAAACTCATTAAGGAGAAATATGAGATTTCTCTTGAATCTAACACAATCAAACTTGGTCAATCAGAAGAGAAATTAAAAAGGTATCAAGATGTTCAGGACAAGATTAAAAAGAACAACGATATCGATGCTCAATTGATTAAAGCAAACATGAGAATTGATGAACTCATTTCTGAAAAGAGGGGTTATGAAAGAACACTAACATCAAATCAGGTTCAAATCAAAACCTTGGAAAATCAAATTGAAACTAACCATGATTTGATTGGAAGAATCGCTGAGGAATTTGAAAGAGAAAAAATCTATAAGATATATTTGGAGGTATTCGGTAAGAACGGAATTTCCAAAATCATCATGAAAACTATGATGCCATTAATCAATCAAGAACTCCAAAGATTACTGATGGACTCATGTTATTTCAACTTGGAAATCAGAATCAATGATAAAAACGAAGTTGAGTTCATGATGATTGATAACTCAACAGGTATAGAAAAATTAATGACTTCAGGTTCAGGATACGAGAGAACAATTGCCGCAATGGCTTTAAGAGCCGTACTTTCTAAAGTATGTTCACTACCAAAACCAAACATCATAGTTTGGGACGAGGTGTTTGGAAAAATATCGAATGATAACTTGGAGATGGTAGGTGAGTTCTTCTCAAAAATGAGAGAGTATTTCGAAAAGATATTTGTAATCACACACAACCCATTAGTTAACAACTGGGCTAATAACGTGGTCAGAATCACCAAAACGGACAATATCTCAAGAGTAAGTCAATAGAAATTTGTTTCCTGAGGGTTTGTTTCATATATTTGCTTCATGCAAATTTTCCTACCTTATTCTGATATGAGAAAATCCCTTCAAACTCTTGATAACAAAAGGTTGGGAAAACAACGTGTTGAGACATATCAAATTATTTCTGCAATTACTCGTAGACCTAAATTGGATGGAACACCGTATAAAGGATGGTTAAACCACCCTTGTACTGTTATGTGGAGAGATTACGTTCCCGCACTCAAGCTTTATATGAATTATGCAATTGCAGAATGGATTGTACGTGGATTCAAAAACACAATGGATTTCGAACAGTACATAGAAGACCAAGTGGTATTACCACCTTTTATCGGTAATGAAAGATTCCATTCATCACATAGAGCGAACCTATTAAAAAAAGAACCTGAATTTTATCAGAAGTACGGATGGACAGAAAATCCTGCAGACCCATATGTATGGATGGATGCTGAAGGAAAATGGTATGAACAACATTCAGGTAAAGTTGGGAGGGTATATCTATGAAACATTTAACATTCAAAAAAGGCGG
>Ga0315901_10002142_pt1 | contig 27720 bp, 16 predicted proteins | sample LakEriMetagenome_10_FD_203761 | JGI IMG/M metagenome (GOLD analysis project Ga0315901, IMG submission 203761) | Freshwater fungal communities from buoy surface, Lake Erie, Ohio, United States - Buoy 2 MA116 | ecosystem: Environmental > Aquatic > Freshwater > Lake | place: USA: Lake Erie, Ohio...
TCGTGCAATTGGTTAACGCATTCCTGCACATTCGTAAAGGGCCAAAGGCCCGCTCCATATCAGCCTAGGCCGTAGGCCTAGGTATGTGTCGCGCATATCACGCCCATGCGATCATGTTTTTTCCATTGATAACGATCGAATTGATGCCGCGGCGACCATTGCGTACCCACGGTTCCCCGGGCCAAGGCCCGGGGCTAGTAAATCCATGATGTGCGAGGTTTCCGTAATCCCGTAATCCCGTAATCCCGTAATCCCGTAATTCCGTAATCCCGTAATTCCGTAATCCCGTAATTCCGTAATTAGCTCCATGCTCCTTCTCCTTCTATTTATCAGTTCGTTCTACCTCCAGGCCCAGGAGCTGACGCGCGATGTGGATCCGATGACGGGGACAGGGGGCGTGGGGCACACGTATCCGGGGGCGACGCTACCGCACGGGATGATGCAGCTGAGTCCGGATACGCGGCGTGACGGGAGCTGGGAAGGATGCAGCGGTTACTACCACAGCGACTCGCTAATCTATGGCTTTACGCACACGCATCTGAGCGGTACGGGATGCTCCGATTATGGCGATGTTCTCGTGATGCCGTTCACCGGTCCGCCAAGCTTTGATCCCACCGCCTATGCCTCACGATTCCGTCACGAGGATGAGATAGCCGAGCCCGGGTACTATGCGGTAACACTTACCGATGAGAACATCCGCGCGGAGTTCACCACGACGCAGCGTACCGGGATGCATCGATATCGTTTTCTGAATTCATCATCAAGTTCTCGTCAGCTCCTTATCGACCTGAGACATCGAGATAAAACGCTTGATGCGAATCTCAGGTTCGTCTCCCCAACTCGGATCGAGGGATTTCGTCGAAGCGAAGCATGGGCCAAGGACCAGCATATCTACTTCGTGATGGAGTTCGCTGAACCGTTCATCACCGTTACACCGGGCATGCGTGGTAAGCCCCTTACTATCGGCAATATCATCGAGGGAGAGAATGTCGCTGCGTCGCTCTCGTTCGCTGCAGGCACCACGCCGCTGCTCGTGCGCATCGGCATCTCCAGCGTCGACATTCAGGGGGCGAGAAAGAACCTTGAGGCCGAACTGCCGCACTGGGAATTCGATCGCGTGCATGCGGATGCCTCGCAGGCGTGGGAGAACGAGCTGGGGCGCATCCGCGTGCGTGGTGGGAGTAAGCCGCAACGGACAAACTTCTACACGGCGCTCTATCATACGATGGTGGTTCCAAATGTGATGTCGGATGTCGATGGACGCTATCGTGGTCGAGATGACAGCATTCATACTGCAATCGGTCACACGCAATACACCGCGTTCAGTCTGTGGGATACCTTTCGTGCTGCGCACCCGCTCTACGCGCTCATCGACAGCGCACGGACGCTCGATTACATCAAGACCTTTCTGAATCAGTACCGTCAGGGCGGACGTCTTCCGGTGTGGGAGCTAAGCGCAAACGAGACGGATTGCATGATCGGCTATCACAGCGTACCGGTCATTCTTGATGCCCTCGTAAAGGGGATCGATGACTTCGACACAACGCTGGCGCTCGAGGCGATGAAGGCCAGCGCAACATGGGATCATCTCGGTCTGCCGGCCTATCGCGAAAGGGGCTACATCAGCATAGAAGACGAACACGAGTCCGTATCGAAGACGCTTGAATATGCCTACGACGACTGGTGCATTGCCGAGGTAGCACGCATGCTTGGTCGCACGGAGGACATGAAGACCTATTACCGTCGGGCCGCTTCCTATCGCAATCTCTACGATCCTGAAACAGGCCTCATGCGTCCACGACGTAACGGTAGTTTCATTGAGCCGTTCGACCCACGTGAAGTGAACAATCACTTCACCGAGGCAAACAGCTGGCAGTATTCATTCTTTGTACCGCAAGACATCCCCGGACTCGTCAGGCTCATGGGTGGACCCTTGAATGCGGAACGTAAACTTGATGAGTTGTTCACTGCGCCGACGGCTACGACAGGAAGGGAGCAAGCCGACATTACGGGGCTCATAGGACAGTACGCCCACGGCAATGAGCCAAGCCATCACATGGCCTATCTGTACAACTACATCGGCAAGCCGTGGAAGACGCAGCGCCTGGTTCGGCAGATCATGGACAGTCTCTACAAGCCCGGTCCAGAGGGATTGCCGGGCAACGAGGACTGCGGCCAGATGTCGGCATGGTACGTCTGGAGTGCTCTGGGTCTCTACCCTGTCACGCCCGGCAGTCCATACTATGCTATCGGCACGCCGCTCTTCGACACGTCCGACGTGATGATCGGCGACCACCGTCTGCGCGTTCTTGCAGCACGCACATCACCCGGATCGTTCTATGTCGATGATCTACTCATTGATGGCAAGCCCCTTTCCGGCAACCTCATCACGCATGGGCAGCTGACATCGGCACGCGAGATCCGATTTCAACTTACTGACAAGCCGAACACACAGCGCGGCACTCTTGTCGAAGAGCGTGGTGCCTTGCCCGACGTCGACTTCGTCAAAGCTCCCACCATTTCTTCGTCGGCAGCGCTCTTCTCCGACAGCACTCGCATACACATTCTCGGTGATAACGTTCGGTACGGTATCAACGGCGATTCCAATGCGCTGCCGCTCGCCTACACCGCGCCCATCAGCGTTACGGCTACCACGCGGATCTATGCTCGCTCTTATCGTAACGGCGATTCCAGTGGCGTCACCAGCGCCGTGCTTCGTCGTATTCCCGCCCGCTGGCGTGTTGTGCTGCACAGTGCGCCCCACCCGCAATACCAGGCCGACGGCGCTATCTCGATGATCGATGGCGTGCGTGGTTCGGTGATCTGGAGAAGGGGCGAGTGGCTCGGCTTCCAGGGCAAGGACTTGGACGTGGAGATCGTCATGGACACCCTCAAGGTACTCCGCAGCGTCAGTGTTGGCTTCCTTCAGGACGTGCGACCATGGATCGTCTACCCCTCATCCATGCATGTAGAGACCTCACCAGACGGCATCAACTGGACAAGCGTCGGCTCTGCCCAGCCCCCTGCTCCCGTTACGGACATGTCTGCGCAGACCACCACACTCACCGTGAACTTCTCGCCAGTGCGCGCACGTCACGTACGCATCCGCGCCACCAACTTCGGCCCCCTCCCCGCATGGCATCCCGGCGCCGGCGGCCAGGCATACGTATTCTGCGATGAGGTTCAGCTTCGCTAGGTTTCGGGTTTCAGGTTTCAGGTTTCGGGTTTCAGGTTTCAGGTTTCATTCCCGCGAAAGCGGGAATCCATGCGTTTAAATGACCAATGACCAATGACCAATGACCGATGACCAATGACCAATGACGGCGTCATTTTGTGATCTATCATTCTGCGATGGTGCAAAGCGCTCGCAACAACTATCCCTACGACCAGTCCCGACGCAACACATCGTGCAGTGACATTGCATCAATGGTTGACGATAGCGCGTATGACGTACCTGCCGGCATGATGATAGAGGCTCGATCAGCTGTGATCGTATCAATACTCTCGAGAAGGGATGGAGTAATCTTTGGCGAAAGAGTCCGCTTGATTTCAATAGCGTGAGTGCGTCCATCGGGGAACGATAGCACAAGGTCCACTTCGGCACCTGCGTGCGTTCTGTAGTGACTTGCCACTACACCCTTGGGAAGCGCGTTGAGTATCTGCTCTGTGCAGTATCCCTCCCAGGAGTGCCCACATATTGGATGCCCCGTAACCTGATCAAGGCTGCCGAGCCCAAGGAGCGCATGGACGAGTCCTGAATCTCGCCATTGGAACTTTGCAGCTTTTACCAGACGCTTACCGACGTTTGTGCTCCACGCGGGAATCTTCCGGATAAGGTATAGTCCCTCCAAGAGTTCGATGTAGGTACGCACCGTTTTGCTATCGAGTCCGAGAGCATTTCCCAACTTCGTGAAGTTCACGGTAGCCGATTGTTGGTGGGCCAGCATTGTACAAAATCGACGCAGCTGCTGTGGCGTTGCCATCACACCCAACTGCGGGATGTAGCGCTCCACATATGCCGTCAAAAAGTCGTCGCACCATTGCATGGCGATTTCATCCGAGTCAGACAAATAGCTCTCTGGGAACCCACCGCGAAACCAGTGCTTGTTGATGCCGTCATCGGGTACTTCGCCTAGCTCTCGCAACTGAAATGGTGAAAGTTCGAAGTAGCTGATACGTCCAGCCAGTGTTTCAGACCCCTGACGTAGCAGCTCGGGCGTGGCTGAGCCGAGAATCAAAAAATGACCTGCGCGCTCGCCCTGCTCCCTGCGTTCATCGACCAGCGAGCGTAACAACGGAAACAGATTGGGTAGACGTTGAATCTCATCGAGCACAACCAGCGAACCCTTATGGGCTGTAAGAAACAACTCCGGATCTTCGAGCTTCGCGAGATCCGACGAGCGCTCTAAATCTATGTAGACAAGGGGCTTATCTACCTTCACAGACTTAGCAAGCGTCGTCTTTCCCACCTGTCGTGGCCCCAGGAGCGCTACCACAGGTACGGATGCTATCCGCTTCGTAAGTTCTTGCTGTATAAGACGTTGCACCATGCACCTTGAAATTACGGAATCCATTCCGGTTTTTCAAGACAGACGGACGGCTGCTCCGCAGGTTTCAGGTTTCGGGTTTCAGGTTTCGGGTTTCAGGTTTCAGGTGTGAGGTGTGAGGTGTGAGGTTGATACTCGCGCGTAGCGCGTTTCCCTCGCGCATAGCGCGTTTCCCTCGCGCATAGCGCGTTTCCCTCCGTTTCGGCTTCCCTCGCGCGAAGCGCGCGTTATGTCAGCGTAGCGGGATTCGAACCCACGACCTCCACTACCCCAAAGTGGCGCGCTACCGGGCTGCGCTATACGCTGATTTCCCTCGAAAGGGGCCGCAAGTTAGCAATGTTCGCGGGAAATCACGGGACCACGCAGCCGGCAACCTGGCCGGTAGCGGTGGTGATGACGGCGGTGAGCGGACCGGTGCTTGCGTGCGTGGATGGGCGTGTGATCCGCGTGAGTCCGGCTGGCAGATCGATGATGCTCTGGGCGTGACGCCGGCCCTCGAGATCATACCACGAGAGCGTAACCGAAGAGCCACTGACTGCCATGAGCTCGAGGTACGATGCGCCGCTGACGAGGACTCCGCGGGCAGACACAGCGGCCGATGCAAGCACATCTGCGCGTTCGGCGACGTTGGTCGTACCGGTAATCGTGAAGTCCCAAAGCCCCCTACCATACGTGCAGAAGCGGAAGATGTCAAGGGGCTCCACACGATCTACATGCCAGTACACCTGATCCGGCGCACCAAGGTCCGTGATATCAGTCCAGGCCTTCGTGGCGGTGTCGTACACAAACGCTCCGACGTCGGTTGCAGCCGCGATATAACGTCCGTCGCGCGTGCTAGCCAGCGACATCACGAGACACGGTGGCAAACCCGGCAGTGGCGTAAACGTGGCACCTGCATCGTTGCTGACGTAAACACCTGGACCATCATACCCGGAGCCGCCAATGATCACCCGCGCGGGATTGAGCGGCGCTACACAGAGGGCATTCCCCGAGAAGTAGTGGCCCGTGATCTTGTCCGGACGTGACAGCTTGGTCCACGTCAGCCCCCTATCGTTTGTTCTCCAAACACGTGCAGCCGAGGTCACAACGTAACATACGTTATCATTTGAAGGGGCGAAACTCAGAGCCGTGATCCGTACATCCGAGACGCCCTCACCAAAATCATACGGCAGAGAATCGATCGCGAGTTCTCCGCCTGAGGGTCGATACTGATAGATGTAGGCCCCCCTACCACTGCGCGTTCCTCCACCCAGCCAGACTTGGTCGGGCTTGGAACTGCCGACGGTAAGAGGGGGCAACCAAAGATGATTCCTGTGCGGAAACTCCAGCCCAGCGGGCTCCCAACCATCTTCATGATTCGGGATGTACATCGTAAAGCCCGGGTACACCGTAAACAAAGAAGCTCCTCCATCACCGGAGACGAGACTCGAGTAATCTCCACTGATCATCTGCTGGAATGAGCGCACACCTCCACTATCGACACGGCTGCGCTGAAAACCCTGATCCTGTGAGCCGGCACTGACAACCTGGATGTTATCGCGACTGGTAAAGGAACTGTAGTACTGACTGATGTTGAGATGACGAAGCGAGATGTTGCGAACCTTCTCACCACCCTGACGTGAGATATACAACCCACCGTCGGTACAGATAAACGTAACACCTGACGAAAAGCCATAGATGCCCGGCACATCAGCATGGAGCATGTTGATTGGATCGGCGTAGTACTGACCCCAGCCGTTAACCAGGAGCCATGTCTGAGCATCGTCGCCCGACATGTACGTGTCGACTCCGCCAAACAGCCATTGACCGTTTTCATACGCATAGCCGAACGACTGCTGATCGAAGGGACCGAATCCCACGCCCCCTCGCTTGCTCCATGACCGTCCACCATCCACACTCAGAAAGAATGTCGTGGTATCGGACCGTGAGCACGCCGCCATCACATAGTCTGCACTTGGTCCGGCAAACATGACTGATGCAATGTTCCCGATGGACGCAAAGGGTCGGACACTGAGCGTCGTGAGCGTAGCGTCCGAACCGACGGCCGAGACCGTGTCATCATGATAAAGCCCGACGTCCTTGACGCCATCCGTCCAGAGCTGCACTCTTCCATCGATCCAGCGCATGCGCTGGAAGGACTTTCCAGAATCAACACTGCGGTACCAGACTTGCCGCGCCTTCCATGCCGGGGAATAGTCCCATTCGTTACCAACGGCGTGGATCTCCAGACGTCCCTCGCGGACGCAAGCGACAGCGTTGTCGAACCATCCCCATCGCTGCATCTCGGTCAGCCCGTCTGCCTGCGACCACTTCTTGCTGGCAAGGTCGAACATCCACACGCGACACGCGCGCGAAACAACGACCAGGTATTCTGTATTGTCGGGCCGGCGCACCAGCTTTAGCAATTGTGGATCTTCAATACGACGCGCATCGGTATGGCACGTCCACATCTTGCCGGTGGTATCGCCCGACCATATCGTGCCGCCCGCGCCGGCAAGCCAGACACGTCCGGTAGCGTGATCATACTCAACGGCCACCACACGCCCAGCCTGATTGACACTTCCAACCTCACCCCAGCGTCCGCTTACGCGGTCATTGAACGGCATGCGCTCGGCGCCGTTCATTCGCTGCGCAAAGCGCGCATCGCGCACCGCATCGTTAATGACGCGCCAGTTCATGCCCGGCGGCACAACGTGAAGGGATTCGAAGAACGCCTCTGCCTGACGTTTATGCTCAGCCCCCTCCCTCTGCCATACGGGCGTCTGAGTTTGTGCTGAAAGCTCGAGAGCGATGAGGAAGACGACCAGAAGAGGAAGCATAAACGACGATGATTATTCGATGATAAATGTTCCGCGACGCGAGATCATGCCGCCGGTAGCCGTGATCATGTAAACCCCACGAGGAAGTTCCGCCAGAGGGCGCGGCAGCGCACCGTTGGCCAGGTCCATCATCTCATCGATCACAACAGAACCTTGCATATTCATGATCCGGATCTGCGTCGGACCCACGAACTCCGCATCGAGACGAAGTATCTGAGAGGGGGCCAGCGGATTCGGATAGAGTGATGTAAACAACGGTACGTCTTCGACGCTGGTTGCACTTTCGACCTTGATTTCAACTGGCTCGAGGAACGTCCAGTCATCACCATTATCAGGACCGCCATTGCCATTCACCGCATTGGCCACCGCCTGCACGTAGTACGAACCCGGGGTCACCGGCGCCGTCCACGAGAAATTGAATGTCACTTGTTTATCGACGATTGTCTTGGGAGCCGCCTGGGTGATCTCCTGGCCGGTCCCGGGTGTGCGCACGCGAAGTCCGCTGCCCGTAGCAGCAACCGATAGCGTGCCTACGGCACCCGTTGGCGCCGTAGGCGCTGAGCGAACCGTAATACTGATGCCGGCAGAGCGCGCAGATGCGTGTCCGACGACGACCGAGAAATCGACCATTTCGCCGGGCTTCACACTTCGTGGTCCGTTGAGCGTAACCGTAACCGCAGCCCCAGCGTTGCCGCCATGACAAGTGCCGCAGCCAGTACTGGTCTTGGAGGTGAAACCAGTCTTACCACTCGGATCGGCCAGAGCCACAAATGATGATAGAACGAGCAGCGTGAAAAGTCGGATCATGGTGTGGCTCCTGGTGAGAAATAAACGTTGCGAAAAATACGAAGCGGCGGGTGACCGATTACTGATGACGCCCGGTGCATATCGCTTTCGTGAGGTCCCTCGTCGCCTGCGGCTCCTCGGGATGACGCTGTGGCGCTGCGCGCAATGGCGGAATGACGAAATGACGCGAATTACAAGTGACAAGTCACCTCCGTAACTCCGTAATTGTGCGCAGCGCCTCAGCCTCATCCTGAGCCGCGCAGGTGTTAGGTATGTGGTGTGGGGTGTGGGACCACCACGCAATGGATTTACTAACCCCGGGGGGTTGGTATTGTTTACGGCGTACGCGATTCGCGATACGAAACCATGAACGATCAATCATCAATGCGTAAATCCGAATTGGCCATCGCGTTCACCCCGGGCCAAGGCCCGGGGCTAGTATTGATCGCCATCACGTTGCAACGCGTCTATAATTCGTACGCTGTTACCCATTGCCAACCCCGGGCCAAGGCCCGGGGCTAGTAATTCCATTGCACGCCGCTATCTAATCGGCCTTTCGTCCTCTTTCATGATGCATCCGCTGGCTATGGATGTAGCGAACAACACCATCGAGATCCCGATAAGAAAATGTGAATGCTCCGTATCCAACTTGCCATTCAAAGTCTTGAAAGCCAGGAATTGACTCTCGAATCTCTCGCGTTGCAAGATTCTTGAGCTTTCCCACAGCTCCGGCAACATTGATGGAGGCAGGAATCGACAGTGCGACATGCACATGATCCTCGACGCCGCCGACAGCATAAGGGTGCAGGCCGATACGCAAACAGATTTTCCAGAGGATAGACCATACGATCTTCTCTACTGCTGGCTCGATCAGTAGCGCACGATTCTTGGTGGCAAAAACAATGTGATAGCAGAGGTCTGTGTGTGAGTGTCCCATGGGGTATGTATGTGCACGATCTCACCCAAAACGTGACGCGAGCTAAGAACTCAGCATTATGGATTTACTAGCCCCGGGCCTTGGCCCGGGGTAGGCAAATGGCCCGGGGTAGGCAAATGGCCCGGGGTTGGTATTGTTTACGGCGTACGCGATTCGCGATACGAAACCATGAACGATCAATCATCAATGCGTAAATCCGAATTGGCCATCGCGTTCACCCCGGGCCAAGGCCCGGGGCTAGTATTGATCGCCATCACGTTGCAACGCGTCTATAATTCGTACGCTGTTACCCATTGCCAACCCCGGGCCAAGGCCCGGGGCTAGTAATTCCATTGCACGCCGCTATCTAATCGGCCTTTCGTCCTCTTTCATGATGCATCCGCTGGCTATGGATGTAGCGAACAACACCATCGAGATCCCGATAAGAAAATGTGAATGCTCCGTATCCAACTTGCCATTCAAAGTCTTGAAAGCCAGGAATTGACTCTCGAATCTCTCGCGTTGCAAGATTCTTGAGCTTTCCCACAGCTCCGGCAACATTGATGGAGGCAGGAATCGACAGTGCGACATGCACATGATCCTCGACGCCGCCGACAGCATAAGGGTGCAGGCCGATACGCAAACAGATTTTCCAGAGGATAGACCATACGATCTTCTCTACTGCTGGCTCGATCAGTAGCGCACGATTCTTGGTGGCAAAAACAATGTGATAGCAGAGGTCTGTGTGTGAGTGTCCCATGGGGTATGTATGTGCACGATCTCACCCAAAACGTGACGCGAGCTAAGAACTCAGCATTATGGATTTACTAGCCCCGGGCCTTGGCCCGGGGTAGGCAAATGGCCCGGGGTAGGCAAATGGCCCGGGGTAGTCAAACGGCACCGGGGGATCATAAATTGGCGCGTGCCGATATTCCAAATCATTTTCATTACCATGCTCGCTGCCACCACAATTGCGGCACAGGATTACACCGTTCGTCATGGATACATCGGCCATCGCGACCAGCGGATGACGGTCGGTGCAGGGTGGGGCGGTGTGCAAAACATGGTAGCGCGCAACGTGCTGGAAGATTCGACGCTGAGCTTTCTGGGTCCGCTCTGGGCCAGTTACATGGTGACTCTCGACAGCGTATGGAGCGTTGGAGCTGAGGTCGGGTATCATGAAGCAAAGGGGCGATGGCTGTCGAATGATACTGATCCGCCGCCGGGCGTACGTGCCATACCGGTCCCCTACAAAAAGCACACCGTGCACCTTGCGGCCTGCGCCGAGCTGGTTTGGTTTCATGGACGTTGGATCACCCTTGCGAGCTCTGGTTCGCTCGGCATTGCCCTGACGGGTCATGCTGGAAACAACCTGCCCCTTGCCTCGACGGATATTGCCTACCATCTCGGTGTGGTATCGATGCGCGTAACTGGCGATGTTGGCTTTCGCCTTGAGCTTGGTTACGGCTACCGCGGCATGATCAACGCCGGTATGAGCTTCGTGATGTAAGCTCGCCTGCGGGGCTACGAACGCATAGAGCGCCGACGCAGCAGCCACGCCAAGCCACCTGCCGCCATCATCGCAGCGATCGCGTAGACGTTCTCCAGCGCCAGCGATGGATAGAAGGCGATCATCATCCCGATGCCGGCAACGGTCCCGCCAAGATGCGCCTCGTGTCCGATGTTATCATACCCCCTGCCGGAGACATAGGCCGAGTAGAACACAAACAGGCTTCCCATGATCCAGGCCGGCAAGGGCACGGGAATAAAGAGAAACATCATCGGCAGATCCGGCAGAAGCACCGTCGATGCGGCGATCACGGCACATACGGCACCCGAAGCGCCAACGGCTCTGTAGGAGGGGGCGCTGCGGTGCACAATCAGAGATGCAAATGAGCCGACCACGGCTCCCAGCAGGTACAGCAGGCCGAAGCGCCACGAACCGATGATATGTTCGAACCAGCGTCCGAACATGAACAGAGAGAACATGTTCAGTGCAAGGTGCATGTAGTCGGCATGGACGAGCGCGGACGAAGCGATACGCCACCATTCGGTGCGTGGACCAAGCACTTCGTCGACGCTGAAAAGCAATCGACCATACAGAGCCCGATTCCGAAACGAAACGATCGTGACCGCCACGGTGGCGATCACGATCGTTACTGTCAGCGGCGATAAAAACAGCTCGCTCACGGCGCCAGCATCATCGTCATTTGCGGGGCCAGGCCGAGCTTCTCGCGCAGCCCCATGATCGTCTGCTGCAGGTCATTAGCGGCCTGCTGCATTCCACGGTCACGCGCGGTGGCCAGATTGTACTTGCCTTGCAGACCTTCGGCGATCTTCAGGGCCTTCTGATAATCCTTTGCTCGAATTGCCTGTGCGATCGGGATCTCGTCCAGCTGATAGTCGAGCTCGGCGGAGACTCCCTGTCCAGCCCCAACTTCCTTCAGATACCGGGCCGAGACATCCCACTTGCCGGCGATCTTGGCTGCGTCGGCAGCAAGCACGCGCGACATTCGGATGACGGCTTCCAGGATCTCGGCGTCGCTTCCTTCACGCGGCACAGGGAACCCTTGTTCGGCCGTGTACAGTCGCGGGTTCGCAATCAGACGTCCGGCATTGGTGATCGCGCGATCAGCCATCGCCGCTGCCTCGACATTCATTCCACACGTCTCGTAAAAACGAGCCGTCTGCAGCTCGAACATCATACTCATTGGGAACATGTCCAGCGATATAACCGTATTCATCCGCTTGAGAACTGCACCGGCTCGGGCAGTATCCTTCTTCTCGTAGAGCAGCCACGTTGCGTACTTGTAAAAGACGTTACGATAGCTCAGGATGTAGCCACGGTTCACGTCATCGTAGTACACATTCGGGTTGTTGAGATTGCGGAACTTCAGACCAAGATGCGGCTCGGTGTGCACCTCATCGTGCCCCATGTCCTTGATGATGGTCTTTTCCATCACCTCTTCGTTGACGCCTTCTCCGATGGCCGAACTCTGCGGAGTCGGGCACACACGATAGGCCATGCCCTCAAGGCGCACGTAGCCATCAAGACCGCAATACTCATCGGCATACTGCGGGTCACCGACCGAGGTTGAGAAGTAGATCGGGCGTGTGAACTTGGTGGTCTTGAGAATGTCGGCCACCAGCTTGTGCTGCACACCAATGAAGTAGGTGGTCTGACCTGTTGTTTCATCTGGACCGCGGGAGGTGCCCTTGAACTGCCATGTCATCGAGCCGCGATTGATCAGAGCCGTATCGGTAGTGAACCTGGCCAGGATTGCCTTATCAACCGGGATGGTGATCGTGGTAGCAGGACCGAAGTCATATGAGAGTGCCCGGGGATCATCCTCCGGCACCGTCAGCTGCTCGTCGCTGAACGACAGCGGTATCTTTTGCGCGCCCCATGGGGCTTGATTCTTCAGCTGCTCGATGTACCATGTTGTCTGTCCCAGCGACAGGTTCACCACGCGCACGTCGCGTCGCACGCCAGCCACGTCCTGCAGGTACCACACCGGGAAGGTGTCGTTGTCACCGTTGGTGAACACAATGGCATTGGGCTCGAGCGACTGCAGAATGTTATACGCGTAGTCAAAGGCCAGGTAATTACCCGCCCGTGAGTGCGTGAACCAGTTCAGCCGTGCCATGTTCACCGGGACCAGCGCTATCACTGCGGCCATGGATGCGCCGACGACGGCGGCGTTCTGACGAAGTCGTTCCATCAGGAAGAAGGCGCCCATGCCTGCCCACATGGCGAACACCATGAAGGACGACACATAGAAGTAGTCACGCTCGCGCGGCTGAGGGTTCTGCTGATTCTGCTGAATGGCTGCCAGCACACCCGTCATGAGGAACAGCACGAGGTACACCCACGCCATGCGCTTATCGCGCACGAAGTGGAAGACCAGCCCGAACAGACCCAACAGAAGCGGCAGGGCGAAGTAGTTGATCGGATAATGATCGGAAAAACCCGTCTTGTAGGAATACGAATCGATGGTTGCCTTCGACGTCAGGGGGCTTGCAGCCGGCGCATCCTGAACGTCGCTCACCCGCCCCATGAAGTTCCAGAGGAAGTACCGCAGGTACATCTGATCGATCTGATAATCCCACATGTACTCAAACTCGGCCGAGTTGTACCGTGAGCGGCCGTCGGTCTTCCAGTTACCGAAGTCCGGACGGGAATAGCGAGCCCCATCCTTGCGTTCTACCGCTTTGATCGGTGGCTGCACCCAGTTGCCGTACTTGAGGTAGTTGTTCACAAAGCGCGACTCGCTCTGGTAACGTCTCGGCCACATTGGGGCCTCGCCGTACTGCTCACGACCGAGGTAGCTGACAAGCTTTGAGAAATTCTCCGGCTTGTTTTCGTTCATCGGCGGATTCGAGTTCGCGCGCACCAGGATATGTCCGTAGGTGGAGTACCCGAGAATCAGAAGAAGAAATGCCGACGAAGCAAGCGTCAGAACGCCCTTCTTATTGCGTGTTCCATACCACGTACCGTATGCGCCAAGGGCTATGAGTCCGAAGCCCACAAGACGGAAGAGCATGTTGTCTTCGATGCGGAACTCACCACCTTCGGTCTTGAAGAACGGCAGGTTGCCGGCAAACAGCGCCGGGAACTTCATGATGATGACGTTGTAGATCAGCACGAACAGCACAAGGCCAACGCCCATCGTGATGAGCAGACTCTTGACCGAGAACGGGTACTTGCGAAGGTAGACCAGCAGGACCAGCGAGAACACCGTAAGGATCGACAGAAGGTGCACACCGATGGACAGGCCGATCAGATAGGTGATCAACAGCAGGTACTTCTCGTGTCCGGCCTCATCGGCCTTCTCATTCCATATCATCATCAGATGGACAATGATGGCCACGAATAGCGATGATGCGGCATACACCTCTGACTCAACAGCGTTGAACCAGAACGTGTCCGTGAACGTGAATGTGAGCGCGGCCACAAAGCCCCCTCCATACACCGACAGGGCATTACCCAGATCGTCGAGACTCTCGGTAAAGAAGTTTCGGATCACCCGGACGGTGATGAAGTACAGAAGCAGGACGGTAAATGCGCTCGACAGCACCGAAACGAGGTTCACGCGCCAGCCTGGATCGCCGAATGGCAGAAGGTGGAACACCTTGCCGATCATCAGGAACAACGGGGCTCCCGGTGGGTGCGGAACCTGCTGCTGCACGGCAGCAGCAGTGAACTCGCCGCAGTCCCAGAACGGAACCGTCGGTTGCACAGTCAGGAGATAGGTGATCAGCGAAACAGCGAAGGCAATGCTCGCGAACGCGTAATGAAGCGTCCTGTTTGAATTCTGCATGGACCTACGGAACGATGGTGGTGGAAAGAACGTAAAGTTACGACATCACCGAGCCACGACAGCACGTCCGACGGCCGCAGCACCGACCAGTCCGGCGTGAGCTCCGAAGCGTGCCGGAAGCACCACAGCATGAGCGGCAATGGTCGGGATGGCACGATGTTTTATCGTTTGCTCGATGGATTCGATGATGTAGGGGGCCTGCGACACTCCTCCGCCGACGATGAGCACTCGCATGCCGAGAACGGCCATGGCCGTGCACATGCCAAGGCCGATCACACGTCCGGCCTCGCGGAGCACATTCTCATCGGTGATCTCCGCCACCGAGTGCACGTCATGTCCGGCCTGGCGTGCCATCTGCACAATGCCGGCGTTGCCGACATGGTCCTCAAGCACGGCCGTGCGGAACGGACGCGGATCTCTGGCCCCCTCCCTGGCCCATGCATCCATGATGATGTGGCCGATCTCACCGGCATCGCCATGGGGTCCACGATAGAGTCTTCCATCGAGAATGATACCGCCGCCGATGCCGGTCCCGAGCGTTGCATAAAGGAAGTTCGGATGCTCAGTTCCGGCGCCCATGTGCGCCTCGGCCAGCGCCGCGGCATTGGCGTCATTCTCAAGGTCAACAGGCTTGGACGTTGCCTGACGGATACTCGCCAGCAGATCCACATCGTCCCACCCCGGCAGGTTAGGGGGCGCCTGCACGTGCTTCGTATCTGGGTCGACGATGCCCGGCACTCCTAAACCGATGGCCACGACATCCGGAGACCGCTCTTCGATCCTGCGCACAATCTCGCATATACGTTCCACAACAGCCGGTCGTCCCTGGTCGGCCTGCGTCGGCACACTCTCCTCCCAGACAGTCTGCCCCTTCTCGTCGACCACACCATACTTGATGCCCGTTCCGCCGACGTCGATTCCTGCGTATGTGTTCATATCGGAAAATACATTGTGCTGCGCATAATCAGGCGCGACACGCGTGTTGTACCCCGGGGCGTTGTTGTCATCGGTCATCCGTCATCCGTCATCCGTCATCCGTCATCCGTCATCGGTCATCCGTCATCGGTCATCCGTCATCGGTCATCCGTCATCCGTCATCCGTCATCGGTCATCGGTCATCCGTCATCCGTCATCCGTCATCGGTCATCGGTCATCAAAAAAAATCCTCGGCCCGAATGAACGAACCGAGGACTGCTTTTTGACAATTGAGGAGTTGCGCCTTCGCAACCCAAAACCTAAAACCTAAAACCTGAAATCAACGAGAGTAATACTCAATCACCAGCGGCACTTCGCAGATAGCTGGGACCTCTTCGCGAGGGGGCAGGTAGAGGAACTTGACCGAGTAATCGGCCTTGCTCAGGTCGAGATATGGTGGCGGGCTGGCCGAACGGATGGCTTCCTGGATGGCTTCAACCTTGCGACTCTTCTCGCGAATAGCGATCACATCGTTTGGCTGAACAGCGTATGCCGGCATGTCGACCTTCTTGCCGTTCACCGAGATGTGGCCGTGGCGAACATACTGACGCGCAGCATACATAGAGCGAGCAAGGCCCGAGCGGAACACCAGCGAATCGAGACGCTGCTCAAGAAGCTGCACCAGAATGTCCACCTTGTTGCCCTGAATTCGAGCAGCCTTGGCGATGTAGTTGGTCATCTGACGCTCGTGCAGGTTGTACTGCAGACGCAGACGCTGCTTCTCGAGAAGCTGCTTGGCGTAGTCAGAAAGCTTGGCCCGCTTCTTAGCGGCGCCGTGCTGGCCCGGAGGGGCCGGATTGCGATCAAGATACTTGCGCGACTTCGGCGTCACGGAGAAGCCGAGCTTGCGCGAGATCTTGACCTTTGGTCCATTATACTTCATGTCGTACCTCGCTCCCATCGTAATGGGGCAACATTGTTAGAGATTCCCACCCAGGGGGTACTTCCCATGGGTGAGTTTTACAGAGCCACGAAGATACGAAAAATCGGGTACTGGGTACTGGGTACTGGGTACTGGGTACTAGGTACTGGGTACTGGGTACGATGAAGATGTCACGTTTGTCTGCAGTTACAGCACAAAGCTGGTATGAGCGAACCAGACCATATCTACGCAACCCTTTCAACTTCACAGCTGCAAAAGCTATCCGTAGACTTTTCACGAGCTGTTCGAAGACTGTTTCTCAACCTCGTGCGTTCTTCGCCGGACGAAAGATCCGCCTGCGTGCAGCTCTATCGAGCTGGTTCGTCTGTCGGTGCCAATGTTCGTGAAGCGAAATACGCCGAGTCTCCAAAGGACTTCATCCACAAACTCAAGATCGCTGAAAAGGAACTTGGAGAATTCTACTACTGGCTCGGATTTCTCTGCTCCAGACCATCGGTGATTGACCAAGAAGCTCGAAAAGAGGTCGAACTACTGGCATCTTCAGTGGGAAAGCTTCTCACTGCTACGATCGTTGCGATGAAACGCAAACACGGTACCTAGTACCCAGTACCCAGTCCCCAGTACCCCGTCCCCAGTACCCCGTCCCCAGTACCCCGTACCCAGTACCCAGTACCCAGTACCCAGTACCCAGTACCTACTCCAACGGAGTCTCAATCGTAATGATCACCGTGCGCGAGTACAGTCGCCCTTCGGGCGAATCGTTGTCGAACAGCTCGTCAGCGCTTCCATAGCCGACTGCGCTACCGGGTGGGAGATTGAGTCGGGATGCAACGGCCTGGGCGCGACGTTCTGACAGGCGCAGGTTGTAGTCTGGTGCACCGACGCGGTCCGTATAGCCCTCCACGGTGACCTTGGACTTTTCGGTGATGCGCGGCCGTATGGTGGCGATGATGCGTTCGTGCTGCTTGGTAAACTCCGACTCGTTATAGCCGAAGATGATCATGTTGAAACGTTCGAGTCGCTTGTCTTTGCGGTAGAGCTGGTCGACATCATAGCCACGCGTGCTTGCCGTGCTTGTTTCACCCGTGACGTCATTGACCGTCATCGCATAGGTAAGGGGCTCCTGCGTACGCGGAAACACGTCCGTGCGATCTCCGATGTTCCAGGCAATCGGACTCGGCACAGGCCCCGATCCGCTGATGGCATCGAGCCGACGAGCCCCCTGATAGACCTCAAGCTTCCAGTCCTTCACGGTCGTGTCGGTCGCCACATCAGCCTTGAGGGCGATGGACGCCGCATTCATGGTGCGCACTGTATCAGTGAAGAAGATCGGATCGAGGAGACGAGACTCCTGGCTTGTGATCTCAACGCGCCTGTTTTCAGCGGTCCCATCAGCAACATTAATGTTCGACGGGTTCTCCGGCAGATCGCGCGCCTGCACTTGCATGCGAGAGGGCTCGATGCCCCATACACGCAGCAGATACTCCTGAATGTTGTAGGCACGCTGACGTGAAAGGTCTCGATTGGCCTTCTCCGGACCGCTATTCGAGTTGCATCCCGTGATAGTGATCTTGTCCGCCGGATTGCTCCTGAGCTTATACCCGATGATGTTCAGAATGTCCTGATAGATCGCCACCGTTCCGGCACCATTGAGATGGTCGAGCGTGTAGGAGGAGACCTCGCTCGGATTCAACCTTCTGTAGCGTGACGGTATCTCGGCACTCATCTCATCGAAAAAGATGTAGTTGAGCAACGCGTACAGATTCAGCGAAACGATATTGCTCACTGCGAGCTTCGGGGCTGTAAGGGGCTGACCCGACGCGTCAAGCAATTGCGCTGTGATGCCCCGCACGGAGACCTTCGGGACACGCTTCTCGGGCTCCGGTGGCCTGATCTCGGCCACCACGGTGTCACGCACCGGCGGTGGTGGTGGAGGCGGAGGGGGCGGCGGAGGTGGTGCTGGACGTGGCGTGCTCCGCTCTGTGTAGTTCTGCCAGGCAAGGCCAATACCGAGGCGGATCGACGTCATGCTCCACGGCTGCGCAGACTGAAGATTTGAAAGTCCGATGTTCGCTACAAGCTCGGGTTCGATACGCCACTGCTGGTCCGACGAGATCGGAATTGAGTATCGGACACCAAGCACGGCGGCAACGCGCGTTGAGGCAACACCCGGAATTACGGCCGAGTCGAAGGCAAAGCGCGTGCGCGTCCCGTCCTGATAGACAATATCCGTGGGCGAAACAATGAATTCGCGCTGTGAGAACGATGATGACAACAGGAAGCCCAGCCGGAAACCGCCAAGAAGACTGAGTCGCGGCGCAACATCATAGCCGGCCACCGGTGCAATGCTGAGGAACGATCGCGCCGTCGAGAGCTCATAGCCGATGAGTGCAAGCTCATCGATTCCTTCCGGAGCGATCACCTGTGTCTGCTCGGTGGAAAGCATTGCCGAGTGATAATCAAAGCCGAGACGAATCTCTGCTCGAAACACGTCGGTGAACCGCATGTGCCCCATCACATCCACTAACGGCATCACCGCTGAGGCAGTCGAGTACTCCGGACAGCAGCTCGGAACATCGGGCAGACCGCGAATGGGGGCACTGTGAAGATCAAGTCCGCCACCAATAATGCCGGAGACTCCATATCGCGAATCGTAGTATCGAGCATCAGCACTATCAGGCTGAGCCATGCACGCGGCCCGCATGCTGATGGAAACAAGCAGCAGGAGAATCAACGAACGCAGTAGGAGCATGTTCACGGTGAGTTATTTGCCGATGATCACGGCTCGTGAATGCGTCTCCTGTCCGTTCATCAGCACAACAAAGTACTGGCCACTCGGCAGGTATTCAGATGGAAGTGCGATCTCGTGACGTCCGGCAGTCAGCTCTCCTTCATATAGGGTGCGAAGAGGGCGCCCCATGGCGTCAACCAGAAGGACATTATACTGGGCTTGCTGCCCCGCGCTGACTGTGACAAACGCATCGCGGACAATCGGGTTGGGATAAACGCCGATGATCCCGGTCGCATTACTGCGCTTAATCAGGCGTACCGTGTCGCCCTCGCGGCACAGACCAAGTACCGTGAATTCCCCGTTCTCCTTGACAGCCCGGATAAAGCCACCACGCGGCCATTCGACGGAGATGATCTCAAGGGGGCTCTTTTCCACTGTGCCCAGAGCAACCAGGAACGGCAGTTCAGCGATGATCCCCACGGAGTCCGTGACCGTTGCTCTGACAGTCATAACCGCATCATCACCTTCAAAACGAACAGTCTGATTCCCCTTGTGCACCAGGACCGTTCGATTGTAACGAAGTGTAACAATGACGTCACGTGGACCATCCCGCAGAAGATTGCGCGAGGTGGCAAGTATGACCGGTACTGATACGGTCGTTCCGATATCGCCTTCCGTGCGCGGGACGATCACTCTCGTTGTGGCCTTTGGCTGCCGGTACCAGAAACCGATCCCCGTCTCGACATTCGTCTGCCGTGCCATGCCAATGATGCCCTGCCCCAGCGAGCCCTGTATGGTCGCATTCGAGCTGCTTCGTGCATTTACCGCGCCATTGCTGATGACCGACCTGCGGAGCTGCTGCCCCGAGACCGTGGTGATCGCAAGAAGGATCGCGACGAAACAGATATGCACCGGGTTCCGCATGATCATTCAATCACCGTGACGTAGAAGTCCTGCTCAACAGGATCAATGGCTGCATTGGTCACGTTCTGAACGCGGAACACAACGTTCCCGGCTTCAGCTCGCGCCCATGCGATGATGAGGCCATCGTTCAGGTCAGCAACGGGGCTGATCATCACGGACTGACCCACAGCGGCATTACCAAAGGCAACCGTCACCGTCAGTCCGGCATTTGCAGCCACGTTGGCGATGTTGACGGTGAGCGTGCGTTTGATAATGTTGGTGATGGTGTTTCCATTCGTGCCGAAGCGTGAGGTCCCGCGAACATCCAGCTTTGTTGTCGGAGATGACGTATTGATGCCGACGTTGACATTATCACCGAGAACGATGGCGTTGCTGACGTTCACCGTCGCACCGGAACCAATTGCCGTTGCATTTGTCAGTGCGCCGCCGGCTGTCGTATTCTCGCCGATCAGAATGACACCCGTGGCGTTGTTCAGATTCTGTCCGGCACGATAACCAATCAGAATGTTCTTATTCGACGACGACCCGAGCATGTTGTTACCGGCCTGATAACCGATAAACGTATTGTGATCACCGCCGGCATTCAACATCCCTGCTTCGGTACCGACAAACGTATTCGCAAAACCGAGATCTGTTTGTTCGCCCGCAGACTTACCGACAAAGACGTTATCGTTTGTGTTGTCAAGTTTCGCTCCGGCACTGCTACCAACGACCGTGTTGGCGGTTCCACCCCGCAGCACGCTTCCAGCCTCAAATCCCAAGAGTGTATTGTCATTGGACGTGCCCAGAGCCCCCTCTCCCATCGCGTTGCTTCCAACGATGGTGTTGCGCGATCCGCTCCCCAGGGTTGCACCGGCAGCGTTACCAACCATCGTGTTGTCGGCACCTCCGATGGAAACACCGGCTTTGAATCCAAACGCTGAATTGCGGCTGCCCGAGACGTTGCCGTTGAGAGCTCGATATCCGACTGCGACATTCGCGCTGCCGGAAGTATTCTGCTTCAAGGCTTCAAAACCGACGGCTGTCAGTCCATTCACGGTTGTGACTGCGCTTCCGGCAGCCGAGCCGACAAACACGTTCTCATTTGAGGTCATGTTCAAGCCAGACTGGTAGCCGATGGCGATGTTATCGGAACCTGAGACAATGGCAGCTGCGGCATCGCGACCAACCGCTACGTTTCGCGCTCCACTAGTGAGCGATGGTGCGACATTTGAACCAACCATCACGTTGTTTGCCCCGGTGCTGTTGAGACTTCCGGCTCCACCAACAAACACGCCCGAATTCTTTAGTCGAAGCACGGCCTGATCATTGATGGCGTAGAACTTTCCGTCACTGACGTTGATGTTTGCGTTTGAGCGAAGACCCCATGCCACCCCGTTACCGGTGACGTTGGCTTCGAGTGTGAGAGCCGTAGCATTGAAACCGCCGATTCTTGCTGAGGATATGATCCGCGCGCCTTCAGCATTATCACCGTTTGCGTTAACCTCATCGTAGCCGACGTCGAAGAGGCGGCGGCCGCGATTCATCGCTCCCTGGCCGCTAGTGACGTCGAACTTTACGTATGTACCTTCTGTGGCAACGTCAGACCATGAAACGTTGGTACCGTCTGTGACAAGTGCTTTGCCATCATTCCCGGTCTGTGCTGGCAGCAGCGCATTGCGTGCGGCCTGGGCAGTTGCTGCGCCCGTACCGCCGCGGTTGATCGCCAGTGTTCCGGTCGTGCCAGCCCCATTCAAAGCGGTCATGATATTTGTTCCGGCGCCGGCAGCAATGGTCGGGTTCGGATAGTTGCCGGCCAGATCACCGCCTGCCGCGCCTGTAGGTGCGGCACCGGTAATGGTCGTGCTGACGGCGTTGGTGATGCGACCTTGCGCATCGACGGTGATGGTGGGCACCTGCGTAGCGGAGCCATACGTACCGGCCGTAACAGCTGTATTTGCAAGCTTGGCAGCCGTGACAGAACCATCAACGAGCTTAGCCGTCGACACCGATCCGTCGGCGAGCTTGGCAACCGTGACCGCGTTATCAGCCAGATCAGTCGTGGCAATTGTTCCATCCAGGATCTTGGCGCCGGTGATCGTGTTGGCTGCGATATCGGCATCGAGGATCGTTCCGTTCAGAATATTCTCGGTCTTGACGGCATCATTGGCGATCGTCGGATTCGGGTACGATCCCGAAAGGTCGCCACCGGCAGCACCCGTCGGGGCAGCTCCGGTGATGGTAACCGCACCGGCATTGGTGAGTCGGCCCTGGGCATCAACGGTGAAGGTAGCAACCTGTGTGGCCGAACCGTACGAGCCCGGTGTAACGCTGGTAGCAGCAAGCTTGGACGCTGTCACGGCACCGTCGGTGATCTTGGCCGTTGTCACGGCATTGTCTGCAAGCTTCGCGCCCGTCACGGCAGCATCGTTGATCTTTGAGGTCGTCACAGCGTTTGTGGCAATGCTTGGTCCGGGATAGGTACCCGTAAGGTCGCCACTTGCAGCGCCTCCCGGAGCGACGCCGGAGATGGTCGCATTCGCGGCGGTTGTCAATCGACCTTGAGCATCAACGGTAAACGTTGCAACCTGTGTGGCCGAACCGTAGTTGCCGGAGGCAACTGTTGTGTTGGCGAGCTTCAGCGCCGTCACGCTGCCATCAGCAAGCTTCGACGTCGAAACTGAAGCATCCGCGAGCTTGGCCGTTGTGACCGAAGCATCCGCAAGCTTGGCCGTTGTGACCGAAGCATCGGCAATGCGATTGGTCACCACGGCATTGAGCGCGATCGTCGGATTCGGATAGGTGCCGGCAAGGTCGCCCCCTGCCGCGCCCGTTGGAGATGTACCGGCGATGGTGGTATTCACAACGGAGGTGATACGACCCGCTGCATCGACCGTAATGGTGGGAACCGTGGTGGCGGTTCCGTAGGTGTTGGCTGCAACGCCTGTGGTCGTGAGCTTAGCGCTAGCGATCGTATTGTCGGCAATATCTGCGTTGACGATCGTCGCATCGACGATCTTGGCCGAGGTGACGGAGTTATCGGCAAGCTTCACGGTGGTGACCGCGTTGTCAGCCAATCGGTTTGTTACCACGGCTGCGGTAGCGATCGTCGGATTCGGATAGGATCCCGTCAGATCACCGCCGGCTGCTCCACCGGGAGCGACGCCTGAGATCGTCACGTTCGCTGCGGCTGTGAGTCGACCCTGCGCGTCCACCGTGAACGTCGGAACCTGCGTGGCTGAACCGAAGCTACCTGCACTCACGCCTGTATTCGCAAGCTTCGCCGAGGTCACCGCCGCATCAGCAAGCTTTGGAGTTGTCACAGCGCCATCGGCAAGACGGTTGGTGACGACGGCAGCGGGCGCGATGGTTGGATTCGGATACGTTCCGGCAAGGTCGCCACCGGCGGCACCAGCGGGTGCTACGCCTGAGATTGCGACGTTACCGGCGTTGGTAAGCCGACCTTGAGCGTCGACCGTGAAGGTTGCAACCTGGGTTGCCGAACCGTACGACCCTGAAGCGACGCCCGTATTTGCAAGCTTCGTCGCCGTAACACTGGCATCCTGCAGCTTGGCTGTGGTGACCGCACCATCGGCCAGTTTGGCTGTGGTGACGGACGCGTCGGCCAGCTTCGCTGTCGCGACGGATGCATCGGCCAGCTTGGCTGTCGTTACCGACCCATCGGCCAGCTTGGCCGTCGTAACGGCGGCATCGGCAAGACGATTCGTCACAACGGCTCCTGTGGCGATCGTCGGATTCGGATAGGTGCCGGCGAGATCTCCACCAGCACTGCCTCCCGGAGCAACACCGGAGATCGTAACACTAGAGGCGCTTGTGAGGCGACCCTGTGCATCGACGTTGAAGGTTGCTACCTGATTCGCCGAGCCATACGCGCCGGCCACTACTGCGGTGTTGGCAAGCTTTGTTGCCGTGACGTTACCATCCTGGATCTTCACGGTCGTCACAGCTCCATCTCCGAGCTTGGCCGATGTTACTGCAGCGTCGGCCAGCTTCGGTGTGGTCACCGATCCATCGGCAAGCTTCACTGTTGTCACGGCTGCGTCGGCAAGACGGTTGGTCACAACTGCACCCGCCGCGATCGTTGGATTCGGATATGTGCCCGTCAGATCGCCCCCCGCACTACCGCCCGGAGCAACACCTGCGATCGTCACGTTTGCGGCAGCGATCAGCCGACCCTGCGCATCTACCGTGAAGGTTGGCACCTGCGAGGCCGAGCCATACGCACCGGCCGTCACCGCAGTATTGGCAAGCTTTGATGCCGTGACGTTACCGTCGGCGATCTTGGAGCTTGTCACGGAGTTATCGGCGAGCTTCAGCGTTGTGACCGCGGCATCGGCAAGACGATTCGAGACCACTGCACCAACATTGATCGTCGGATTCGGATACGTGCCGGCAAGGTCGCCCCCTGCCGCACCCGTTGGAGGAAGGCCTGCAATGTTCGTATTGCCAGCTGCCGTAAGACGTCCCTGAGCATCCACCGTGAAGGTTGCCACCTGTGTGGCTGATCCGTAGGAGCCGGCAACCACTGCAGTATTGGCAAGCTTTGGTGCCGTGACAGCGCCGTCGGCCAGTTTAGCGGTCGTGATCACCGAGTTGGCGACAACCGGATTTGGATACGTTCCGGCAAGATCCCCACCGGCATTGCCCGAGGGAGGTCCTCCCGCAAGGGGCGTTGTGGCCGCCGACGTGATACGTCCCTGCGCATCAACCGTGATAACGGGGACCGTTGTTGCCGAGCCATAGGATCCCGGGGCAACGGTAGTGTTAGCAAGCTTCACAGCTGTGACGGAACCATCAACAAGTTTAGCGGTCGTGACCGAGTTGTCGGCGATCTTCCCCGTTGTTACCGCACCAAGAGCGATAAGGGGATTGGGATATACGCCCGTGAGATCGCCCCCTGCCGGACCCGTTGCTGTGGAGCCTTGCACGTCGACCTGGGTGGCATTGGTTACGCGACCTTGCGCGTCGATCGTCAAGACACCGATCTTGGTGGCCGAGCCATACGTTCCCTGCGTGACGCCGGTGTTTGCAAGCTTCTGCGACGTGATCGCACCATCCTGCACCTTGGAAGTGACGATGGCATTATCGGCAATATCAAGCGTAGCTATCGATCCGTCGCGGATCTTCGCCGACGTAACCGCATCCGAGGCGATAAGGGGCGCGGGGTACGTACCCGTAAGGTCGCCACCTGCCGTGCCTGTAGGTGACGCGCCCGTGATGGTGACGTTCGATGCGGTGGTGATGCGGCCCTGCGCATCGACCGAAAAGACGCCGACCTGCGATGATGAGCCATAAACTCCTGGAGAAACTCCAGTTGTGCTCATCTTCTGTGAGGTTACCGCACCGTCGAGGATCTTGGACGTACTCACTGCATTGAGTGCGATCGTCGGATTCGGATAGGTTCCCGTTAGATCGCCGCCGGCAGTCGTGCCCGTGCGTAGTGCCTCGAAGGTTGTTGTTGTCAGAGAGGTGACGCGACCGTCGTTATCGACCGTGATCACCGGAATGAAGTTTGGACCGCCCACCGGCGTTGTCGGCAGACCCGAGATGTCTGCGAGTTCAGAGCTTCCGACGGCACCCGGCTTGATCTGCAGATTCAGATTATCGAGCGTACCCGTCATCCCGATATCTGATCCTGAAGCATCCTTCGGATCAGCGACACGATTTGCGTTGATCTTCAGCGTTGTTGCCGGACTGTTGATGACATTCACAATGTTGTTGCCGGCCGTAGCCGAGATCGTCGGATTCGGATACGATCCTGTAAGATCGCCCCCTGCCGGACCACTGATACCGGGCAGACGCAGCGAAGCACTGGCTGCCGACGTAAGACGTCCCTGTGCATCCACGGTAATGACCGGTATGGTTGTATCGGATCCATACGAACCCGGCGCAACGCCCGTGATGGACATCTTGGAGGAGGTAACGGCGCCGTCTCTGATGACAGGATTCGGATATGAATCACGAAGGTCGCCCCCTGCCGGACCTCGTGGAAGCACATTGACGGAGTCGGTGTTTAGGGAAATAGTCAGCGTACCGGCACCTTCGGCTACTGTAATACCTTGCGTGCCAATGATCTTGAGACTGCCCTGCAGAGAATTGATCGACAGGACCGCACCGGTCGCGTCGGCGGCAAGCGCCTTTGCTTCAAGCGCGCTATTGGCGCTGAAGGCGAAAGCCGACGCTGTCACTTCTGCGCGCGGTTGAAACTCCGGATCGGCTCCTAGCGTGACGCCCACCCAGTAGCGGCGCGACGGGTCGAAGGAAAGGGGCTGGCGCTTACCCAGTACCACGTCGAACACGCCGAGAACTGTCGTTACCGAGTGCTGTTCGCTCCATACGGCTGTGCCGGAGGCGCTGTCCGTATACAATGCAACCGTAACGGAGTAGAGTGCATCCGGAACCGGATCGCCCAGCGGTGTTGTCAGTAATCCTTGGAAGGACATCGTCGACGCCGGCTGGGCAAATGCCGCTGTCCACCCCACGACAAATGTCGCCGCGATTGCGAATAGTACGCGTACGTGTGCCATTGAAACATTCCCCCTGCGTCGATAGTAGCTTCTCCCGATTTCTACGATGCTGGAAATGACCGCAGAAATGAACGGGCTGAGGGTACGAATCTGCAAAAATCGGGCCGATTATCAACAACATATCCACACCAACCTAAGCGCATACCGTTTTCTACGCAAGGGGGCGAGTCGAGCTAACTTCGTTGTATATTTGGCACTTCGTCGGGCCCATGGCTCGACGCCAGCATTTACAACAGGAGGAATGATGAATTTGACAAAACTGGCCGGTGCGGTCACAATTGCTCTGGCCGTCATTGGCTGCGCCAAGGGGCCAAGCTCTGAGGAACTCGCGTTCCGAAGCGAGCTGTATCGCGACATGAACAACATAGCCAAGGCTGAAACCTGGGCACGCAAGGCAATCGCCGCTGATGCTTCTGACGCAGGAGCATGGTACCAACTCGGCGAGGTCTGGATGCGCAAGAACAACCTCGATTCAGCGATCGCGTCTTTCGACAAGGCAGCTGAACTCGGCCCTGAGAACATGGATGCGCTCTACGCACTCTCAAACACCCTTTCGGCAAAGGGCAACTACGACCGTGCGATGGAGATCATGCGTCGGGCCATCGAGATCAAACCCGACAGTACGATCGGCCATAACAACCTCGGTGTGATCCTTTCCGCGAAGGGCCAGAACGACGAGGCCGTAAAGTCCTTCCAAAAGTCGGTTGAGCTCGATGCGAGCAACATCAGTGCGCATTTCAACCTCGGAACGGTACTTGTCAAGCTCAACCGTCTGGATGATGCGACAGCATCGTTCAAGAAGGCCCTTGCTTTGAACAGCAATTACTCTCAGTGCTATGTCGAGCTGGCTAACATCTGTCGCTTGCAGGGCCGCAATGAAGAGATGTACAATAACCAGGGTCTTGCCTTCCTGACGCAAAACAACCTCGGTGGTGCAATCCTTGCGTTCCAGAACGCCACGAAGATCAATCCGAATTACGCCCTCGGTCACAACAACCTTGCCTACGCCTACCTACGCGCCAACCAGCGCGACAACGCGATCGCCTCCTACAAAGCCGCCGCCCGCCTCGGCTACGCCGATGCCCAGCGCCTGCTTTCACAAGAGAAGATTGATTGGAATAAGTAGGCTGGGTACTGGGTACTGGGTACTGGGTACTGGGTACTGGGTACTGGGTACTGGGTACTGGGTACTGGGTACTGGGTACTGGGTACTGGGTACTGGGTACTGGGTACTGGGTACTGGGTACTGGGTACTGGGTACTGGGTACTGGGTACTGGGTACTGGGTACTG
>Ga0315901_10002143_pt1 | contig 27719 bp, 40 predicted proteins | sample LakEriMetagenome_10_FD_203761 | JGI IMG/M metagenome (GOLD analysis project Ga0315901, IMG submission 203761) | Freshwater fungal communities from buoy surface, Lake Erie, Ohio, United States - Buoy 2 MA116 | ecosystem: Environmental > Aquatic > Freshwater > Lake | place: USA: Lake Erie, Ohio...
AAAGCAAATATCGGATGAGGAAGCGGTTAAGAAAATAAAACGTTATCCAACTGAATTAACCATCCAACAAAAGAGAGCTATTGAACTTCTTAAAAAAGATGCTTACGAAACAGATAGCGAAATGCCAATGCCGATTGACAGGCCTAACCCTATACAAACGTGGAATGATATATTATTTTTATATAAGGTTTATTTAAAAGTTTGCGGTAATGTTTATTTTTATAAGATGTCACCCAAAGAAGGAGCGAGAGCGGGAGAGCCATTACAACTTTATATACTTCCAGCTCATTGGATGCAAATAGTATTAAAACCAAATGCTAATATGTTATCCGTTGAAAGTCCTATCGACCATTATATTATGCAGTTCGGAGGCAATCAATATGTTAAATTTCCTTTTGATAGCATTATTCATATTAAAAGAACTAATCCTTTCTACGATAACAATGGCGCTCATTTATATGGCCGTAGTGAATTAATGGCAGCAGTTAGAAACATCAACAGCTCAAATAGTTTTATTGATACGAATGTAAAAACTTCTCAAAACAGCGGTGTTTACGGATTCATTCACGCTGGGGATGGTGCAAGTCCATTAACTTACGACCAAGCACAATCACTTAAACAGAGTTTAGTTGAAATGGATTTGGATAGCTCAAGGTTATCAAATATAGCCGGTGCATCGGCAAAGATAGGTTTTACTCGCATTTCACTTACAACCGATGAATTAAGACCATTTGACTTTTTAAGCAATGACAGACGAACATTAGCTAACTGTTTAAATTGGGATGTTAATTTATTAAATGAAGATAGACGAACAACTGGAGGCGGTGGCTTTACAGATACACTTATTGAAGCTCGTAAAAGAGTTATAATTGACAACATCAAGCCTGATTTAGATTTGTTTGCATCTTATATGAATCCAGAGTTTATACAGAAGTTTAAAGGTTATGAGAATGCAGAGTTAGAGTTTGATATAAGTGAACTACCAGAAATGCAACCGGATATGAAGTTAATGGCCGATTGGGTTAATGCAGTTCCACTAACTTTGAACGAGCGCAGAGAGGTATTCAACTATGAGGAAATAGATGACGATATGATGAATGAGATTTATATCCCTAATGGAATTGTAAATTTAAATGATCCAACTATAAACGATTTACAGAATGGATAAATTAAGAATTAGACAGGAATTACAAGCTTATCGAATTGTAAGACGCAAAGTTTTACAAATCGTTAATAATATTCCGTTTAATAATTTATCACGATTGACTTATAATGCTTTGATAATTTCAAATGTAACTGAAAGCCAAATCAAAGATATTTACAGAGAAGTTTATAGAGCTTTAGTAGAGCCACAATTTAAACGAACAGCAAGGCAGTTAAAACAAGAATTTGACTTTGATATGATTTTAAATAGTTGGCTTAATACAAATGCAGGTTTGAGAATAGTATCAGTTCATCAAACATTAATTGAAGCAATTATAAAAGTTATTGCAGATGGTTATGAAAATAATTTGTCAGTAGCCGACATAACTCGTAATTTGCAAAATAAGTTTGGATGGTTTAAATATCAGGCTTTACGAATTGCACGAACAGAAACGACAACAGCCACAAATTTAGCCACTACATTAGCTGCCGAAAACTCGGATTTTGTTTTACAAAAAACTTGGGTAAGCGCACAAGACAATAGAACACGAAGGCCACCTAAATCGCCATTTGACCATTTAGATATGAATGGCGTTACAGTAGATGCAGATAGGCCATTCTTTGTTGGTGGTGAGGAAATTGAATATCCGGGCGATCCACAAGGAACAGCAGGGAATATAATAAACTGCCGATGTAAAGTGGTTTATACTATAAAAGAAGATGAAAATGGAATGCCTATAAGAAAAAAAATAGGTTAAATTAAAATAATTAATATATTTGCGATATGGAATTTAAACAATTAGCATACGATTTAAAAGAATTAGACGAAAAAAAGGGCGTGGTTACTGCCTATGCTAATGTCTACAACTTTAAAGATAGCGATGGAGATATTTCCGCTTATGGTTCATTTGATAAAACAGTAAGTGAGAATTTTAAACGCATTCGGGTATTAAAGGACCACAATCCAACTATGATGATTGGAGTGCCTTTGACTATTGATACCAAAGATACTTACGGACTTTTGACAACTACTCAATTCAATATGAATAAGGATTTAGGTAAAGATATGTTTACCGATGTCAAACTTATGTATGATACTGGATTGAATGCGGAGTTAAGTATTGGTTATAGAGTAATGCAAAGAGACAATAAAGATAAAAGCATTATAAAAGAATATAAGTTAATGGAATATTCTTTTTTATCTTCTTGGGGTGCTAATCAACTATCAACAGTACAGGATATAAAATCCATCCAAAGCCATTATGGACTTATGGAACTAATAACAAAAGCATATAATTTGCCTTACTCTGACGAGAGATTAAGACAGATTGAAACATTATTGAAATCACTTACTAACGAGCCGTCAAATATTGACACTCCGAATGATGAGCCGATTATATTAGACACGTTAAAACAATTTAGAAACTCGTTAAATTTAAAATAAAAATGGACGAAAAATTATTAGCCGAATTGGCACAGATTAAAAGCGGATTAGAAACAAAAACAACCGCAGAAGTAAAAAGCGCAATCGATGCGTTTGAAACAAAATTAACTGCTGAAATAGTATCTACTTTTGATGCAGAATTACAAAGTGTTAAAAATGCACTTGAAGCTAAATTTACTGCTGATTTAAAAGCAGTTCAAGACCATGCTGATAAATTAGATATGAAACTTCAAGATAAAGCAGTTTCAACTAAAAATGTTGATGTATTGGTAAAAGCTATAAACGATAACTTTGATAACATTTCTAAAGTAAGAAAAGGAAATGCAGTACAAGTTAAAGAGGCTGGAGATATGAGTATAACTGACAACCTTACTGGTGATCAGCCAAGAATTTACAGCAACGAAGTTGTAGCACTTCCAGGGCAATTAGTAAACGTAGCAGATTTAGTAGGTACAGTTAATATTGCAGGTGGTACTTATACTTTCCCTGTTGAGACTGGTGGCGATGGTTCAATCGGAGTTCAAACAGAAGGCAACAGCAAAAACCAAAAAGATTACGACATCACTATGGAGGATGTTAATACTGACTTCATCGCTGGGTTTGCTCGTTATTCTAAAAAAATGGCAAACAACCTACCATTTTTAACTTCATTCATTCCAAGAGCGTTGAGAAGAGATTATGCTATTGCTGAAAATACTGAATTTAACACAGTATTAGAGGACAAAGCTACTGAATCAACTTCTACTGGAGCTAACAAAATCGAGCTTATTATTGCTGATATTGCTGCTCAACAAAATGCAAACTATGTAGTAAATGGAATTGTAGTTAGACCATCTGACTATTGGGATATTTTAATCACTGAAAAATCAGCTGGAGCAGGTTATGGACTTCCAGGGGTTGTTACTGTTGATGGAGGTGTATTGAGAATCAATGGTATTCCTGTATTCCAAGCTACTTGGGTTTCAGAAGGTAAATACTTTGTTGGGGATTGGACTAGAGTTAACAAAATTGTAACAGAGGGATTATCTTTAGAGTTTTCTGAAACTGAAGGAGAAAACTTTGTAAAAAACAATATTACAGCTCGTATCGAGGCACAAGTTGCTTTAGCAGTAGAGCAACCATTAGCTATTGTTTTTGGTGATTTTGACAATGTTGAAGCTCCATCTGTATAACAGATATTTTTAATTAATTAAACCCTTTGCATTATGTAAAGGGTTTTTTTATATCTTTGAAATATGAAAAAAATATTATTTATATTAGTGTGTGTATTAATTAGTTGTTCAACTGATAAATCAGAGAATGAACAGCAACAACAAAAATGTTATAATATAATTGCCAAAGGTTATGATAATAGAGGCGATTTTATTATTATTAAATATTCTGATTATAATAACAAAAGATACAAAGTAGCTAATTATTTAGATTGGATTAATATAAATAAATTATGTGAACCAATTACATTAACACAAGAACCTCTATAAGATGACTGATTATACCGATGTTATAAGTTTAGAACAAGCCAAGCTTTATTTAAGGATTGACGAAGACCAAACAGCTACCGATGATGAGATTACTCAAATGATTGGTTCAGCTTTATCTTTTATTGAACGAAAAACAAATCACATTTTTAAAACTCGTGAGAAAGTTTATTATAAGGATTGCGCATTGGTAAATCACGCAACTGTTTACGATTACCCTATTGATAATACAGAAACGGAATATAATATTACTTACAGAATAAACAAGGCTATCGTTCCAACGGTTAATGGATTTGTAACTCTGACTATTGGTTATAATTCAGTTGATGATATTCCAATAGAGTTAATTGATTGTGCATTACAGATTATTAATTTTTGGTATTATAATTCAGAAACTAAAAATTCTGTTAATAGCATACCTGATTTTGTTATGGAAGTAATTAATCAAAACAGACGATTTGTATAATGGCACAACCTCGTAAATATACAAAGCAAATAGAGATTTGGAAAACTACAACCGAAAGCGATGGCTATGGTGGTAATACAGTTACATCAAATTTAGATTTTACAGTTTGGGCCAATGTAGTTACAACGAGATCAAGTAGGACAAATGAAAACGGGCAGAATGATAACTTTGTTGAAACTACTTTTATCATTCGAAATCGTGCCACTTTGGATGTATCTATTAAAGAAAACTTTATAGTTTACAACGGATTGACTTATAATATAGATAGCATTTCAAATATTGATTTGGATAATATCGATATTGAAATCCGAGCTACACAAAGAGGGGATTTTACTAATATAATAAATCCATCTGTATAATGGCAAATGTAAAGGGCATAAATACTGTTATTTCCGATTTGCGAAGATTTGGCAAAGAAGCGGAAAAAGATATTGCTGGAGTTACTGAACTTACTGCTCGTAATATTGAGAAGTACGCAAAGCAATCCGCTCCAGTTAATTTTGGTAAATTAGGCCAATCCATTAAGGCAGTTAAAATTGATGATTTTAATTGGTCCATTGAAGCTGGAGGCGTTATCGCTCCTTATGCTCCATTTGTAGAGTTTGGAACTGGAGGTCTTGTTGAAGTACCAGAAGAATTAAAAGAACAAGCGATAAAATTTAAAGGCAAAGGAATAAAGAAAATTAATTTAATGCCAAGACCTTATTTATATCCATCTTTATTGCGTGGCAGAGTAGAATATTTAGACAAATTAAAAAAAGTATTATCAAAGTATGGAAATACCAAGTAAATGGGTTCGCAAAGCATTATATGAAGTTATAAGCGAAGAATATCCTTGTTATGATATGCAAGTAACTGGAAATGATAATCCGAGCGAATATGTTATTATATCAACTCAAAACGAGGAAGAGGAACGACCTACAAAATGTGGTGAGCGATTTATTTCATACACTCTTTTGGATTTAGTAACGATTTTTAATGGAGCTGGGAATGTTGGCAGTAGATTATCGAATGACGATATGAAAATAGCAGTAAGAGAATTGATAGAAGGATTAGAAGTTCAAGGGTATAATGTGTTAAATAGTAGATATGAATATCCTCCGACAATTAACACCACTACAACAACGCAATCAGTATTTAGATCATTTATTCGAGTTATTTTAACTTTAGAGTAAATTATTTATATTTATTTGTATATTTGAAAAAAATTAATAATTAAAAAATTATAAACTATGAGCATTTTAGGCGAAAAAGGAATACTTTACATTTGGGACACTTCGGCTTATAAGCCAGTAGCCTGTTTAACTTCAAATGGATTAAGCTCCACTTTGGCAGTTATTGAGAGCAGAACAAAATGTTTCCCTGGAGTTGTTAAGAAAACAGCTGGAACTTTCACTTACACAATCGATGCAGAGGGAGAATATATCGACACTACTACTGCTGGTGGCGATGACCAAAAAACTTCACACGATGCGTTATTTGCTTTGCAACAAGCTAAAACTTTGGTAACTTGGAAAATCGATACAGATGTTGACAATGTTGATTCTGTTAAGTATTATGGCGAAGGTTACATAACTGATTTATCAGCTACTTTTGGAAGCGGTGATGAGGTTAGTACATTCTCATTGACTATCGATGGCGATGGAGCGGTTGTAACTACTGATCCGAATGAAGAACCAAGCGTATAATATATGAAGTTTATCGAACTTGAATTAGGAGGCGAAAAAAGAACATTCTATTTTGGATTAGGGTTTTTAGGAAACTTACTCGAAAGCGAAAATATAGGCATGAATGAGATTGATGCCAAGTTGGCTGAAAATCCATTTAAGTGGATTCCATTAATAATGTATTACAGTTGTGCATTTGGGTTTAAACGTAAAAATGAATTTGCTCCTTTTGATGCATTTGATGTAGCGGAGTGGATTGATGAGGTTGGAATGGATAGCGAGGTTATTAAGTTATTTTTTCAAGCTTTCACTCAATCTTTGACAAAAGATGTTCCAGAGGATAAAAGCAAAAAAAAAATAGTAACGAAAAAATAAACTGGAGCGAAGATGTAATTTCATTTGCTATTGGTGAATTAGGAATGTCGAGTTTGGAAGCGGTTTACGATATGACGTGGGCAGAGTTTCAAATTCGACTTTTTGCTTACAAGAGGAAGGATTTATACGATTGGCAGAAGTTAAGGGAGATAATGTGGGTTACATATATTGCACCTCATCAAGATCCGAAAAAAATGGCAAAGACAAAACAAAAATTCCTAACTTTAGAGAGCGATAAAAATACAGGAATTGCACGAGATATGCGAAGCGTATTTTTAAAAGAATTAGAAAAATATCACGAAAAAGTAAAACAACATGGCAGGGGGTAAGTTAGAAGTACAGATAGGAGCGGACAAAACGGACTTTGACAAAAAAATTAAAGAGGTCGAGTTTGATATTAAAGAACTGTCAAAAATTAAACTTGAAAGGCTTAAACTTGGTTTAGATACTTCGGAAATAAACGCACAGATTAAGGATGCTAAAAATAACCTTAATCAATTAAAAACTGCTGTTAAAGATACAGGAGGAACTATTGGAGGACAGTTTAAACAACAAACCGCTAATGGTTCAAACGCATTATTACAATTTAGCCGTATAGCACAGGATGCTCCATTTGGTATTATTGGTATAGGTAACAACTTAACTGCAACAGCCGAGGCATTTGGCGCATTAAAAAACCAAACAGGAAGTACAGGAGGAGCTTTAAAAGCTTTGGCTTCATCTCTTACTGGTACTGGTGGACTTTTGTTGGGAGTTTCTTTACTTACAACAGGATTTACACTACTTGCTCAAAGTGGATTAAGTATAGGCGATGTAATAGATAAAATTACAGGTAATTTTGACGAGTTTGGTGCTGCATTAAAAAAAGCTAATGAGGAAGCGGTAAAAAATTCAGCTGCTGAAATATCAGGGATGAATGCTTTGGTTGCATCCGCTCAAAATGTAAATCTATCAATGAAAGATAGAAAAATAGCGGTTGAAGAATTACAGAAAACATATCCGGGTTATTTTGGCAATCTATCAAAAGAACAAATTTTAAATGGTGATGTAAAAACAGCTGTTGAAGGAGTTACTCAAGCTTTAATAGCAAAAGCGAAGGCACAAGCTTATACAGGTGAACTTGTTAAATTATCACAAGAAGAGTTTAAACTTGAAGAAGAACGAAATAAATTAATTCAAAAACAAATAAATTTAGAGAAAGCATTAGACTCTGTTCAAAAAAACATTGCATCGGGTTCAGGTCAAGCCGTTAGAGGTCTTGTAATGGCTTTGGATGATGTTAAAAGTTCTTTAATTGACAATCAAAATAAATTAAAAGCAAATGCAGAGGCACAAGCTAAATGGACTTCAAGAATTAACGAAAATGTAGCAGCTTCTATAAAGTTAAAAACAGAATTAGCAAAGCCTGTTAAAACATTTAACACACCACAAGTTGCAGGAGTACCTAATTTAATAAAAGCACCTTTATTTGACAATTTAAGCATCTCTACTTTTAACGGACAAATAGATGAATTTGGTAATAAAATAAAATCTTTACCTAATATAATACAATCAACATTTAAAATAATTCCAGAGACTGTTTCATCAGAATTAGCTCGAGTAACTGCTATTATGTTTGAATTTAGCAACGAGGTAAATGAATTAATACAAAACAGTATAGCGACTACATTTGCTGATTTAGGGAGCGTTATAGGTAACGCATTAGCAACTGGTGGCGATGTATTATCAGCAATAGGAACAGGGTTAATACAGTCTTTAGGTAGCTTCTTATCTCAATTAGGTGACAAACTTATAACTTATGGATTACTTTTAGCTGGTTTTGGTAAAGCCGAATTAGCCTTTAAAGTAGGCGACCCTGTTACAAAAATTGGAGCTGGTATAGCTATGGTTGCATTAGGTGTAGCAGCAAAGGCGGCAGGTGCAGCAGTTAGTGCTTATGGTGGTGGCGGACTTGGTAGAGGTGGTGGGGCATCAACATCCACAGGGGCAGGTGCAAACAATCAAAGTTTTTCATCGAGTGGTTTTAGTTCTCGTGGCGATGGCGGTGGAACAGTAGTATTTGAAATTGCAGGGCAAAAGTTAATAGGAGTTTTAAATAATACTTTAAATGCAAATAAACGTTTAGGAGGAACTTTAGGTTTAGGATAATGGCAAAAAAAATAATAATAGATTTTAGCGCACAGCCGGTTATTGATGTAGTTGGATTTAGTTATACCATTACAGTTGATTCATTTCATTTATATTATCCAACAGGTGATTTTGAATTGAAAGTTGATTTTATTGCTAATGGTGCTACACCAACAGAATTTTACGAAGTTGCAATAGGAACATCGCTTGATGAAACTTTACAGATATTATTAAGTTTTTTGCGTGAAACATATCAAAATGATTTAATAAATTATAGTGTTATTGATTCAACTATTGAAGTTTTAATACAAGCTGATGCTATTATTACCATTGGGGAGGATTTAAACGAAAATATTACTATTACTACTGAAGATGTTGAACCTTTTGGAACTAATTTAAAGTACTATTTATATTTTGATGATTATACTTTAAACATTTATAAAAGGAATTATCAAGGTACTGCTTCTGAAATATTTGGAACATTTATACTTAAAAAATCAAGTGTTGATACTATATTAGACCAAATAAGAGGAACAGGTTTAGATTTATCTTTAGAGGCAAATCAAACATTAACCTTTGATGAGTTTTTACTTGAAGATGAATTTACTTATAAGACTGAATTATTAAAAGGAAGTCAAATTATATTTGAAGGATATATTAAACCCGATGGATGCCAACAAAGTTTTGTTAATGATATTTGGTATGTTAATATTCAGAGTAATGACATATTAGGTGCTTTAAAAGACTTATCTTTTGTGCAGACAAATGGATTACCCTTTACTGGTAAAATGTCAGTTTATGATGTTATAAAAGGTTGTTTAGATAGAACACGTTTATCTTTAGATATAAACACAAGTGTTTACGTTGAATATATTGGTTACACAGGAACAAATATTTTAAAAGATATTTATGTAAATGCAGATCGTTTTATAAAAGACAAAAACGATATAATTATAATGGACTGTAACGAGGTTTTAACTTCGATGTTAAATTTATTTTCAGCGGTTATAACTCAACAAGATGGTCAATGGTGGATTTATAGACCGAATGATTTAGAATTAAACGGTTATACTGAATTTATAAATCAAACTACTAATGCTGTTTTTACAAAGAATTTAAATGCAGTTTTAGGAAGTCAAATTAATGGTTATTATCCTCATCATGCTGGAGCAAATCAACAAATAGAAATTAAAGGAGCGATATCAGCTTATCGATTAAATTACCAATATGGATTAGTAACTGGATTAGTTATAAATCCTACTTTTAATTTTGATAGAACTATTCCTCCAATGGAATGGCAAGAAGATCCAGTTTTTTATGATTGGACAACATTACCAACAGCCCCAGCAAATGTAATAGCATATCCACTTTTACAATCATTAACTCCAAGATTAACAATACGATCATTAGCTCCTGGATCGGGAACTTTTGAATTAATAGCTTCAAATGCTATCGCTGCTGAATTAGGTGAAACATTTACTTTAAATGCAAAAGTATATGTTCGTAAATATGGTAGCGATCCAATAACATATAAATTAAAAATAAAAACAAGTGATGGATATTATTTACATCAAAATAATTATTGGGTAAATTATAACACAACTTATAGTTTAAATATTTCTTTTAGTGGAGAACCAAATGCTTATGGTGAAAAATATGGTTCTTTTAAATTTACAACTCCACCACTAATTAATGATTGCACGTTTCAAATTATAATATGTACCATAGGAGGTAGTTATGATGGCATTGCAGGATATACTTCTATTGATATATTAAGTAATATTTTAGAAACACAAGGATTAGTTGGTGAATTTCATACAGTTACTCGATTATTACCTCCAAGTTCAATTACTAAAGAAAATCAAAAAGTATTTAATGGTGATGGCATTGCTTCTTTAATTGGTTCTATATTTAAAGATGATTTAACTACTTTAACAACTTTTTGGACACGAAAAAATAAGTTTGAAAATCTGCCACTATTAGGAATTTCAGCAATGGATGACTTACGCATTCAATCAAATCCTATTAAACTATTTACCGGTGATGTTTATGGATATATTCCTTATTTTTCTGTAATCACTATTGATAATATTGTAGGATTATTTATGCCTATTGAATGGGATTATGATTATAAAAATAATATCACAAGAGTAAAATTATTACAATTTTATAATACTGATATCGCAGACATTCAATATACAATCAGTCCTGATTATGGAAATAATACTGTTAAACCAACAATTAAGGGATAATAATTAAAAAATATTTATATCTTTGAAATATGGAATTTTATAAAGGTGAAGATCGGATTTTATACGTTAAATATCTCGGTAATTGGTTGCCAGTCGGATGTTTATCAAATAATTCATTTTCAGAAAGTTCTGAAATATTGCAAACAACTACCAGAGATAATAATGGTTGGAATACAATAAGACCGACAAACCAAAGTTATAATATTTCATTTGAAGGGTTGCAAATTAATACCACTATGGCTGGAGGTATTTTTACAGTTGCCAGTTATGACCGATTGAAATTACTTAAAAGAAGTAAAACTTTATTAGATTGGAAAATACAAGGAACTGTTTACCCTACTGTTGACTATGGTAAAGGTTATATAACTGAAATATCAGAAGTTAGTTCGGTTGATGACTTGCTAACTTTTTCAGGTACATTAACAGGTTATGGTGAGCCACAAACAAGAGGATTGGGTGAATATGTGTTAAATAGTGGTGATCCTGACGAAATTTTAGTAACAAACACAGATGCTAACGAATTTATAAGAACAAGCGATGCCAATTAATCCAAACGATATTACAACAATTAGAGTAGGTCAGTTGCCAATAGGTGATATTGCTTTAGATAGTATATTGCCAGTTGAGAATGATACTATTTTAGAGCAGATTACAGGTCAGCAATTAGTTAATTTTGTGAATACAAATGCTAATGCATTTCAATTTGAAATTAAAGATTTATGGGTTTCTCAAGCTTATATTGATGACAATTTTGACGAAACAGGATTAGGAGTTGATTTAATGCTTGGCTATGCTATATGTAATGGTCAAAATGGCACTCCTAATTTAGATGGATTAGTAAGCATAGGTTATGGAGTAAACTATCCAGTTATAAAAGCCGTAGGTGGCTCTAAAAATGCAGTTGTAGTTGAGCATCAGCATTTAATGTTTGCTCCTAATAATGGTGGGCAAACAAATATCGATATAACTTCAATAGATTATGTTGCAAGGCGAGGTTCAGCTGGTGGTGATAATGATTACAGATTAGTTAAACCAACAGATGGATCACAAGCAACAGTAGGTCTTTCAGGTTTAACTGGAGTTAATGGAAATAATAAAAATATGCAACCTTATATGGTATTATTAAAAATAATGAAATTATAAAAACATGGCAATAAATCCAGATAATATTACAACGATAAGAGTTGACCAATTAGCACCAGCGACTTTAGATTTAACAAAATTAATTCCTGTTGCTGAAACAAATGGAGATTTAAAACAGTCTTCAATACAAGCACTAGCAAATTTAATAGCCACAACAATAGAAGCTAGTGGCGGTGTTGGTTATATTGCTATTTCTATTTCGGATGGTCAACAGTTGCCTGATGTTCCTGAAAATCCGAGCTTCTTTTTAGCTGGTGCTGGTACTTATTTAAACATTAATGGTTATCCTAATATTATTTGTACGGATGAACTAAATGCAATTATGAGTTTGGAAGACCATTGGGAGTTGGCGGTTGGAATACCTATTGTTGCAGAGGTTGGAGTTCAAACTGTTACTGGTTCGGCAGTTGATAATACTGATCCATTAAATCCTGTTATTAATAGCACTGGCGGTGGCGGTTCTCAAACACTTGCTCAAACACTTGTTTTAGGCAATACAACAGATGGACAAGATATATCAATTTCAGATGGCGATGCCGTTATATTAGATAATGGAAGTAAACTTATAAAAGGAACAACCGATGCAGAGGATGGTGGTAATAAAGGTATAGCGTTAAGATGTTCAATCGACTATGAATTAAAGTGGGAAGCTGGGCGTTTATATGTTATGGAGCAAGATGGTTTTGCTATTCGAGCAGTCTTAAATAACTTTACAAACATTCCAACTAATACTGATGATATTAGTAAAGGATTTGTAGTTGGTAGCAGTTGGGTTTTAGACAATGGAGATATATATATATGTACAGATAGAACTCTTAATAATGCTGTTTGGGTGCAAAAAGGTGGCATAGGAGATGTTTTAGATATTAATCAAACTGCTATTGAAAAACTTATAGATTTTAGAAGTATTGATGAAAATGCAATTAATATTATAGACAAATCGGGTCTTACTATTGAAACATTTGATGGTGGTGGTGTAACGTTACTTACCCAAAGTTTAATCAATTCTAATAAAATAGATATGACTTTATATGATGGAGCTGGGGCATTTGTAAAGTCAATAAGAAGAAATTATGAAAGTGACAGATACGATAAAGGTAATTTTAGCACTAGTGTTACTTATAACGACCCAACTGGAAATGGTGTTATTAAATTTCCTAATGTGGTAAATGCAACTAAAACATTAGCTACCTTAGATGACATTCCTTCAACATCTACTTTCGTTCCTTATACTGGAGCAACTGCTGATGTTGATTTAGATGCTTTTTCTTTAAATGCTAAATCGCTTCACGTAAAAGGCACAGGCGGTGCTGGGCATTTAGGATTAAAACATCAAAGTTCAAACATTTCGGCATCAGCTTCCGAAAGTTCACTTGGAGCAAATAGTAGCGGTAATCCTATTTGGAAAAATGCGAGTAATGCTATTCAAAACATACTTACAAACGATAATATTGTTGAAACAATAACAAATGGCGTAACTGATAAAGCACCAAGCGAAAATGCAGTATTTGACGCTTTAGCTTTAAAGCAAAATGTAGTTAGTGGTGTTTCAGATACTGAAATAAGTTATTTAGATGGGGTAAGAAGTTCTATTCAAGCACAAATAGACGCTTTACGTTTACCTATTGCTATTGATACAGGTAATAGAACGCATACAGGAACAGTAGTTGAAACCGTTGTGGCTTCTTTACAAATACCAGCCAACACGCTTGATGCAGTTTGTAATCTTTTTATGCCTTTAGATTACGGAAAAACATCAGCTAATACTGTGCCTATAAGACTTTATAGAAACACAACCAACAGTATAAGTGGAGCAACCCAAATAGCATTATACAATACAGGAAGTAACAGAAACGGTGGGTTTTTGCGTAAAATGTTAGTTAGAGGTACTTCTTTAGATTTGTTAAGTTCTGCAACAACTTCAATAATTTCAAATATGAATGTTGATTTGTTATTTACGGCTACCGATACTCAAACTATTGTCCCAAGTGGTAACATTTGGATATTGGTTACAGTAACTTTAGATGCAGTAGGAACAGTATTCACAACGAAATCTTTTACAATAGAAAAACAAAAGTTAGGATAATATGAATATAATAGTAGACAAACAAACAGGAGCAGTATTGTACGCAAGTTTAATAGATTTAGATTTGCCAGAAACACAAGATGCAATTCCTTCGCCAAACGATTACGAGATAACACCTAATTCAGTTTATAACTTTGAAACACAAACATTTTATGAAAAATCGGAATAAATTTCACTACATAGGCGGATTTGCCTTTGCTTATACTATCGGTAACGCTACTGGTGTTTATGACTTCTATTTATGGCAAAAGATAATAGGTAGTATAATAGTAGGATTAATACTTGGTATGGGTATGGGTGTTACTTACGAGTTTTATAAAAATGTAGTTTTTAAAAATCCAATAGATGAAACAGATATTTATAGAACTGCAATAGGTTCGTTATTTGGTTTTGGACTTTCAACACTTGTTCCTGATTTAAAAGTAATAAGTGTTTATTTATTTATTTTTTGTTTGATATTATTTCTATTAGATACTATTTTTGCAATTATAAAAAAATACAAAAAATGATTTGGTTGTTAGAAAATTGGGTTGCAATAATTAGTACAATATCAATTCCAATAGCTTGGGTATTTGGTGGCAAACAAGCAAAAAAAGTAGAATTAAAAAATAGTAATGGCGATTTTTTAACTAAAGTGCAAGGCATTTACGAGGGTTTAGTTGACGATTTAAAAGCTGATAGGGATATGCTTAAAAATTATAATCTAGAGCAAGACAAAAAGATTGATGAACTTCAAACAGATTTTAAAGGATTACAAAAACAATTTAACGATTTATATTTAGCATACGCCAAAGAAGTTGAAGCGTCAAAATATTGGAAAGATAAATTTGATGAATTAGAAAAAAAATACAACCAATTAGAAGCAGACCACGAAGCACTTAAGAAACAATTTGAAACTTATAAAAAGTCGCATAAATGAAAATAGACCAAAAAGGTTTAGACCTTATCAAAGAGTTTGAAGGACTTAGTTTGAAGCCATATTTATGTAGTGCTAAAGTGCCTACTATTGGCTACGGAAGTACCTTTTATGAAAGTGGCGCAAAGGTACAAATGACTGATAAACCAATAACAAAAGAAAGAGCAGAGGACTTACTCGAAATAGTTGCTAATAGATTTGCAACAAGAGTCTTTACAATGCTTAAAAAACCAGTTACACAAAATCAGTTTAATGCCTTAGTATCTTTTGCTTTTAACGTTGGTTCTGGAGCTTTATCATCATCCACTCTATTAAAAAAGGTTAATGCAAATCCAAAGGATTTAACCATTAGAAATGAATTTTTAAAATGGAATAAAGCTGGTGGTGTTACATTAAAAGGGTTAACCAATAGACGAATAAAAGAAGCTGATTTATATTTTACTCCATAAAGTAGTGATATTCACTACTTTTTTTTGTAAGTTTGAATAACTAAATTAAACTTATGAGCATAAAAGGCAATCAAAACGCTGCTACTTATAAAAAAGATATTATTTTATCATTTATAAATAAGTTCCCAAAGGCAACAACAATGGCTATTTCAAGATTAATTTATGATAAGCATAAATTAGACTTTAGTTCACTTGATACTGTCAGAACCAATGTAAGAAGATACAGAGGTGAAAATGGTAAAAATAACTCTCCTATTTCTAAAGCTGGTGAACGTACCGAAATTCAGAAAAAACAATCTATTAGCAGAGTGATAGACTTACCCAACAGCGATTACGAAAAATGCGAAGCCTTTATAATTCCAAAAGGCCAAAATAATATTTTAATCTTAAGCGATATTCATTTTCCTTACCAAGATAACAAAGCACTTGAATTGGCTATCAACTACGGACTTGAAAATAATGTAAATGCAATTTATTTAAATGGTGATATTGCAGACTTTTATCAATGTAGCCGTTTTACAAAAGATAGACGATTGAGAGATATGGCTGGAGAGTTAGAAATGGTTAGAGCGTTTTTAAAAATGATGCAAGATTTATTCAAATGCCCTATTTACTATAAAATCGGCAATCACGAAAAAAGATACGAGGATTATTTAATGATTAAAGCTCCTGAATTATTAGGGATTGACGATTTTAAACTTGAACAGTTATTGAGATTTAGGGAGTTCGGTGTTACATTGGTTAAAGATAAACAAATGGCTTTAGCGGGTAAACTTCCAATATTACATGGGCACGAATGGTTTGGGGGATTTGCACCTCCTGTTAATCCAGCGAGAGGGTTATTTTTAAAAGCTAAAGAAAGCTGTTTGGTTGGGCATCATCATAGGACTAGCGAACATACAGAAAAGAGTTTATCGGGTGAAGTTACAACAACCTGGTCAACTGGATGTCTTTGTGGGTTAGAGCCTGAATATGCGCCTTATAACAACTATAACCATGGATTTGCTCACGTTAAAATTGCAAATGATGGTAACTATGAGTTAAAGAATATTAGAATTATCAATTATAAAATAGTTTAATATGGCTGATATAGAAAAATGCAACGATATACATTGCCCTTCAAAAGAGTACTGTTACAGATTTACTGCACCAGCATCAGAATATTGGCAATCATACGGAATATTCAACAGAGAAAGCGACGCAGATAATTGTGATATGTTTTGGGCAAATGGTAAAGAATCAAACAAGTGCAAACTGAAAGGAGTTAAAAGAGAAGGAGAAATTTGCAATTTAAACTATTGTACTTATCCAAAATGTGTAAAAGATAATTATTGTGAGTACTGCCATAAAGTAGAGGGAGAACACAAAATGAGCTGCCCAACACTTAAGATTCAAATTAACTTATAACTTTAGTCCCAAATATTTAATAAATTAGAGACGAAATGTAACTTATAAGTTACCAATCGTCTAAAGATAAACCTTAAAAAATGAGGTTTTAATTTACATAAAAAGTAATAATATGAAAACAAACGGAAACAATATTTTATTAATTGCCTTATTAGGTGCGATATTTTTAACTTCTTGTGGATCACGAAAAGTAGCCAAGTCAGAAACCAAAGAAACTGAAAAGACAGAAATTAAAACAGAAGAAAAAACCGAAACAAAAGTAACTGACAACACTAAAATAATTGACACTTCTTCAACTGATGAAATAGAGATAAGTCCGATATTTGATACATTACCTATGGTTGTGAATGGAATAACGTACAAAAACGCTAAAATAAGACGCAAAAAAAGTAAAAACAATATAAGTATTCAAAAAGATGTAAAAATCCAACACAACGCAAAAAAAGAGGGTACAGTGATGGTTAAAAGAAACAAAGTAATTGATGTAAAACAAACTGAACGTAAACAATCATATTGGTGGTTACTTTTATTAATTCCTATTTATTTTGCTTATAAAAAAATTAAACATTATATTTGACTTTTCATATATGTTTGATTTTAGGTTAGAAACCCTCTCACGCAAATTTGAGAGGGTTTTTGATTTAATAAACTTATACTTTACTTGGTGGGTACTTGTTTAAGCTCATCCAAAAGTAATTCATCAGCACTTGTATCAATTCCTAATAACTTCTTATTATTGATAATTGATATTAAGTACTTAATGCAATTATCCTTTGCTTTATTCTGATGTAATGTGCCTTTTGGATAATATTTAAAATCTTCGTAGTGGCAAACCAAATTCTTGTAATCACTTAACAGCTGGTCGTGAGCAATAAAATGCTCTTTTGATAATAGGTAGTTCATAGTTATTGTTTTATAAATGAGAAAATATGTTCTATTACTGGTAAAGTCCAACCGTCGCCTAAAAGTGATCCTGCTTTGGCAGTTGAAAGTATATCACAATAATCATCAGGGAAACCTTGTAGTCTGCACATTTCAATTTTATTTACTGTTCTTACAAATCCATCTTTATAAGAATAAAGGTTATTTGAACTTTCCATTAAACAAGGACTTTTACCTTTTGTTACTCTGCCTCGTCTTGTTTTTGAAGTTGGAAAACTTAAGTCTAAACAATCATTTTCCGTAACTACATCATAACCTTGTTTAGTATTTGTTTTAACTCTTAATTCGTTGTTTTCTTCGTATATTAAGGTAATCATACCCGTAGTTTCGTTTCTATGTTTAAGATATCTTTGAGATGCGTTTTCATCCTTACCACTTCCTGTATTTAAACAAGTATGTTTATCAGTATCAACGTAAATCATATTTATAAACTCTTTTTCAGCTCGTTTTTTAATACTTTCTTGACTTTTAACAGCTCTACTTTCACTTTCTAATATTGCAAGTGCTTTTACTCTCTCAACTCTACCACCTGTAATAATATCTTTAAACATTATCCCTCTGTCTTTTGGTTGTGGTATATCAGTAACAATATCGCCAAACATTCCATCTTCTTTAGTTCTTATATTACTCCAATAGTATCGGTCTCTTAATTGAGCAGTAACTAAACTACTATTAATTCTAACTGGATAAACTCCTAAAGCTCTACTCATAATTCCAACATCTATTTTAGCTGCACTTCCTACATTTTCTTGAAGAAATAATACTTTAGGATTGAGTGATTTTATATGTTCTAATATTTCAACAAACACAAAAAACAAACTACTTCTGCTTCCATTAATACCTGCTCTTTTACCAGCAGCTGATAAATCTTGACAAGGTGAACCTGATAAAACTAAATCAATAGTTTTCCAATCTATATCCCATTCTTTCCATTTAGTTACATCACCAACTTGAATAGTATCAGGAAAATGATGTTGTGTTAATTCTATTGCGTAAGGTTTAATTTCACTTGAATAATATTTGTTTACTTTTATGCCTAAATTTTCAAGTGCTTGGCGACCTGTATTCATTCCGTTAAATAGTGATACTACATTCATACTTCGTTAATTTTACTTTCGTTAATTGTATAAATCTCTTCATTCTCAAAATCGAAATGTAAATTGTTTTGAGATAATTGTTCTAAAAAAGCCTGAATAATAAATAACTGATAGAAGCTATATCCTTTTTTTTCGTTTGCATTTCCGCAAATTATTTTTGGTCTTAACTCATTAGAGTCAATTATTCTTTTAATAAATCCGTAATCAACGTTACAGAAATCAGCGATGTTTTTAATTGTGTAAATCATAGTTTTGAAATAAAGTTATTGTATGGATCAAACTCAAAGCCAAAGAACTCGTCTTTGTCTAAATACCTAAAATAATAATAAGTGCCATGTGTAAGCGTTTTATCAACCCATACTGCTGGTTTAGTTGTTACAATTCCAACGCCACTCAATCTAAATGGTCTGCCACTCTTTGATATTTGCGTGTCAAAGTGGTTAATGTCAATTTTAAATCCTTGTACTGAAATCTGTGTCATAATCTGTCCATATTTTACATTCAAATCCTAAATCTTGTAATTGTTTGATTCTTATATTCTGCAATTCGCTCAACTTACCATTTGGCTTTTTAACTTCAATAAACATAGTTATGCCATTTCGAAGGCACATTAAATCTGGTATGCCGTTTTTTGATGTCTTAATTAATTTTACGCAAAGCCATCCATCTTTTGTGAGTTGGTTGATTATTTTGCTTTGTATTTTTTGTTCCGAAATCTCTTTTGAATGTTTCATTGTTATAGTCTTTTTTCTTAATTACCGAAGCGTAAATTTTATTTTCAATACCATCTTTGCTAAATACCCAATAAACATCGTTTACCTTTCTGTCCATCGTAGTTAATCTATCCCTGCTCTGCCAATAACTTACTGCACTAAAATCAATATTGTAATACACTAAATACTTTGCTTTAGCCAAGCTAATACCTTCTCTTCCGCTCACAATCTGCAAGGCGATATTTTTATCAGATGCATTAAACTCCTCTAAATCGTTTGTCAGTCTATTGCCAAATATTGTTTTAAGGGCATTGAACTCCTCTACAAATTTATAGAATATAGCTATTTTACTGCCTTTGAAATGCTTATCTATAAACATCGCCTTACTGAAATCAATTACTTTGCTTGTACCATCCTCAAATTTACACGTTCCACTATAAAGCTGGTGCAACTTCTGCTGTAACTTAACCGAAGTATCGGCTAATATTAATTGCCCTTCCTTATTTTGCACCACTAAATCTCTTTTAAGCTTATCAATTATCTTATATGTAATTGCATCCATATCGCAGTACAAAACGTTTTCATTCACTTGCGTTTCAAATCCAGCCTCAATTTGCGTAAAAGTTAAAATGTAATACCTAATCAAATGCCAAAAGTCTTTTTTCCTTGCATCGGTGTAGTCATTCACTTTTGCATATCCTAAATGCTTCACTTTTACATTAACGTAATCATTTGCCCATTTATAGAAATTTATTTGCTTAAAAGGGCTGTAATTGCTTACCCAAAATTGATGATACCATTGTGAGTGGCTCTCGGCAGTTGGAGTGCCTGATAAGAATATCATTGGCAAATCTGCAAACATTTTTTTAAATAGCTTGGCAGTTGCATTTGGCTTCGGGAATGCTCCAAATCTGTGATGCTCATCGTGAATAACTAAATCAAAATCTCCTGTTACTTTATGTAAACTTTCATCGTTGGCAATAGTTAACTTAAAAGTGAATTTCATATTATCAAAATCCGACTGAACTGAACTAAATGCTTTAAGTTTAGTTAGGAATAGCACGTTTTTAGCACCAAAGTTTTCAGCAGTTTGAAGTGCAGTTATTGTTTTACCACAACGTACCTCCATTGCGATATAAACCAAATGTTTTCTTTTTAAAATTTCAGTAGCTTCATTGGATAACCTAACTTGATATTTACGTAACTCCATAGTTAAAACATTATATCGTCATCAATCTCAACATCGTCAGTTTTAATTAAAAACCATTGCAATCCATTAGTATTATCTGAAATATATTCATATTTCATAAAGCTACAATACTTCTGCACCCAAATATTAAATTTCTTGCGTGTAAGCCATTTTTTAAAGTCTTGGTATTCATCAACAAATTTGTCAAAATACATCTTCTTATCAAGCCTTTCGTTTCGTGGAACATTATCTTTATCTTTAATAAAATAATAAAACTCCAAACAAGTTTCGGCAATGAACTTCCGCATCTTAATATTTTTAGCATTTTGCTTAACAAGTCCATTATTTAAAAACATCTGCAAACAATGAATCATATAATTGTCAAACTTTTGAAAGTCTATTAATTCCCAATCATCAAATAATTGTCTTTTAAATTCATCCTCAGGTGTTAAATCTTTACCATAATATTGTGCAATCTCTAATTCAAATCTTCTTCTATCGTGGCTGTTGCCTTCGCCTTTAATAGCATAATTTGTTGATATTATAAGTTTAGGGCTTTCGTGTACGTTTAACTTTATAGCATCTTTATTTTTACGCTCCAAAGTCAATCCCTCTGTAACTAAGCTAAACTTTTCCTCAAAATTGAAATTTCTAATAACATCATCAAACACTAATATCTTTGTATCTAAAGAAACAGTCTGATAAGGAAATGATTTTTTACCATCAAATAACTTACCATCAATTATACTGGTTTTTCTTATTTGGCTAATACCTTGCACAAAAACTCCTTTTCCTGTTCCTCCTTCGGGATTTTCGCTTATAACCTCATCATTTAAAATAATAGCCTTATTATTGCTTCTATTCTTATAAGTGGACATTAGATAACCTAAAACGCACTCCATAGGCATTGGCTCATTGTTAGATATGTTATTAATAAACTGCTGGTAATCATTATCGTAATCGTCTAATTCAACAAAATCTCTTGGCAATATATGATCCTCCCAAATGTAGAAGTCAATATCAATAAAATCAATCAGCTTCACTTCATTTTTAGAAACCTCAAGCACTCCATTTTGATAAGCGATATAAGATTTGTGCTTTGTGTCTGTAAGCATTTTCAATTCTATGCTCTCTAACATTAAAAGAAAATTCTCTGCAAATAAGTTTTGGTATTTAGCGCAATAGTTCCAAACTTCAAACTCCTTAATTTCAAGCAAATAATTTAGCACAAAGTCTTTAATTATCTCAACGCTTGTAATCTTAACTTTATTTGAATTAATATAAACCCACGTTGGCTTTTGGGTATCATTAGGGTAATGCTTTTTGAAGCCATTACGCTCTAAAAAGAATTTATATTTTAACGAATCAACAGTAATCTTCTCTTTACCATTTTTGTCGTAGGTAATGAACCAAAAATCTTCGTGTTCTAACACTTCCTTTATTTCGTCAAATGTATCCTCCGAAATACCATGCTTTTTTATAACAGCATCTTTACCTTTTTTTAAATCACTTTTTATCTGGTCAATTCTATTGTAATCCTCAAAAAACTTACTGTCAAAATTCCTTTTCTTATATGCGCTTTTAATAGTTGTCTTAACTTCTGTTTCTGAAAAATCGCCAATAACTACATTGTTTAAAATATATCCTTCGGCAGTATTTTGATTTACACCATATTCACAAAACATTCCAGCAATATCAAAAATAAAAGAATTTCGCTCTCCTTCTCTAAAATCTTTCTTCCAATCAAAAGCCATTATCTTTTCAATAATCTTATATTCGTCTGTTATTGGAATTAAAGGCGCTTTTTCTGAAACCCTATATCCTTCATCAACAAGTCGTGGATTATAAATTGTAGCCTCTAAATTTAAGTAAGGTTGTGGATCATAACTTTCATAGCAAACCCTATCAATATTTGAACAGTTAGCATCAAAATTGTCAAAATTAAAATCCTCATAAAACTTCTTATAATATTTTGGATGTGTTTCTTTTGTTGCTTCGGGTATTCTTACCACTACTTTTAAGCCATTTCCTGATGGAGATGTAAACAATAAAATAACGTGTGGATTTTGCTCAAGTAATTTTCTTTGCTCAAGCATAATTTTTTCCGTTTCATATTTGTCAAAATCTAAAACCATAAGTCCTGAATGTTTAACACAAGAATTTGAGTTCCTTTGACTAAATATTCCAGAAAATAAAATACAAGGTAAAGTTTTTTTTAGCCTTTCAGCTTCCACTTTTGTTTTAGCACTTCTTATCAGCTCAACAGTTGGCTTTGATTTGCCACTTACTAACCTATTGTATATTTTAACTAAATCAACCTCGTAAGGTGTATCTTTAGTTTTTAATAGTTCTTTAAATACTGAAAATTTATATTCCATAATAATATTTTTTTAAAAGACAAAACCCCTAAAGAGCCATCACACATCTTTAAGGGTTTGTCAGTTCTCCAATGTTGGAGTAACTTTTCCTTGTAAGTGATGGTTTACTTTGTAAATATAGTAATAATTATTTTAAAAATAGCAAACATTATTAGCCTTTCTATATACCCTTATAAAAAGGGAATTGTTTTTTTAGAGGGGGGTGTCTAAAATTAAAAAAAATGTTTGCTATGTTTGCTATTGCAGTTTACCATATCTGATAATCAATTAGTTAAACAGCAAACATTAACATTTAAAATGTTTGCTGTCAACTAAAAATGTTTGCTAAAAATCTAATTCGTCTTGATATTCCACTTCCTCCTCATCAATAACATCAATATCATTAATAATTACATCTGCTTTGACTAAATAGGTTTTTAGATACGATTCCAAAATATCAAAGCAATTATCTGCCATTGTACATTCTTTATCGCTTAAAGAGTTCGCAAATGCAAAGACTGGAGTTGAGAATTTAACTGCTCCCTTTTTTCCATCCTCTGCTTTTGATACTACAACCCATTCGTCAGCTAACCTTGAGCGTGTTTTTAAGGTAAAATCTGCCCATTTACCAACAGAAGCTCCTTTTAACTTAATGTTTGCAAGTGAGCCATCCTCAAGCATAACATAAATAGATTTATGATATTTAGCTCCAGCCGATACAATTTGGTCTTTAATGTCTTTGTAAAGTCCTTTCGCTATTTCAGTTGTAACATTCTCGCCTTTTACATTCTTATGGTAGCATTTAGCTGTAATTACTTCTTTTGAGATAAATTTAACTTCATTAGAGATAATATTTCCAGTTAATGCATCACTCCATCCTTTTACAAAAGATAGTTCGTCTAACACAAGGAATTTAAACGGTAATGGGATTTGAACGTTTGCTTTTTCTTTTATTACTTCCGGGTCTGAACCTTTTAACGATTCAGCAATGTCTTTGTCGTAGTAAGAAAAACATTTTTCATTGGACTTCCACTCGATGAATTTAGTGGCTGGGTTGGATTGTGGCGTTTGGAACGCCTGTTTACGATTGCTCATAATATTATAATTTATTTATGATTCTGAATTACGATGCCAGAACCTTGCATCTTTTAATATTATTTTATAAATTTACTGATTTTTTACTTAATTACCAACTGATAGCGAGAACACTTTTTCTTGGTGTTGTACTAACTCTTGTTACTTCTATACCATCATCATCATAAATGGTTGAATTGGACTTCAAAGCTACTTTAAGGAGCATTTCCCTTTCTGTTAATTTTTCTTTTATTTCAGACCATTTAAAATCGTCTTTATAGTTAATGGTGTCACCGCCATTTCTAAATGTTCCTTTAAGTCCAAAAGCCTCGAAGTTTTCTTGTGGCATTACTTCCAATATTTTAGCAGTAATTACATCCAATGCCTCTTGCATCCTTTTGGCTTGTGACAGGAGTTCATACTTATCAACCTCGCCACTATCTATAACTTTTGTTATAAAAGTATTGGCTGAAAACTGGATCTCTTTCTTGTTTGGGAGAAAGTTTGATGTTTCAAGTTCTTGTTGACGCATCAATTCGTAAAGATTTTTACTCATAAAATAATTCTGATAAATTAGTAATTGTTAAAAGTTCGTTAGAGGTATTTAATACCAATGTAGATGCTTCAGATATTGTTAAATCACTCCATCCATATTTTTCTTGTAAAGTTTTTACAAGATTGTCATGTGATGTTGGATAGAGTAGTTTCATTTCTTCTAACTGCTCTTTGTGTTCATCCTTTAATCTTTCAAATAGTGTTTTCATAATGTTTGAATAAAAAATCCCTTCCGATTCAAACGAGGTCAGTCGTAAGGTCAGAAGGGAATTAGTTATGTTTTCGGTTTTTGAGTTCTGACCAACTCGTTAGCAAATATAGTTATTTATAATTTAAAAAGGGCAAAAAACTTTATTTTTTTTTTCAATTAATTCTTTAGCATCTTTTTTAATCTTTTCAGCTATTGCTTTTCGTATAAAATCGCTTACTTTTATATTTCTATTTCGTAATTTACTCAAAGTATCTTTCTGTACTTTAGAAATTTTTAATGTAATAACTTCGGTATATAATTCCATAATTGTAATACTTTTTATTCGGTTAGCAATTAGTTATATGCAATGCTACGACAAATCAACATTCGTAACATTACCACACTCTTCGCAGAAATCAAACGTAAGGTCTTTATATGAGCCTTGCTTGTCATCTATGCTAATCTCTTTCTTTTCCCAACGCATTGAGTTTTCTACACCACAAGCACTGCATATAACAGCACCCTTGTTCAATGCGGGGTTTTCGGCTTCGTCTGATACTTTTTTGCTCATAATAATATTTTGTGTTTTAAATTCACTTAGTGCTATTAAGCCCGCACTAAACAAGGCTGCAAAACGTTAGCAAACAGCTTGTGTAAGAACATCAAAAGTAACTTCATCACCATGAGTATAAAGATTACCTCTATGTTCACAAACCCCACGTCCGCTTTTAGATTCATAGTGTGGACAAAATGATTTTTTACATTGGTCTCTATCGGAAACTTCTCCGTAATGAGAACACCAAACATAATCAACATTATCATTATCAGGAATAGCTTCAACTAATGTAACTTTATCCAAGCCTTCTAATTTTGCAGCATTTAATCTATCTGACAAAGGATAGCAATTTGTGTCGTCAATATCTAAAAAGTATAATTTTTCAGGAATTTGTTTTTTAACTATGATTCCGTTTTCGATTAACAAATTTTTATACTCTTCATCTGTTAATTTTTTTTCTATTTTGATTTTATAACATTCATGCGCATTAAGCCGATTTGCTAACATCGGTTTTGACGCATTGCTTTGTTTAGTGGAATTATCGTTTTTCATGTTCGTTTATTTTTAAAAATTAAAATTAGTTTTCATAAGTCGCAACGACGACAAAGCCGACGACCGTTATAAGAAATAGCTACTTTTGGCTTTCAGTTGAACTATTTTTATATTTAATATGCCAAACTCCAATATTATAATGATATTTATTAGGATTGTTAAATAACTCTTGTATAAATAAGTAATCGCCACTTTGTCTATAAGCTATAAATTTGGGTCTTAAACAGTATTTCTCTTTATATCTCATTATTTTCATTTTACTTTAGTTTTTAAATTAAACATTCGTGCATTTTTTCGGCACTGCACAAAGCCACAAACCGTTATTTTTTTACTCTAAATTTTTCTAAATCTTTTAACCATTTGCTTTTTAAAAATTCTTTTTGCTTACTGGGTACTGACATTGGCAATACTACACTAACATCATCCTTAAATGCTTTCGGTCTACCTCCTACGTTTTTTTCTTTCATAAAATTTTCCCTTTTAAATTTTCTAATTCACTTTGTAGTTTTTCTTTATAATTTGGAAGTAATTTACCTTTTGAGTTATAAACTTCCTGTACTGTTATTTCATCAATTATAAAATCACACTCGCCTCTTTCGGGTGGATCAAAATAATTTCCTGTGGATGGTTTATGGTAAACCTCAACTTCAACCTCAAAATCAATAATCGCTATAATATTGAAATCATTGCCGTAAATCTCTAATTCTTTGCAATCAATATAATTATCAAACCAGTTGTAATTCTCGTTGCAATAATCTTTGATACTATCTAAAATTAATTGTTTCATATTAAGGTTGATAAGATAAGTAAAGCAAAAAATAATATTGCTATTCCAACGGCAACCTTAACAGCTTGTTTGGTTACAAAGTCTAATTCTTTTTTTTCTTGTTCTGATAAATTTCTCATTTTTTTACAAATTCAATATTAAACAATCCAAAATCAAAACTTCGAGGCTCAACATAATCAGGGAATTTATAGTTGTATAGTTCCTTAATTTCTTTAGCACGTTTTTTAAAACTGCTTTTGTGTCTTACTGGTGCTGAAAAATCTAATTTATCAATATCCAAATCCTTTAAATCTATTCCCAAGTTTACAGCTTGGTTATAAAATTTTTGTTTTGCTCTGATGCTCATAATTAATATATAAATCGGGTTAGAAAATATAACGCAATAAATCCTATCGCGTAAACTTGGTACTTCTGTCTGCTTAAAAATGTTTTCATAATTTTAAATGTGTTAAGTATGCTTTACAAGCTAAATAAATAGCTTCTATTTGTTTAAATTCTTCTGTACCTCTTTTAGTCAATAATTCTTCAGTACTTGCAAAAAATTCATCCCATTCTTCAATAGTTCTTGTTTCGCATCCTATTTGTATTTTATCTCCTAAAATTGAATAAGACCATTTACAAAATAATGGCATATATGCATTTTCTGTATTTTTAGCACCTCTCAAGTTAGCACCTCTCAAGTTAGCACCTCTCAAGTTAGCACCTCTCAATTCAGCACCTCTCAAGTCAGCATCAATCAAGTCAGCATCAATCA
>Ga0315901_10002149_pt1 | contig 27701 bp, 29 predicted proteins | sample LakEriMetagenome_10_FD_203761 | JGI IMG/M metagenome (GOLD analysis project Ga0315901, IMG submission 203761) | Freshwater fungal communities from buoy surface, Lake Erie, Ohio, United States - Buoy 2 MA116 | ecosystem: Environmental > Aquatic > Freshwater > Lake | place: USA: Lake Erie, Ohio...
TCTCGGGGCGGGAGGGGGCGGGTAGCAACGGAATCAAACAGGACAATTCATTAGGACTATGCAATCTAGCCCATCCTGCGCCCCCAATCCTTAACGCTTGGTTAATTTAGCGTTATAGTCCCTGACGATAGAAATATAGATAAGGCATAATCCCAGCCAACACGATGGCGATCATGGCCATAGCAAAGCCCAACGGGTGGTCAAGCCCCGGAATATGCTGGAAATTCATGCCGAAAATGCTGGCGATCAAAGTGGGCGGCAAGAATACCACCGAAGCGATGGATAAAATTTTGACCGATTGCGTTTGCTGAATGTCGATCAGGCCCAAAGTCGCATCCAGCAAAAAATTGATTTTGGTATTGATGGCATCGCCATATTCGCCCAAAAACCGCACATCGCGGATCAGAGTTTTAATATGCGCCTGCGACTCCGCCTTGAGCCAGGCATCGCCAGCGGGCCCAACAAAGCTGAGCAAACGGCCAATCGAAACCAGGCTTTCGCGCGCCATGGACACGACGTTGCCGATACTGCCCAATTTGCGCAAGACTTGTTGCAGGTCGCGCGCCTTGGCGCTGGCGGACTGGCGCAGGGCGGGATCGGTGTTGGCGGCAAAAACATCGTTGCACAAAGTGTCCAACGCGTGGCCGTGATTTTCCATCACATCCGCCAAGCGGTCGATAACCACATCCAACAATGTCAGGAATAAATCTTCGGCCAGGGCCAGTTGGTTAGGTTGCCGCAACAAACGGCTGGCAAATAGGTTGATCGAAGACGGCTCGTTATAGCGAATCGTACAAAACCGGTTGGGGGCCAAAATAAATGTAATCGGCGTCACGCCCGGCGTCGGTGTATCGACTCCCACCAACAGCGAGGTGGTCATCACGCACACGCCGTTTTCGGTATAGAGGCGGGAGGACGGTTCGATCTCGCGCATATCCTCGCGCGTGGGGACTTCGATTTTTAAAATCGATTCCAAAAAACGGTCTTCGTCGATGGTCGGCTGCCACAAATCCAGCCACAAGGCATGATCGGAAATGACCTGCCCCGGAACAGCAGTATTGTTTTGCCAAGTATTCGTTGCCGGATCGCGCGTATAGGTTAAGAGCATGGTTTAATCGTAGCCAGCACACCAAAGTTATCCCACATAAAAATACCCATTTTGGAAATATTATTGCAAGCCGTGGTTTTGCAACAAGAAAATCCGTTTTGCAGCGCACTGTAACCTCGATTTTTGGCAATAATTGCCTTGTTTTGTATCCTTTGAGGATGGTAAACGTTAATCAAATTAATAAATTTCCTGGAGGGAATTTTGAACCTTGTGACTTCGCGCTTGGACATTTCGTTGAGCCGCCTGCCAGAATTGGCAGCAAAAGGCTTTAAGGTTCCCGGCTATGACCCATCGAAAGTAACAATTGGTATTGTTCACATTGGGCCTGGCCATTTTTTTGCCAGCCATTTTGCCGATTACATCGACGATTACATGGGGAAAACAGGCGATTTGAAATGGGGTATTGCCGCCGTCAGTATTCGCCGACCGGATACCGCGGCAAAGATTGCTGATAAACAAGCTATTCGCGCTGCCGTAGCGGAACAGGATAACCTTTACAGCTTAACAACTCGTGCCCATGGTAGATCTGAATTTTCTATCATCGGTTCGGTGCGTCAGTATTTGGCGGCGTATGATTCTGCCGAGTCTGCTCAAAGCATCATGGATTTATTATGTGCTAAAACTACTAAGGTTGTGTCTCTCACCATCACCCCTGCGGCTTATAAAAGTTCAGAATACACCGATAGCTTAGAAAACCCGAATTGTTGGGCAGGATACTGCCTAAAGGCACTATTGGCGCGCAAGGAGAGGGGTCTGCGGTCCTTTGATATTTTGTCTTGCGACAACAAAGAGGGTAACGGCGATTTAGCAAAAAAATGCATTATCGACTTAGCTCAAAAGTTGGCACCAGATTCTGTCGCTTGGCTGCAACAAAATCTGGTGTGCCCTAACACCGTAGTCGACCGCATCACCCCCGATAACGACGGCAGTACGCGTGAGTATCTATTTGACCAAAAAGATGTATTCGATGCTGCTCCTATTTTGGCGGAACCACATCGTGGATTCATTATTCAATCGGATGACCGCAGCCAGTTGCCTGACCTCCGCATGGTTGGTGCAGTCTACGTGAACAATGCCCTGCCGCATAACGATGCAAAAATATGGCTTTTGAATGGGACCCACCGTGCAGCGGGTTACATCGGATTATTGCTTGGGTATGGAACGTCAGATCAAGTATTGGATCCCCAATCCAAATTGAACGGTCATTTCGCCGCATTTATTGCGGGAATGATGGATGAAATTATCGGCGTTTTACCCAATCAATTGGGGTGGAGCGATGAGCAAAAACAAGATTTCGCATCGCAAATCATCCGTCGTTTTCAAAACCCCGACATTAATGATCCCTTGACGCGCTTGTGCCGCGATGGCACCAGCAAATTTCCCGCGCGCATTTTGGATCCCATTCGTTTAAAAATCGCTGCTGGAGAATCTTTTGAAAAACTGGCTTTTGTTACGGCGGCTTGGATACGGTATGCTTCCGGTCAAAAGCTAGATGGTACCGAATTTAACATTGGCGATACAGATGGCGAGAAAAGAGGTTTTAAACAAGCGGCCAGAGAAGTTCTGGAAAGTTTTGAAGCGGCACGCGATAGGGATGCCGACGCTGTAACCCAGCCATCATTAGCCCCTGTTTTAGCTTTCAAGGATGTATTCGGGGAATTAAAGGGAAATACTGCTTTTGTTGATGCGGTCACAACGGCTTATGCCAAGATCGTCAATTTAGGGTTGCCTGTCGCTTTGGCCCAAGCAACTTGGCGACCGCAAAAAGAGACCACGGGCGTGCAGCTTACAATTGATCCAAGATTGTTGCGTGATCGCGTTAGGGTTGCCTGATAGTACCGAAATTGGGGAGATAAAGATGATTGTAGTTTTCGGCTCTAACATTCTGGATCAGTTTTTTGAACTGCCGGATTTGGATTTTTTTAAAAATGACCGTGGTGAGGATGCCATTCATTTACATGGCCATACCGAAGCTCCCGGCGGCAAAGGGGCGAATCAGGCGGTTGCCGCGGCGCTGGCCGGAGCCGATGTCCGGTTTTTCGGTGCGGTGGGCGAGGGTGGTCATGGCCGCGCCTTGATTAAAAATTTTCAATCGCACGGCATCAACACTAACGGTATTTTGTTGACCGAGACCCCCACTGGCGTGGCCTCGATCATGAATTTGCCCGGCGGCAAGCATAGGATTGTTGTCAGCCAAGGGGCAAATGTTTTGGCAAAACAATCGCAGGTAGCGGACGAATTGCTTCAGCAAAAACCGACCTTGTTATTGCAAGCAGAATTAAACCCAACCGAGAACGAGGGGTTGATCCTCCGCGCGGCTAATTTCGGCTGCCGGATCATTTTGAATATCGCCCCGGCCAAACCATTATCGCGCGCTGCTTTGGAAAAACTAAGCTATTTGATCGTCAACGAAGCCGAGGCCGAAGCAACCTGCAAACACCTTGGGCTGTCCACGGGCAAAGGCGAGGAGATGGCGGTGACCTTGGCGACGGCATTGCAGTTGACGGCTATTGTCACCATGGGCGAAAAGGGCGCGGTGGCAGTTGAGAAAAACAACCTGGCGCGAATCATTGCCGTTCCGGCTTTGTCGATCACGGCGGTCGATTCGGTAGGTGCGGGCGATGCGTTTTGTGGCGCTTTTGCCGAAGCAATTGACCGTGGCGATACATTCGAAAATGCGTTGCGCCGCGGTGCGGTGGCGGGATCTTTGGCGTGCACCAAAGTTGGTGCGCAAACGGCGTTGCCCAATAAATTGGAAATCGATCAGCATCTGGTCAATCTGGGGGCAAGTGTTTTTACCGCTCCCCCCGTTTCCGGTATAGCCGGGACACAAAAAGTGCGCGCATAGTCGCCACGATTTTTAAAATAGGAGTTTATTATGGTTGCATTAAAAAAAGAGAGCATGGGCGCTGTGGCGCTGAATAACCAAAATCTGCCGGCGTTAGCGGCGTATGTCACCAAACCTAAATTCGACCGCGCGAAAACCAAAACGTCGATTGTCCATATCGGTGTTGGTGGCTTTCACCGTGCGCATCAAGCGCTGTATACCCAGGAAATTCTGGAACGCGATGGCGGTGATTGGGGTATTTGCGGCATCGGTATCTTGCCGCAAGACGCCAAAATGCGCGATGCGCTGAATGCGCAGGATTTTTTGTATACCTTGGTCGAGAAAAAAGACGATGGCGCCAACGTTAAGGTGATTGGCTCGATTACCGAATTTTTGTTGCTCCAAGACGCGCCGCAAAAAGTATTGGCCAAATTGGCAGACGCGCAAACCAAAATCGTTTCCCTGACCGTAACCGAAAAGGGCTATTGCCTGGATGCCAACAAGGAATTGGATTTTAACCATCCGGCCGTGGCGCATGATTTGGCCAATTTAAACCAGCCGCAAACAGCGGTGGGCTTGTTGGTTTGTGCTTTACAACAAAGAATGCAAAAATCGTTACCTTCGTTCACGGTGCTGTCCTGCGATAATTTGCCGACCAATGGCGCGGTAACGCGTGGAGCGGTTTTGTCGTTTGCAAAAAAAGTCGATGCAGGTTTGGCGCGCTGGATCGAAACCAATACGACTTTCCCCAATACCATGGTGGATCGCATCACCCCCGTGACGGCGCCTGCGGATATCAGCAATCTGGAAGTGCAGCATGGCATAGCCGATGCGTGGCCAGTGGTCTGCGAAACCTTCCGGCAGTGGATTGTCGAAGACAATTTCACCATGGGCCGTCCGGCATGGGAAAAAGTTGGCGTGCAATTCGTATCGGACGTGCATGCCTATGAATTGATGAAAATCCGCCTGTTGAACGGAACGCACTCGTCTTTGGCGCACCCGGGAATTTTGCTGGGTTTGAAATACGTACACGAAGCGACTTCGCACCCGGCGATCCAGGCCTTTGTCCGCAGAATCATGACGGACGAGATCACGCCCCAATTGCCGCCTGTGCCGGGCATTGATTTGGCGTCTTATCAGCAGACCATTATCGACCGTTTTGCCAGCCCCGTTATCCAGGACGGCTTGCCGCGCATTATCATGGACGGTTCGCAGAAATTGCCGAATGGAATTTTGGCCCCGATTCAGGATTGCATTGCCAAAAATAAATCCTATGCCGGGTTGGCATTGTCGATTGCGTTGTGGATTCGCCATTTGCGCGGCAAGGACGAGGTAGGCAACAGCTTTGCAATTGTCGATCCACGGTCGATGCAGTTGCAGGCATTAGCGAATGCAACGCCCGATGATCCGATGCCAATTTTGCAATTGGCGGATATTTTCGGCGCCGACCTGCCGAAAAACGCCGGATTTGTTACGGCAGTTACAAAACAGCTGCAAGCGATTAATCGCCAAGGGGTGTTAAAAACCCTGCAAGACTATATTCAATAAAAAACTATTGGGGGTAAGAATGAAGATACAGACCGTTTTATGGGATAACGATAATACGTTGGTTCGTACCGAGGCCGTCGCGTTTCGTGTGGTTGAAACTGTGCTCAATGGTTTTTGTCGCACCCATGGCAAGCAATTTGACGCCGTCACGCTGCAAAAAAGGTATGCGGGTGATCAGATGCGTGAAATCTGTGTCAGCGTGTTTCAAGAGCATGACATTCCTCACACGCCTGATGATTTAGACCAATTGGTTAAGGCCAACACTGCCGGAGCGCTTACCGCAATGGGCCAATTTGCCGAGGAATCGCCGGGTGTCAGCGGCGTATTGCAGCAATTGCGTGATTTAGGTATAGCGTCGTATGTCGTTACCAGTAGCGAGATCGGGCGGGTCAGCGCGGGGTTGCGTAAAACCGGCCTGGATCGGTTTTTTCCGGCTGATGCAATTTATACTGTGCCGAATTCCTTGCCTGACGCCGGTTTGTCCGCAACGCCAAAACCCGATCCAGCCATTTACAATCTGGCGATTGCGCAGCGCGGGTTGGATAGGGCAACCACGGTCGCCATCGAAGACAGCGCTTCCGGCGTGAGGGCGGCAGTTGCTGCCGGTATAACGGTAATCGGCTATACTGGGGCTGACCCGCTTTCGGATTCGGAGCGCTCTGCCATGGTCCAAAAACTCGATGGCGCGGGGGCATTGCGTATTGTCCATGACATGGAGAATTTGTTGCGCACCATCAACACCCTTAGCCATGCCGAAGCCGCCGCCCACGTTAAGCGTCGCCTAGAGTTGTTAAACGGGGGACGCTAGTTATTATGAAGCCCCGCATTTACTTCTGTGGCGAGGTGGTAGCCGATTTGCTGGAACGCAACGGCGGCTCCAATAATTTCGATTTGCTGCTGGGCGGTTCGCAATTCCACGGCTCGATGGGTGCGGCCAAGGCGGTAAAACGCAACAAGCTTGAGGTCGCGATCAGCTTTGTTGGCCAGATTTCCGAGGATACATTCGGCGATCGCTTTATCAGCGCGTTTTTGCAAAACGGTGTGGACACGGGATCAATCAAACGCACGCCGCGCAACACCACCCTGGCGATTGTGGTCATCGAACCCGGCAAAGAAAACCGTTACAGTTTTTATGGCCGCGAGACGGCCGAGGCGGCGATCCACCCCCTCGATCTGCCGAAAATTTTGCCGCAGACCGAACGTAAAATTTGCTGCTTTGGTTCGGTAAGCACGGTGATGGAACCGGCGGGCACGACCTGGCTTGGTTTTGCGCGCGAACAGGTAAAAACCGGCCCCGTCTATTACGATTTGAATACACGCCCGGCTTTGATCCGCGACCGTGCCGAGTATCAAAAACGCGTTGCCGAGTGGGCGGCAACCGTATCGATTGTCAAGGCCAGCGATGCCGATATCGCATGGACCTATCCCAACCTAACGGCGTATGAAGTCGCCAAGTTGTGGCTGGATTGCGGTGCCAAAATGGCGGTGATTACCCAAGGTGCGCAGGGCGCATTGGCCTTTACCAAACAGCATAAAATCGAGATATACGAAACGCCGCTTTTGGCACCCAATACGGTAGGTGCGGGCGACAATTTCAACGCTGGCGTGGCGTTGGGTCTGATTGCGGAAAATAAATTCACTCACGCGGATTTGGACGGATTATCCGCCGCCCAAGTTGAAAAAATCATCCGTAGTGGCAATCAAACCGCCGCCGCTCATTTGATTGGGCTTGGCGCTAAACCATCGGCACAAAGCGCAGCATGAGCCAGGCCACTACCACTCTCGGTGTTGATGTTGGCGGGACGAATTTCCGTGCGGCGCTGTTTGATGCGCATGGTGAAAATTTAACTGGTATATCTGCTTACCCGGTAAAGGATTTTGCCACTGCCGAAAGCGCGGTGCAGAAGTTTTTTGCTGATAATTCTGAGCATGCGCCCCCGGCGCGGATAATTTACGCCACTTGCGGTGTGGTGGATGCGGATGTGCCTGTGATAGCATCGCGCAACAATCCATGGCAATTAAACCGCGCGCAATTTCAACAAACACTGGGAATACCAACGCTGTTTGTTAATGACTTTATCCCCCAAGCTTATGCCGCTTTGGGCTTAAATCCAGCTCAGAATTTTTTGCTTAAAAAAGGCAGTGAACCAACCGAGCCAAAGCCGATCGTGGTCATCGGTCCGGGTACAGGGCTTGGTGTATCGGTATTGGTACCGATTATGACAGAGGCAGGTTCGGTGCGGTTTCATGCCATCGCGACCGAAGGGGGCAACAACCCCATCGGGGTAAGGGATAAAGGCGATTTGGCGTTGCTGTATGGGCTGATAAATAAATGCAATATCCCGCATCCGACCTATGAAGATATCTTATCCGGCCGCGGTCTGCCAAATTTATATCGGGCGATTTGCTATAAGGATGGCAGCATTCCAGGTGATGTCAAAACTGCTGAGGATGTTGCCCTTCTTACCGCCTCTGACATTTTCGCCAGAAGAACACTCGAGGCGTTTTGGACGATTTTGGCTGGATTCGCTGCCACCAAAGTATTGGACAACAACGCTGCCGCCGTTTTTGTTTCCGGCGGCGTACCGCCAAAGTTGCTAAAGTATTTTAATCCGTCCGCCTATGCCCAAAGTTTTATGCTTGGCCGTCCGGAAAGCCAAAGAAGCTTGCTGGAACGATCCACCCATAATCTGATAACCGCACCAGACCCTGCTTTTATCGGGCTTGCGCAAATGGTGCGCCAGTTATAGATTCTGGGGCATGTCTTTTCTTGTGGCCGATATCGGCGGTACGAATGCGCGGTTCGCGGTGTGGATGGCTGAGCGGCCATTGGACGTCCAGCACATCACGCATTACCGCACGGCCGACTATCCCAACATCGTTGATGCCTTGTCGGCATATCGCACGGCACTTGTGGCCAAGGGCGTGGCCTGGCCCGATCGCGCTATTTTGGCCGTGGCCAGCGCCGTCAACGTCGAGAAAATCGAATTGGCCAATTCGCCATGGCATTTTACCAAACATGATCTTGCCGCCGGCTGCGGCTTTACCTATCTGCATTTGATCAACGATTTCGAGGCGATTGCCCGTGCGATCCCAACCCTGCGGCCCGATGAATACATCACCATTGGCGGCGGAACGGCGGTGCCGAATGCGCCGATTGGCGTTTTGGGACCGGGGACGGGTTTGGGTGTGGCGTCGCTGATCCCGAACGGCATTGGCGGTTGGATCGCCGTGCCGGGCGAGGGGGGGCATGTCACCGCCACCGCCACCACCGATTTTCATTTCCAAGTAATCCAAGGCATCAAATCCGTCCACGGCCATCACCATGTTTCGGCGGAACGGATCGCTTCGGGCAAGGGGTTGGAAAAAACCTATCCGGTCATTTGCCAATTATTGAATCAAATCCCCAAAGCCGAGAGTGCCGCCGAAATTTCTGCCAATGCGATGGCGGGGAATGATCCCGCTGCCCTACGCGCCTTGGAGTTCATGGTCGATATTCTGGCGGTGAGCGCGCGGAATCTGGCTCTGACCAATGGGTGTTTTGGCGGCATTTATCTGGCGGGCGGGATTTTGCCCAAAATCCAGGATTGGTTTTTGCGCAGCAATTTCCGTAACGCCTTCGAGGCCAAAGGCCGGCGGGAGGAGTATATGCGCGGTATTCCAACCCGGCTGATCACCACCCCCGATATCGCCTTTCGCGGGCTTTCGGCTTTGGCGGCGCAGATTGCCTAAGCCCGCATTTGCTGCTAAGGTTTCATGAAAGCAATTTAATTCTAAATTGTTTCACGTGGAACATTTTGAAATGAAATTACAAAACCCCTCTTTATTGAAAACGGGCGCTCTGATCGATGGGGCTTGGGTTGCGGGCAACAAAAAATTTGCGGTGCACAACCCCGCAACCGGCGCTGAATTGGCCCAGGTCGCCGATTTGGGCTCGGCAGAAACCAAAACCGCGATTGCGGCTGCCAAAGCAGCCCAAGGTCCTTGGGCAAAGTTGACGGGTAAGCAGCGCGGGCAAATTTTGCGTTGCTGGTTTGAATCGATGGTGCAAAACGCCGATGATTTGGCGGCGATTATGACCGCCGAGCAGGGCAAGCCATTGGCCGAAGCCAAGGGCGAAATCCTATACGCCGCCAGTTTTTTGGAATGGTTCGGCGAGGAAGCCAAACGCGTATATGGCGATATTATCCCCGAAACCAAGCCAGGCACGCGAATCTTGGTGATGAAACAGCCAGTGGGGGTAGTGGGTTCGATCACGCCATGGAATTTCCCATCCGCCATGATTACCCGCAAATGCGCGCCCGCGCTGGCGGCGGGGTGTACGGTTGTTTTAAAGCCGGCCAAGCAAACGCCGTTATCGGCCCTGGCCCTGGGCGAGCTGGCGATACAAGCCGGTGTGCCCAAGGGCGTGTTGAACATTATCACCAGCAGTAATTCGTCTTCTATCGGCATGGAATTATGCACCAATCCCGATGTGCGTAAAATCGGCTTCACCGGTTCGACCGAGGTGGGCAAAATCCTGATGCAGCAAGCGGCTGTGGGTGTCAAAAAAATGTCGCTGGAATTGGGCGGCAACGCCCCGTTCATCGTGTTCGACGATGCCGATATTGATGCGGCGGTTGCTGGGGCGATTATTTCCAAATTCCGCAATGCCGGGCAAACCTGCGTTTGTGCTAATCGGATTTTTGTGCAGAAAAAAATCGCCGCCGAATTCAATAAAAAACTGGCGGCCGCCATGGCCCAATTAAAAGTCGGCAATGGCACTGAAAATGGCGTTACCATCGGCCCCTTGATCGACCAAAACGCGGTGACCAAGGTGCAGGAATTGGTGGACGATGCCCGATCACAGGGCGCGGTAATTGCCTTGGGCGGGGCGGGGCATGCGCTGGGCGGTTTGTTTTATCAGCCGACGCTGATCACCGGCGCCACGCCCAAAATGCGGCTGCATGCCGAGGAAATTTTTGGTCCCGTAGCGGCCGTCTATGAATTCACCGACGAAGCCGAGGCGATTCAACTGGCCAATAATACCGAATACGGCTTGGCGGCGTATTTTTACGCCCGCGATCTGGGCCGCGTGTTCCGTGTCGCCGAGGCGTTGGAATACGGCATGGTTGCTGTGAACGAAGCGATTTTGTCAACCGAAGTAGCACCCTTTGGCGGCATCAAAGAATCCGGTTTCGGCCGCGAAGGTAGTTTTTATGGCATAGAGGAATACGTGGAAACGAAATATGTTTTATTAGGCCTACCGCAACAATAAATGAAAATCGCCCTCGCCCAATTAAACCTCACCGTCGGTAACACGGCCGCCAATGCCGCTAAGATTTTGGCGGCGTATCGCGATACGGTGGCACAGGGTGCGGATTTGGTGCTAACGCCCGAATTGTCTTTATCCGGTTATCAGCTCGAAGACATGGTTGCCCAAAACGGTTTTTGCGAATCGGTATGGGCAGCCGCCCAAAATTTGGCCGCGCAAACGGGCAATGCCGGATTGGTCATAGGCCTGCCGGTGCGGGACGGCGATAAGATTTACAACGCCGCCGCATTATTGGCCGATGGCAAAATTCAAACTGTGCAATACAAACACGCACTGGCCAATTACGGCGTATATGATGAATGCCGCTATTTCACCCCCGGCCCATTGCCGTCCGTGATTGATTTTCGCGGGCGGAAATTGGGGATGATGATTTGCGAAGATTTCTGGCACAGCGATGTGCCGCAGCATTTGGCGCAGCAGGGTGCCGAAATTTACCTCAGCATTAATGGCTCCGTCGTGGATGGGATTGATCGTAATTTGGTGCGGCATGGCATTGCCGCCGAGCGGGCGCAATTCGCCAAAATCCCATTCGTGTATTGCAATCTGATCGGCGGGCGGGACGAAGATGTATTCGATGGTGCATCGTTTGCGTTGGATCGGGCGGGAAAACTGGTCGGTCAAGCACCGCGGTTCCAGGAATTTTTAGGGCTTGTGGATTGGCGCGCAGACGGCATCGGCAGCAATTTGCCGAAGCTGGATTTATCCACCCCAGTCGAAGCGGATTATTACGCCGCCTGCACGCTGGCCTTGCGCGATTACGTGCATAAATCCGGTTTTCAATCGGTGTTATTGGGGGTGTCGGGCGGGGTGGATTCGGCGTTGGTTGCGGCCATCGCGGTGGATGCGCTGGGCGCGGATCATGTGCGTGCCGTGATGTTGCCATCCCCCTATACCAGCCAAGCCAGTTTGGATGATGCTTATGCGCTGGCCAAAAATTTGGGCATTAAGCTAAGCACTATTCCCATCGGCGCCATGGTGGAATTGGTGGGGCGAGAAATCGATACCAACACCGGTATCACCCCATCCGGCTTGGCGCATGAAAATTTGCAATCGCGGCTGCGCGGCTTGACCTTGATGACCTTGTCCAATCAAACGGGTGCGTTGTTGCTGACCACGGGCAATAAATCGGAATTGGCCGTGGGGTATGCCACGTTGTATGGCGATATGTGCGGGGCGTTCAACCCGATCAAGGATTTGTACAAGGGGCAGGTTTATAAACTTTGCCATTGGCGCAATACGCAGGGGCGGGGGGAGATTCCGGCGCGCATTTTAACCCGTGCCCCATCGGCGGAATTGCGGCCCAACCAAACCGACCAAGATTCCTTGCCACCCTATGACACGCTGGATGGGATTTTGCATTTGTACCTCGAGGGGCAGCAAAGCCCCGCCCAAATCGCAGCCCATGGCTATGATGCGGCATTGGTGGCGCGGGTGATCGGCATGGTGGATCGGGCCGAATATAAACGCCGCCAAGCCGCCCCCGGCCCCAAACTATCCCCCCGCGCCTTTGGCCGGGATCGGCGCTGGCCGCTGAATATAGGGCAAAGCGTATAGCGCCTAGCGTATAGAAACTGGAGGTAGAAAAGAGTGTAGAAAAACGCTATGCTGCACGCTTTATAATGGAATAATTTAGCATGACCAAAACCCGTTTACGTTTCGCCCCATCCCCCACTGGCCGTTTGCATTTGGGTAATGCCCGCGCGGCAGTGGTGAATTATCTGTTCGCCAAATCGCGCGGCGGGCAATTCATGCTGCGTATCGACGACACCGATATCGAACGCAGCACGCCCGAGTTTGAACAGGGCATTTACGACGATTTGCAATGGCTGGGATTGAACTGGGATCTTACCGCTAAGCAATCGAGCCGCATGGACCGCTATGCCGAGGTGTTTGAAATTCTACGCCAGGCCGGGCGGTTATATGCGTGTTACGAAACCCAAGAAGAATTGGACATTAAACGCAAGGTGCAATTGTCGCGTGGCAAGCCGCCCATTTACGACCGTGCAGCGTTGAAATTGACCGATGCCGAACGCGCCGCGTTCGAGGCCGAAGGGCGCAAACCCCATTGGCGCTTTAAGTTGAATCACGCGCCGATTGCGTGGGACGACATCATTCGCGGCCGCAACGAATTTCACGGCGAAAATCTGACCGATCCCATTTTATACCGCGCGGACAAGGGGCCGGTATATATGCTGGCCTCCGTCGTCGATGACGGCGATTTTGCCATTTCGCACATCGTGCGCGGCGAGGATCACGTCGCCAACACCGCCATTCAGATTCAGATGTTCGAGGCGTTGGGCTTTACCCCGCCGCAATTCGCGCATTTCTCGTTGGTTACCGATGCCTCGGGCGAGGGGTTTTCGAAACGCACTGGCTCGTTATCCCTGGGCACGTTGCGGGACGAAGGCATTGAGCCGATGGCCATTTGTTCGATGATGGCGCATCTGGTCACATCGCAGCCGATTGATCCGAAATTGACCATGCCGGAATTATATACCGGCTATGAATTATCCATTTTTGGCCGTAATCAGCCGAAATTGGACAAAAACGATTTGTTGATGCTGAATGTAAAATTGCTGCATCACATGCCCTATGCCCAGGTGGAAAGCAAATTACAGGCCGCCGGATTACCATTGGTCGGCGCAGTGTTTTGGGACGCCATCAAGGGCAATTTGAACAATATCCGTGAAGTGGCCGATTGGTACAATGTTTGCCACCAGGCGATTGCGCCCGTGATCGAGGATGCGGATTTCGCCAAGGCTGCGGCGCAATTGCTGCCGCCCGAGCCGTGGACAACGGAAACTTGGGGCAAGTTGGTGGATGCGGTGAAAACCCAAACCGGCCGCAAAGGCAAGGCGTTATTTATGCCCCTGCGCCTGGCATTGACGGGGCGCGAGCATGGGCCGGAATTGGCGCAAATCCTGCCCTTTATTGGCCGCAAGCGGGCCGAGGCTCGTTTATCCGGCCAGGCGGCTTAGATGATCTCCCTCTCCCCTTGTGGGAGAGGGTAGGGGTGAGGGGTTATATGCAAGCTGCTGATCATGCCAAAAAACTTAGGCGTAATATGACCGATGCAGAAACCAAAATGTGGTCTTTGTTGCGTGATCGCCGGTTATCAAACCTAAAATTCCGTCGGCAAGTTCCTATGGGGCGCTATATTGTCGACTTTTGTTGTTTGGATAAGAAATTGATTATTGAGCTTGATGGTTCGCAGCATTTGGATCAAATAAAGTATGACAAGGATAGAGATCGTTTTTTCATAGAACAAGGTTTTGCTGTTCTTCGATTTTGGAACCATGAAGTGTTTGAGAATACTGAAGGGATTATAGAAAAAATTATGTCTTGTATGATGACCCCTCACCCCGGCCCTCTCCCACAAGGGGAGAGGGGGTGTGTGATATGACCCTCCACCTCCACAACACCCTGACGCGGCAAAAAGAAAAATTCACGCCGCGTGATGCGAACCGTATTACGATGTATGTTTGCGGGCCGACGGTGTATGATTTCGCCCATATCGGTAATGCGCGACCCGTGGTGGTGTTTGATGTTTTGTACCGTTTATTAAAACATCTTTATCCGAATGTGCGTGTGGAATATGCGCGCAACATTACCGATGTGGACGATAAAATTAATGCGCGGGCACAGGAATTGGTGGCAGACAATCCGAAACTGGCCATCAATGACGCAATTGGGCAGATTACCCAAAAATACGAAGCGCATTATAACGACGATATGGCGGCATTGGGCTGTTTGTTGCCCGATCACACGCCACGCGCGACCGCCCATATCTCGCAGATGATCGCGATGATCGAAACCTTGATAATGCGCGGCCACGCCTATGCCGCAGATGGGCATGTGTTGTTTCATGCACCATCGATGCCGGGCTACGGTAAGTTATCCGGCCGCAACCGCGAGGAGCAAATCGCCGGTGCGCGGGTCGATGTCGCGCCGTATAAACGCGACCCGGCCGATTTTGTATTGTGGAAACCATCGACCGACAACCTGCCTGGCTGGGATTCGCCATGGGGTCGGGGCAGGCCGGGCTGGCACATTGAATGTTCGGCCATGAGCCGCGCCGTGCTGGGCGAGCAAATTGATATTCATGGCGGCGGGCTGGATTTGATTTTTCCCCACCATGAAAACGAGATTGCGCAGTCGGAATGTTCTTGCGCTGCCGGGCCATTCGCCAGTTATTGGCTGCATAACGGCTATTTGACCGTGAACGGCGAGAAAATGTCAAAATCTCTGGGCAATTTTTTCACCGTGCGCGACGTGCTGGCCAAAGCGCCGGGCGAGGTGATTCGTATGGCCCTGTTACTGACCCATTACCGCAGTCCGTTTGATTGGACAGATAGTTTGCTGGATCAGGCCAAGGGGTTGGTCAATCGGTTTTATACTTTGACTGCTGCTTTTTCTGGTGCGCCCGCCGCAACGCCGTCGGCGGAATTATTGGCTGCTTTGGCAGATGATTTGAATACGCCCCTGGCTGTGCGGCATTTGCACCGGCTGAGTAACGATATCGCCTATGCGCAAAATGCGGCCGAGGCGCAACAATTAATGGCGCAATTGAAAACCGATGCCGCGCTGTTGGGATTATTGGGTAAGACCGCCCAAGAATGGTCGCGCGGCGATACCTCGGACGAAGAGGCGCAAAAAATCGAAGCGCTCATTGTCGCGCGTAAAGCCGCCAAAACCGCCAAGGATTTCAAACGCGCCGATGCCATCCGCGCGGAGTTGGATGCGATGGCCGTGGTGTTGGAGGATAAGCCGGGCGGTGTCACGGAATGGCGGCGGAAATAACGCGCTATGTCCCCACGCCCATATGATTTGCCCATCGTCGATGGGATGCAATCAAAATCACGCAAAGCCGATAAGCCCATTGTTACGCCCCACGATGCGCTGCAGCCCGTTTTCGTGCTGGTGCGGCCGCAATTGCCGGAAAATGTCGGGATGAGTGCGCGGGCGATGTTGAATTGCGGTATGACGCGCATGCGCATCGTTGCCCCCGGATTCGATTGGCCGCATCAAAATGCGTTTAATGCGTGTTCCGGCGCGGATCAGGTGCTGCGCGAGGCGCAAGTTTTTCCAACTTTGACGGACGCAATCGCCTATTGTCAGGCGGTTTACGCCACATCACCGCGCCATCATGATTTGAATTTGCCGGTGGTGATGTTGGCCGACGCGGCGGCGGAGATGGCACAACAGCTATTGAATACTGCGGAAGGTATAAATCGGGTTGCGATTTTATTCGGCCCCGAAAGGGCGGGGTTGGAAAACCAGGAAATCGCCATGGCGCAAAAAATCCTGACCATTCCTTTGCAGATGAATTACAATTCGTTGAATCTATCGCAAGCTATATTGCTGACCGCGCATGCGCTGTTTATGGAATTGGCCAAAGCGGGCCAGGCTATGGCATCGGATCGCGGGCAGGGCCAGGCGGCGATGACCGATCCGCCCGCAGCCCAGGGCGAGTTCGATGAATTCATGCGCCGTTTAATCGGCTTGCTGGATCAGGGCGGGTTTTTATTTCCGCCCGAAAAAACCCCCAGCATGATCGATAATCTGCGCATTATGCTGGGCCGCGCCGGTTTCAGCAGCCAGGAGCTGCGCACCCTGCATGGGGTGGTAACAACCATCCTCAAAATAGATCCAAATAAGAAACAATAAATATTTTGACATTTTGCCTGAATTGGCTATATTCCGCCGCTTGGGTGTGGCGTCAACCGTCCACCGTTAACTGTCAACTGTATTGCAGGCCGGGTTTGTCACCCGCGATTCCTGAGGGATGAAAGAGGTATATCATGACAAAAATCGTTACCGCGAAGCACAAGATTTCGCGCCGTTTGGGTGAATCGTTGTGGGGCGGAAAAAGCCCGATCGACAAGGGTCGCAACAGCCGCCCGGGTCAACATGGCGCCCGCCGCAATAAATTATCGGATTTCGGCCGCCAGCAGCAAGCCAAGCAAAAATTAAAAGGCTATTACAATATGCAGGAACGTCAGTTCCGCCGCTTCTTTGCCGAGGCTGGCCGCCTCAAGGGCGATACCGGGCAAAACTTTATCAACTTGCTGGAGCGCCGTTTGGATGCGTTTGTTTATCGCACGAAATTGGCGCCGACCATTTTCGGTGCCCGCCAATTCGTCAGCCACGGTCATATCGCCGTCAACGGCAAGATTTGCAACATCCCATCGCGCATTTTGAAAGACACCGATGTGGTGTCGATCATCAGCGACGAGGCCAAGCAAAGCCAAACCGTCTTGACCGCGCAGGCGCAGACTTTCCGCGACGTGCCGGAATATATTCAGTTCGATGCAGGCGCGTTGTCGGGTAAATTCATCCGCAGCCCGCAATTGTCGGATGTGCCTTATCCGGTTAAAATGGAACCGAATTTGGTCGTTGAATTCTATTCTCGCTAATTTTGAAAGTACCCAGTACCTAGTTCCTAGTACTTGGTACTAGGAACTTTGTACTTGGTACTCTTATGCCACTTCCCCTTACCCCCTTTTATTTTATCCGCCACGGTCAATCCGAATCGAACGCCGCCCGCATTATGGCTGGCGGCGGCACGGATTTGCCGTTAACCGCGTTGGGCCGCGACCAAGCGGCCCAAGCAGCGCAAGTATTGGCGCGGTATTCGCAGCGGCCCTTGGCGATTGTCAGTAGCCCTATGCGCCGCGCCCTGGAAACCGCGCAAATAATCAATCGTGAATTGGCCTTGCCCCTGCTACAGGCCGAAGATTTGCGCGAGCATATGGTCGGCGAATGGGAAGGCAAGCCCTGGCCCGAGGTACAGCATTTTTGGGATCAGGGCATAATGGATGCGCCGGGCGGCGAGAGTTGGGTCGAATTCCAAAACCGCGTCAAGCGCGGCATGCTTGCGGCCCTGGGCCAGGCGGGGCCGGTTTTGGTGGTGGCGCATGGCGGCGTGTGGGCGGCGATGAAGGCGCTGTATGGTTTGAATGTCTCGATGCAGCTGGATAACGCGATCCCGCATTATTACGAGCCAAAACAAGATGCCGCGCCCCTGCCATGGCAGTTAAGCCGTCTGACGCTTTGCCAAATTACTGGGGACGCCAAGGCGGAATTGGTGGATTTAGGGGCTTGATTTGCGTTTCCGCTTATCCTAGGTTTTGTTTCTTATAAGAAAATATGAACAGGATCTATTATGGCGTTATCTGCCCGTATGCTTGAACTATATGCTTGGCCTATAAGGCAAGTGCAATTCGAGGAACCATTCGATTTGTATCCGCTGGCGGCAACGGGATTGGTGTTAAAGCAAAATATATCGTACAAAAAAGATTACACCCAAACCGATATCACCCTGGCGGTGATTACATCTCGCGCGGATTTGGGTTGGTATGTAACCCGCGCGGTCTCTGCCATACCATACGATGTCAAAAACTGGCATGATTTTGTGGATCGTATTCCAGGGTTGTCTATCAGAGCTGCAATTAATGATTACTGTGCTCGGGTAGCATTCCCGCTTGGCATTGATCTCGATATTCCGGCGGAAAATGAGTATTTTGTTATCCGGCCAGTAACGGCGGATGCAATTTGGGCTGAGGAAAAGCGATTTTCCGGCGTCAAGGAGAGAATGAAGGCGCTGTTGGCATTAGCGCCAGAAAGAATGACCGAACTTGTGTTAGAAAGTTGCGATGGAGACACAAAGAATGCGGCCAGCACACTTGAGGATCATCGTCGGAACTACCGCCGCCCAAATAAGTTTGCAAAACCACGAGTGCGATGATTAAGCGGCGGCGATGCCCTTGTCGGCCAACACTTGCTGCAACTCGCCGGATAGAAACATTTCCTTGAGGATGTCGCAGCCGCCCATGAATTCACCCTTGATGTAAATCTGGGGCATGGTCGGCCATTCGTTCATTTCCGCCAATTCCGCCCAATGATCCTGGCGTTCGTCGGCGTTGACGGCATGATAAGGAACATTCAACCGCTTCATGATTTCAACCACGGTCGCAGAAAAGCCGCAGCGCGGGGCTGCGGGCGTGCCACGCATATAAATCAATATATCGTTGCCGGTAATCAGGTTTTGGATTTCGCTACGGGTGTCGGTCATCAGAAAGTCGTTAGTCGTTAGTTGTTAGTCGCTAGGGGTAATATAGCCGATGCAAAACCGATTGCAATCAGCGATTTTTCTCTCCACTACTCACTACCTACTAGCCACTTTTCGTCACGAGCGATAAGGCATGAATTCCGGCTGCGGGTGTGTCGGCAAGCGCGCGGTTGACCATTTGATGCATCTGCACCCGCGATAGCCCGGCGAATTGCGGGGCGGTTATATGTGCGCGGTAATGATCGTTATCGTCCGCCAGATCGTCGATTTGGATCGTGGCGCCGGGAAATTTATCGGTCAAAATGGCGTGCAGTTCGTTGGCGGGTAAAGGCATTTGCTTTGGTGTTGGTTATATGGGGAGTTCGTATCGACTATTCGGCGATATCCTCGAACCATAATTCCGGTTTTTCACGGACAAATTTGGCCATCAGATCGATGCAGCCCTGGTGGTTCATGATCTCGACCTTGATGCCGCGCTCGCGCAGGAAATCCTCGTTACCGCCGAAATTGATGTTCTCGCCAATCACCACATGCGGGATTTTAAATTGCACAATCGTGCCAGAGCACATCATGCAAGGGCTAAGCGAGGTATACATGACTGTATTGCGATAAGATTTTTGCCGCCCGGCATTCTGTAAGGCTGATGTCTCGCCGTGCAAAATGGGGTTGCCGCCCTGCACGCGCATGTTATGCCCTTCGCCCAGGATTTTTCCATCCATCGAAACCAGCACGGCACCGATGGGACAGCCGCCCTCGTTATAGCTTTTTAAAGCTTGGCGATAGGCGATATCCATAAATATATTATGGTCGAGCATGGTTATTCCTTTAGCCATTCATATACTGCGGCAGCCAGTTATCGTTGGCTTCGCGCAGTTGGGGTAGGGAGGCGATGTCTTGGCCATTCACCGCCAGGCCCTCGCCACCGGTTTGACCGATGACGGTGGCAACGATGCCGGATTGGGCGGCGGCATAGATCACGGCATCGACATTGGATGTGGTTATGATATACCGCCCTTGGTCCTCGCCAAACAGCCAGGCGTTAAGTGCGATATCTTTGGGTGCTGTAACGCTACAACCCAGAATCTTGCCGCGCGGTAGCCAACCCATTTCCACAAGTGCGGCCGCAATACCGCCATCCGAAACGTCATGGCACGCATTGATCTTGCCATCCAAAATCAGGTTGCGCACGAATTCACCGTATTTTTTCTCGGCCAGCAAATCAACTGGCGGGGGCGAGCCTTCTTCGCGGCCAAAAACTTCGCGCAGATACAACGTGCAGCCCATCCAACCAGCAGTTTTTCCAAGCAAAACAATGCTATCGCCGGATTTTTTAAAGTGGCTACTCATCGCCTTGCTGGCATCCGCCAGCACGCCGACGCCGCCGATAACGGGGGTGGGCAAAATGGCTTTGGCTTCGGTTTCGTTATACAGGCTGACATTGCCCGAAACGACCGGGTAATTCAAAGCCTCGCCCGCGTTGCGCAAGCCGCCGATGGCACCAACGATTTGGCCCATGACTTCGCGGCGTTCGGGGTTGCCGAAATTCAAGTTATTGGTCCAAGCCAGCGGCTTTGCGCCCACGGCGCAAAGATTGCGGTAAGATTCTGCCACGGCCTGCGCGCCACCGATAAACGGATGCGCCAGGCAATAGCGCGGCGAACAATCGGTGGTCATCGCCAAGGCTTTGGCCGTGCCTTCGATCCGTACCACGGCGGCATCGGCCTGGCCGGGGCCGAAAACGGTATTGGCCATGACCATGGAATCATACTGTTCATAGATCCAACGTTTGCTGGCCATATCGGGACAGGTCATGATTTTGCGCAAGGCTTCGGCCGGATCGGCGGCGGGCAAATCGTTGATCGCAATTTCCGGGCGGCGGGTGGCGACAACCCAATCGCGTTCGTACATCGGGGCAGAATCGGCGATTGCGCCGGTGGGTATCTCCGCCACGACCTGGCCATGATGTTTCAAGATGATTTGTTTGGTGTCGGTCAGTTTGCCGATGACGGCGAAATCCAAATCCCACTTTTCGAAAATCTTGCGTGCCAGGTCTTCGCGGCCGGGCTTGAGGATGATCAACATCCGTTCTTGCGATTCCGAGAGCATCATTTCATAAGCGGTCATGCCCGGCTCTCGGCAGGGAACATTGTCCAAAATCAATTCGATGCCCATATCGCCGCGCGACGCCATTTCGACAGAGGACGAAGTCAATCCCGCCGCACCCATGTCTTGGATCGCCACCACCGCGTCGGTGGCCATCAATTCCAAACAGGCCTCGAGCAAGAGCTTTTCCATAAACGGATCGCCCACTTGGACGGTAGGGCGTTTTTTCTCCCAATCGTCGTTGAATCCGGCGGATGACATGGTGGCACCATGAATACCGTCACGCCCAGTCTTGGCCCCGACATAGACCACCGGATTACCCACGCCTGCCGCCTTGGCATAAAATATTTTATCGCTGTCGGCGATGCCGACCGTCATAGCGTTGACCATCGGATTGCCATTATAGGCCGGGTGAAAATTCACCTCGCCGCCCACCGTTGGAATCCCAACGCAATTGCCATAACTGCCGATGCCGGCCACGACCCCTTCGATGACGGTCTTGGTGCGGGGGTGTTTGGGATCGCCGAAACGCAGCGCATTCAAATTGGCAATCGGCCGCGCGCCCATGGTGAAAACATCGCGCAATATACCGCCGACGCCGGTGGCGGAACCATTAAACGGTTCGATCCAGCTGGGTTTGTTGTGGCTTTCGATTTTGAACACGGCGGCCTGGCCATCGCCGATATCGATCACCCCGGCATTTTCTCCCGGCCCCTGAATGACCCAGGGCGCAGTGGTGGGCAAGGTTTTCAGCCAGACGCGGGTGGATTTATAGCTGCAATGCTCGGACCACATGGCGGCGAACATACCCAATTCGACCAAATTCGGCTTGCGCCCCAAATTTTTCAGCAACAGCGAATATTCGTCTTTGCTCAAGCCATGTTGCTCGGCCAGCTGCGGGGTGATAAAGACTTTTTCCAATTTAACCTTGGCGCCGGTTTTGGGATCGGTTGTTTCCATGGTTGGCTGCTCGGCTTTGACTTTAATTGTGACCATTTTACACTCAGTGGTTAGTTGCTGGTAACTAGGCTATCAAACAGCGCCCGTCCGTCATTACGTCCCAGCAGCACATCGGCGGCGCGATCGGGGTGAGGCATTAGGCCCAGCACATTTTTTTGTTCGTTCAAGATGCCAGCGATATTATGCATGGAGCCGTTGGGGTTGGCAGCGTCGTTGATATCGCCATTGTCGTTAACATAGCGGAAAGCGATCAGGCCCTTGTCTTCCAGCATTTTAATGGTGTCGGCCGGGGCGTAGTAATTGCCCTCGCCGTGGCCTACGGGAAAACAGACGCGTTGGCCGGATTGATAGTTTTTGGTAAAGGGCGTATCGGTGCGTTCCACCCGCAGCCAAATCTCCCGGCAAACATATTTCAAGCTCTTGTTCCGGCGCAGCACGCCCGGTAGCATTCCAGCCTCAACCAAGATTTGAAAACCATTGCAAATCCCAATCACGCGTGTGCCGTTGGCAGCGGCTTTTTTAACCGCCTGCATGACCGGCGAATGCGCAGCCATGGCCCCAGTGCGCAAATAATCGCCATAGGAAAATCCGCCCGGCAGGACGATGACATCCAGCTTGGGCAATTCGGTTTCCTTGTGCCAAATCATCAGCGGTTTTTGCCCCGACGATTTTTCCAATTGCAGCGCGCACTCGCGCTCACAATTGGATCCTGGGAAAACGATAACGGCGGATTTCATATATACTCCGTAAAAGGTGTCGGGTGTCAGGTATCAGGTGTCAGACAAACAATTTTGAAACCTGACACCTAAAACCTGAAACCTGAAACCTGGTTTAAGCTGCGACGATTTTATAATCTTCAATCACGGTATTGGCCAAAAGCTTTTCGCACATTTGCGCAACCTCGGCTTCGGCTTTGGTGCGGTCGGTCTGCGCCAATTCCAATTCGATGAATTTACCGGTGCGAACGTCGTTCACATCGTTAAATCCCATGCGCTGCAAAGCGCCCTTGACGGTGACCCCGGCTGGGTCCAAAACGCCGTTTTTCAATGACACGTAAACACGGATTTTCATGGCTTATCCTTTTTTCTTGGGCACGATTTCTTGGACATTGCCTTTGGCAACGGCTTCGGCGATGCCATCGTTCATCAGGCCCAGACGGCGCGCCACTTCTTGGTAGGCTTCGGACACGCCGCCCAGGTCACGGCGGAAACGGTCTTTGTCCATTTTTTCGTTAGTTTTGACATCCCACAGGCGGCAATTGTCGGGGCTGATTTCATCGGCCAGCAAAATAATGCCGTTGCCGTCTTCGTCATACAGGCGGCCAAATTCCAATTTGAAATCGACCAGGCGCAAGCCCGCGCCCAAAAACAAGCCGGATAAAAAGTCGTTGACCCGCAGGCTGACGCCCATAATGCCGTCCATTTCATCCATGTCGGCCCAGCCAAAGGATGCGATATGATCTAGCGTGACCATGGGATCGCCCAAATCGTCTTTTTTATAATAAAATTCGACGATCGGCCGGGGGAGGGGTTGGCCTTCCTCGATACCAAACCGCTTGGCCATGTTGCCGGCGACGATATTACGCACCACGATTTCAATCGGGATGATTTCGACCGCGTGGCATAATTGTTCGCGCATATTCAGCCGCTTGATCAGATGCGTGGGGATGCCGATGGCCGCGATTTGCGTCATCAAAAATTCGGAAATGCGGTTGTTAAGGACGCCCTTGCCCTCGATCACGCCCTTTTTTTGGTTGTTAAAGGCGGTGGCGTCGTCCTTGAAATATTGGATGACCGTGCCGGGATCGGGACCTTCGTATAAAATTTTGGCTTTGCCTTCGTAAATTTTGCGGCGTTTGGACATGGGGGCGTTAACCTTTTTCCAGCAAAAGAAATGACAATTTGATGACAGGGTTATAGCAGAAAATTCTTTTAAAATTCAATGGATTTACCGTCGTTATTTCGTATGGGATAAATATTTGCAATTACGTCGGATAAATTGTATTTATTGCGGATATAGAGGGTGACATGACAGAGCATTTTGTAGATCAATCGCGAGCCTGGGCAGATAAAATGGACCAGGCGGCAAGTAGCCGCAAGGGTAGTGTATTATTCCTGCTGGCGCAGGGGATGCGGGCAAAATATCCTCCGCTTAGATGGGGCGCGGGCCCCCAATCTGCGGCCGAATTAGACGCCCAGCAAACGCAAATTCGAGGGGCTTTGGATCGCAGCCAGATTCAAAACGCCGACCTCTATAAAAAACTGCTGGTTGGGTTTGCGATTATTGGCGTAATTGTGGCGATGGCTGCCTCCTTGGCGACAGTTGTCTTGGCAACGGTGCTGCTGCCGTTTACTGCCGGATGCTATTGTTTAATACAGTGCATGAATTTGTTGGAACAGCATCACGCCAAGGAACATTTTTTTGGCAGCAAGCCCGTTCCGCCCAGTCATATTGTTTGGCTGAAAAAGCTGACCCGCGAGCCGCCAAATTCGCCTGCGCGCATGCGGTTGGGGCAGGATGTGCGTCATACCGTCAAACTGGCCGCTGCTTGCGCCGCTATTGCACTCGGCGCGGGCGCCATGCGGGGAGCGGTTGAATACGGCAAAAAAACAAATTCCATACCTGTTCCTCACTCAGGATTAATGGAAAACACCAAGGGGAGTAGGTAAACCATGAGCGAATCTGCCCAAGATCCCTTGCGTCGGATTTATTCCGGTGACAAGGGTTTCATCAATGAAACCCGGCTATTGCAAAGAATTGATGAAAATTTTTCGAAATATCGTGGAATTCTTGATTCTGAAATTGTGCTGATTTCTGGGTTCGCGGCCGCCGCAACTATAGGAGTTTCGACGTTCGTCTGGGCCATAGAAACTTTTCTTACAGGTGTAATTTTTTCCATGATTTTTTGCTGTAACGTTATAAAAGAATTTAGAACACATGCTCTTTTGGAGCAGGAAATTTTCGAGGATAGTCGCTATTACGTACGGCAAAGGCATCAAAACCAACAGCCGCATGAAAAATACGACCCGCAGCGAGAGTGTCTGGATCTAGTAAAATTCTTTTATGATCATCCCAATATGACACCCAGCTTTTTCCGATTACTGGAAGAACGGGCGAATGATAAAGCCAGAGAATATTCTAGCAACGTTCAGAGACAAGAAATTAAGAAATCTATGGACTACCAGCGTGAAGTTTTACGCTTAACCGTAAAACGCACGATAAGGGCGCACGGCAACAAACAGCAAAAATCCATCGTAAATTCCACGACCGATCACCGCGATATGTTGATCGAACTGGCGCGGGATGGCAACGGCCTGACTGCGATGGATTCCAAGCGTAAAGTTTTACGCTTAACCGTAAAACGCACGATAAGGGCGCACGGCACCAAACAGCAAAAATCCATCGTAAATTCCACGACCGATCACCGCGATATGTTTATCGAGCTGGCGCGGGATGACAACGGCCTCACTGGGATCAACATACTGCGGCGTCGGATGGGTTGGGATCTGGCGCGCTAAATCTTGACGGCAGTAAACTCCGCTTCGCCCGGGCGGCCATGGCAAAATAAAAACTGCGCGGGTTCGGGGTTGTCTACGGCGGGAATCGCCAATAACTGGCTGCAAACGGTTTGACATTCCCCATCTGCCTGCACCAGGCACATCGCGCCGCTGGGCCCGTCTGTGGGGCTATGCAGGCGCTGGCCCAATAAAACCTGCCAGTCCCGCCATTGCCTGGTATCGGGGTCGGGTATGCGCGCGGATTGAAAGCGGGGCAAATAAGTTTTAACCCGCGCCAGGTTGTAATCATTGCGATCATGTTCGGTCAGGAACGAATACCCTTCGGGAATTTCGCTTACCTGAATTTTTTTGCCAATGCCGTCATGTTTCAACCAACAAGCAAACGTATTGTCCGCAATCAGTAAATTGAATGGCGCATAGGCGCTGGGATCAATGTGGACCAGGGACTCCGCTGCGGCGCTGGCATCGGCGTGGCTGAGCGCTTCGAGCGGTAATTCACCCCGGCTGCGTTTTGCGCCCACGGCCAAACCCGCATCGGTGCGGTTCAACAGCGCGGCAAAAACACCATTGGCATTGATGGCAAACCAGGTGCCGCCCCCCACCTGATCCCAAGGGCCAATCACATCCGGCAAATCCGGCCAGTGCCGGTCGGGCGCTTCAAAACTGCGGTCGGCCAGCGCGTCGCGATTATACGCCGCCAGAACCGGCCAGCGATGCCCCGAACGGCGGAGGATGATTAAACTGCTCATATCCAAAGGCCTAGCAGAAGCTTCTTGCATTTCCAACTAAGAGTTTTACATTACGGTTGTTCGGCGCCACGCGGCGCCGCGGCTGTGGTCACAGCCGGAAGAATGGATTCGCCCGCGACTGCGGGCGCGGCCGAGCGTTCGGCCGAATGTTTAACAATGTTCGGCGCCACGCGGCGCCGCGGTGGCAGTCGCCGCCGATAAGGGATAGCGTTTAAGGAGCTACTAATGTCCATTTTTGATAATCGCGAACAAGCATTTGAGAACAAATTTGCTAATGACCAGGAATTGCAATTCAAGGTCATCGCCCGGCGTAACAAATTATTGGGTTTATGGGTGGCGGAGAAATTCGGCCTTGCCGGCCAAGCGGCAGTGGATTATGCCACAAGCGTGGTGCAGGCCGATTTTCAAAAGCCCGGCGATAGCGATGTGATCGAGAAAATTTTGGCCGACGCTAAAAACAACAACGTCGCCATCACCGAAGCTGCGATCAAAGCGGAGTTGGTAAGATTATTACCAATCGCCAAGACGCAAATTGCGCAACAAGCGGCCTAGTCAATTTTAGGCTTGTTTAACGGTTTCTTCAGCTTTTTTTGCTGAAATGGATAGATGGTCGCGCTGAGCCCGGCCAAATAACCATAAAACAGCGGGGGAAGCCCATGTTAGAAGCCTTTAAGCGGCGCGAAGCCGAGTTCGAAAATAAATTTGCCCATGACGAAGAAGTGCGTTTTCGCATTCAATCCCGCCGCGACTGGCTGTTTGGCTTGTGGGCGGCTGAAAAGCTAGGCTTTAAGGGCCCGGTGGCCGAGGCTTATGCCCGCGGTCTGGTGCATTTGGACATTGAAACCAAAGGCGATGGCGAAGTGATTGAAAAAGTCCGCCATGATTTTCTGGCCCGAGGCATTGAATACAGCCCAAACGAATTGGTGTGCGAAGCCAAAAAATTCTGGGAAGACGCCAGACGGCAGATTTTCAGCCATTAATTATTCTGGGCATGAACAACAAAGGGCCGCTATTGCGGCCCTTTTTTCATAACACTTATCTACAATAAAATATAATTAAATGTTATTTTCGCATTGATTATAGGAATATTGCTGTTCTAGCATCGTTTTATGCGTATTCCTAGTGGTTGTATGTTTGGTTTGGCTGCCGTCACCGTGTGGGCCGGGGTGGTAAGTTACAGTCAGGTTCAGGAAATCAAGTTGGCTGGAGCCATCGAGAATTCGCGCCAAGCAGCTAATGACAGCCAGTTATCCATAGCGGCTGCCAATGGTTACATTTTGGTGCGTTATTACCCGCCAAACGATGTCATTGCAAAGCGCCGGGCTGAGGCTGCTGTGCCTGCCGAGCGGGATTATTCCCATCAAGCCGGATCGCGCGATCGGCGGTTGATCGAGCCGGCGATTGGTTTTATGGAAAGTGATCAGGTTTATTTTCTGCAATCCGAGAGCCCGCGCTTCGATGACCGGGCCAGAGTCCTTTCGGCAGCCGAGGCCAGGGCGATTT
>Ga0315901_10002154_pt1 | contig 27664 bp, 50 predicted proteins | sample LakEriMetagenome_10_FD_203761 | JGI IMG/M metagenome (GOLD analysis project Ga0315901, IMG submission 203761) | Freshwater fungal communities from buoy surface, Lake Erie, Ohio, United States - Buoy 2 MA116 | ecosystem: Environmental > Aquatic > Freshwater > Lake | place: USA: Lake Erie, Ohio...
GTCTCGCGTTCACCTGTTTCTGGGTATTATCAAAGAGATTCCTTAGTGCTATTGGGATCTATTCTTAGCCTTAAGAGGTAATCCTCGTGCCCCTTTGATATTATGTAAGCAATAGAACCACGAGGAACACCGCACACCGTTGCAATGTTATCCAATGTGATCCCGCGTTCTCTCAGAACAAAAGCCTTGTTGCACAGCTTCGGTGTGATCGGGCTGCTGGTCTCCTCCTCCGGCTCCAGGTTAGGGATGGGGTCGCCCTCGGCGTCCATCTGGGTGCCGTGCGGGTAGGACATCCAGCCATGCTTGATGGCGAATCGCACCAGGTGCTTGGCCTCGCGTAGGACTTGGGTCTGACTGATGCTGTATGGTGTTGTCATTTAGAAACTGGGTGATGGGTCGGAAAAGCGGCAGTATTGTCCATCGTAGTGTAGCTTGACGGTGCCGCATTCGCCGTCCCTTTGTTTGGCGATAATGATCGAAGCTTCGCCGTTTGCCTCTGTTCTGTCACGATTTAGAAGGGCCACCAGGTCACTATCGCGCTCTAGTTGTCCGCTGTCGGCCAGGTCTGAGAGCTTGGGTTGGCGGCCCTTTTCCTTCTCGGATTCCCGGTTTAACTGCGCCAAGGCGAGCATGGCCACGCCTGTCTGGACTGCGATGTCCTTGAGTTTGCCGCTGACCTCGGCCACCTCATAGGTGCGTTTCTCTGAGCGGTCGGCTGCCTTGACCTTCTGGATGTAGTCGACGATCACCAGTCGCACCTGGTGCTTTCTGACAGCCCTTCTGACGTGGGCGGTAATGCTAGAGATGCTGTGGCTGCTGGGTCCATCGAGGAACCATAGGGGGCTGTTAGCGATCTGAGCGGAGGCGGCGGTCATGGATCTCATATCGCCATCGGTCAGGTCGCCGCTCTTTAGGTTCTGCATCGAGATGCTTCCAATGGTCGAGACCATCCGTCGGAAGATGGCTTCCCGGGACATCTCTAGGCTGACGAATAGGGTGGGCACCCTGTCCTGGATGGCTGCCTTGTGTGCGATGGCAATGGCGATGGCTGTTTTACCGATGCTTGGCCGGGCTGCAATGAGCGCCATCTCCCGGAGCTGGAGGCCGTCGGTCTTGTGATCGAACCAATGGAAGCCGGTGGCGATGCCTGACAGCGTGCCCTTGCGGTTGAATCTGTCCTGCATCTGGTCGATGAAGTTGCCGGCCACCTGCTTCGATGTTTGCAGCGTCTCCTTGGAGACATCAATGGTGAGCCCTGCTTCGGCATTGGAGACGATTTGATCCGGCTGAAGGGTCAGGACAGCGGACTCACGGATTAAACGGTCTCCAGCGTCTCTGAGCTGTCTCCGATGGGCGGCCTCGGTGATGCCCTTGATGTAGTACGGCAGGTTGGCCGGCGATGGGCAGGCCTCCATGGCTTGGTTCCACTGGTCGAAAGGCATGGGTAGTTGGCCGTAGGCCTTCTTCCATTCCTTGCCCAGCTCTTGGAGGGTCGGCTGCTTGTTGTCCTGCACCAGGCCGCGGATGGCATCGAAGGTCAGCCGGAGGTTGTCCTGGGTGATCCATTCGCTCCGGATGTCTGCCAAGGCATCGGAGCAGGTGTCGATGGAGCCGGTAAGGCAGGCGCCGATCATTCCCAGCTCGTCGTCCTTGGGGAAGTAGGGGTCGCTCATACGGAGTCCCTCCAGTCAATTTCCTTCTTGGCCTGGGTCTTCTGTTCTCCCAAGGCAACTCCATTCGGGCGGTAGAGCCCCTTCCAGCCTGATGCAATCGAGTGTTCGACAATGGACGGGAACTCGGCAGGCGTGAACTCACGGGACCACTTGGTCAAAGCTGCCGTCAGGCCTGTCTTCTTGTAGGACTCACGTTTCTCAGACTTGTACTGCAGCCATAGCTTCACTGCTTCCAGGCAGTTATGGGTGCGGATCAGTTCAGGCAGCTCAACTCCATGGGCAACCTCCCATTCGGATCTCGGTGTCTTTGTATCTTTAATAGGAGATGGAGACGGAGACGGAAAGCATGCTTCTGGTACCGATTCGGCATATGCCTTGGCATCATCTGGCATATCCTCTGGCAATGCGTTGGCATACTTGTTCCACCTGAGATTCGCAATATCCCTTTGTTTTTCGCTTCTCTCCTTCTGTTTGGTTCGTTCCTTCTCAAGTCGCTTGTTCCGATAGTGGCCGTCCTCCCCGATCTCGAACTTGCTTTGGCATATGCCTTGGCAATGCGTTGGCATACCAAGGCACATCCTCTGAATATCCAGCTCGGTAACAAAGCCTTTCGACCATTGGAGGCACAGCAGCGAGATGTAGGCGCCACGCTCCTCGTTGGTCATGGTCATGGTGCCTGCCAGGAAGTCGTCGGCGTAGAACTGGAAGGCTGGCGCCCTTCCTTTGGGTTTAGTCTCTTTCATGTATCAAACGGAAAACCCCACCCAGACCGTGGTGAGAACTCGCGCAGAACCAACGCGACGTAACACGGAAAGGGTGGGGAAAATTGAGTTGAACATGGGTTCTGGTTGTGGTGTCGGCGTTTGCTTCTCACGGCTCACGTCGACGGGCCGCTCCCTAGCTGACAGCCGGGGAGGTGTCCAGCCCTCAATAGGCCGGGATCAGGATGTCGGCCACCTGCTTGGTGAGCTGCACATCCCGCAGGCAATAGTCAAGGGCTGCTTGACGGTTGGTAGCCCACAGCAGGCTGAAGTCGGCGCCGGTCCCCGTCTTGTCCCCGAGGCCCAGGTGCCGACAGATGGACCCGAGGCTGCCATGAGCTCGGGAGTCGCCTAGCTGCCACACCTCACGCAGATCGACCACCAAGTCGTTCCAATAGCGTCCCTGTCGCAGCCAGTACGGAGGCATGATCCTGTGCTTCCAGGAGCGCTTGATCAGGAATGGAAGGTCGAAGGCCTTGATGTTGAAGCCGATCAGTTTGGGCTGCCGTTCATAATGATTGAGCAGCGTCCAAAACTGGAGCAGTAGCGCTGCCTCACCGTCGGCATCGGAGCACAGCACCGCGGGCTCCTGGTGCTCCATGCGGTAGCCTATGCACAGCACCTGGCCGCTCAGGGCATCCAGGGCAGCGTTCTTGATGTAGTCGGCGGTGTGTGACTCCTCGGCTTTCTGAAGCTTCTCGGCGATCATGTCCGGGTTCTTCACGTTACCCAGCTTTACGTCAGCTGGGTTGAACGGAGGGATATTGAGTTGATTGAGCGGGAGTGGCCCGGTCTCGATGTCGAAGATGATGGTTGGATTGGCTGGCATTGTCTGAATGGTTGAGATTGTCGTGCGTTTGTCCCGATGCGCACCCCCGGTTTACCCCCGAGTCCCAGCAGCAACAGGCTGCCGGAAAGTTGTCAGATCTGTTTGCCGCAATGAGGGCAGACGGTCTTGGTCAATGGCTGTCTTACGGTGGGCACGCCCAGCCATTCGCAGATCTCACGATAAGAGACCCATCCGAAACCACGCACCGACCTGGGCTGCAGGTGGCCCAGGTTGTAGAGGTCCAGTGCCTCCTGCCGGCTCTTGATGGCCAGGCTTTCAAGGATGTTGAACGTCCTGGTCGAGAACGGGAAGCCCCACACCCGCAGGATCTCCTCGTGCTTCTGTGCTGCCTGCTCGATCTGGTTGATCCGCTGGCGGCTCAGGTTGAACCGTTTGCCGATCTCCTCGAGGGTGTAGCCTTCGGATCTGAGCTGCACCACCTCGGGCACCATGTGGGTCAGCTTCATTGTGGGCTTGCGGGTCTTCATTTTAGAATGGAATATCTGAATCGGTCGGATCTTCCTGGGCGTTAATCTCGTCGATTCGCTTGGTAACCGCGGCAATGAGCGCGATGTCGTCAGGTGTCTTTCCGCTGGAGACCTTAGCCTTGGGCAGCCAGTGCTCGGCCAGGCCGCGCACAGCGTCAGGCGTTAGCTCGGAAAGTGGGACTCCTCTGAACTTGCCGACGTGCACCTTGATGTCTGCAATCTTAACCGGCGCCGCGGTAGCCGGCACCACGGTCTTGACCTGGCCATCCTCCCGGGGCGGCCTGTCCTCCAGGCGTACCCAGAGGCCCGAGGGCTTCAGGGGCTCGCCGCTCTTGTGGGGCATGATCAGCTTGATGTTGCTGAAGGTCTTGGTGCCGTCTCTCGATTGCTCGTGAACAATCACCACGGTGGCCGGCTTGCCGATCAGGCTGTCGAGGTTGAGGCTGACGGTCTCCTCGGGGGTAAGGGCTCGGCCGTGCCAGTCCTTGAGGAACTTGGTCAGGCCGGCCTTCTCATGCAGGCTTGGCGTCATTGGGGCCGTCATGACTACCCAGGGCTGCACCGGGTTGCGTGACTGGTCGATCAGATCCAGCTCGAACGCGATCTTGAACTTCTGCTTGGTGCCGTACTCGGTCTCGTAGGCCTTCAGCGGTGTGATGTCGACACAGACCGCGCGTCCGGTGTACTCGGGGCACGGTGTGAAGGTGCCGCCGCTTGGTTTCGTTGATACTGTGATTCCCATATGTTTGCTTTGTTGTGTTGTTGTTTACCTAGAGGCCTGTTTTTCAACCTCCGAAAGTTGTTTTGCCATGCGGTCGTACTGCGTCCAGTAGTCGGGCCAAGTGCTCTTAATCTTTGACAGGTTGTCCTGGTCGGCCACGAGTGCCGCGGCGCCCAGCTTGCGAACAAAAGAGCCGCCGTATTCAATCATGGTGCGTGCCACGTCGAAGTCCTTCACTTGGAGCCTTTCCCGCGCTTCCTGGTAAAGAAGCTGGTGAACTCGACCTTGACCTTCCGGGCAGCCCGATAGGCCTCCCCGGCGTCCTTTTTGGTCAGGTGGTAAAGGCCCGTGCCCTCCTGTTGGATCTGTTGAGCTGATTTCATTGCAGTATAAAGTCGAAGTTGATGTGCCAGGTGTCGCACAGCCTGTTGTAGGTGTCGTTCTTGATGCGCCAGGTGCGAGGGTCCCGGGTGGTCCCGGAGTGCCTGCATTTGATCCGCACGTCGATGTCCTTGATAGCGGTGTTGCGCAGGTGATGGTCGGGCGGTAGTTCGTGGAGTTTGGTGATCATGGTTGCTCCGTCAGTTGTTTGATGTATTTGTTTCTCTGCTTTGGCGTTAGGGATACAATAAATGCGAGAGTCTCTACCGCATTGACCGAGTGGATGAGTTGCCAATGTCCCCTTGCTGCGTCCAGTTGCTTCGCTCGTTCCATATCCACAATCAGAACTTCGCCGGCCATGGTGTGTCGGTAAATAAATGCTACGTTCATCGTCCCTCTAGCCATTTCTCCAAGTCATGGAGTTCATCCACTTTGGCTTCGAGTTCTTTGATGTGGTCGTTGAGACGATTGAGTTCCATCACAATGCCCCGTGGACGTATGTCGCTTAGGAAATTGCCTTCTGGAGTCTTGATGCTGAATCCATTCAGTGGAGGCATTCGTCGCAACACGATGTGGGTGTAGCGTTTCACCGATTTACCTCCTTCAGTATGAAGTAAGCCGAACCAGCAATCACAAGTGCAAGCCACAGTTCTGGATGTCGTTTGTGAAACTCCAGCTCATCTTTAACTAATTCAATAACTTCTTTGAGTTTCATAGCTTCTCCTTTCCATCGCCAGACTCCACTCGTTCACGCCCCAGAGCCTCACGCGCATCGTCGCGGACATAGTTGTTCACGGCGTAGCCCAAGTCTTCAGGATCTAGGAATCGGTTGATGAATGACTCGGTTCGCTTGATCCTCTCGCTGGCTTCATTGAGTTCTCGTTCTAGCTGGCGGCATAATGATGAGTAACAGACCCACCCTCCAATGTCAGAATGGAAACGGTTTTTATCAGTCCTAGGTGTTTCACTCATAGCTTTCCATCCTTTGCGTACATTTCACGAAGCGAATCAATCGCTTCATTTTGCCGTTTGTTCTGCTCTTTCAACCGTTCGTTCTCCAGCTCAATTTCGGAAACTAGTTCTTCATTCAACTGGAGATGCTCCATGTAATACTTCCTCTCACCTTCTAGCTTGTCCCACAGAGCGCGGAGACGGTTTTCGAGTTCGGTGACGTGCTGCTTAAGATCCTTGTTCTCTTTAGCCATGTCTCCGATGGATTTGCACAAGCGTTCGTGCGCTTCGTATTGAGGGTTCAAGGCTTGTTCTCCTTTGCTCGCTGCCATGCATTGGCCAGCAGCCGATAGTTTGAGTCAGAAATGGTACCGTCCTTCAGCCACTCAAGCAGCTCGTCACCAGTACTATTCATCAGCTTGATCCGATCTTGCAGGTACTCGACCAGCTCCTTCAGCTCGTTCACATCGGATTGAAGCTCGCGGATCTTTGTGGCCTGTGGGTCGATTGTAGTCACCGTATTCGACGTTGGTATTGTGTAGTCGCTCATTTGCACTCCTTCCATTTGAATTGAGTCGGACCTCCGCCAGCGCATCTAACCCACTCAGCGTGTCCTGATTTGACTGCTGCTTCCTGATCTATGTGCCGCGTCATTGAACCGCCCACCATGAATCCAATTACAAACACCACTGAGAGTATCATGCCGTTCGTCAGTGCGTCTGAGTAGAATGCGATTACGTTTCTCACGGCAACGGCCCTCCATTCTCCCACAGCAGCAGATCGGCTCTCATTGCGTCGTTCTCTTGCTCTAGCTTTTCGATTCGCTGACTCATAAGCTTCACTACCTTAGCCACTTCCAGCGGCGTGATGTCGTGCTGCACCCATACAGATCCAGTTGATCCGATCTTGACCAACTCGCGTTTGTTGTCGTCTCTGAATATCACGGCTTGTCCTCCTCGACTCTGACCATCGGAACAAAATCCAATCGGTTGTTCTCGTCGATTGCGATACCCCAGTTGTTCCTGCGGCAGCACAGCTCGGTTGCGTTGTAGACTTCCATCACCGTCTTTTCGTCAGGCAGATAGATGGACAGCAGTCCTTTGAACGTGAGACGCACAGTCTCCGATTTGTTTTGCTCGCTCATTTGGCCTCCTTCTTTTCCTCTTTGATTTCGCGAATGATGTCGCACAGGCCGATGCAAATGGCCATGTATCCTTGTGGATTGGCCATGCCATTCCGGTCGCAGATATCCTGGCCTCGTTTCATCGCATCCAAACCGACTACCTGCCACGGCTCGTTTATAAACGAGCTGATTTTCTTTCCGCTCATTTAATTCCTTTCGCTTTGTTCCATTGCTCAATCTCACCATGCCAGCCTAGGAAGGCGGCAGCGGCGCATAGATAATCCCCAGCGGTTTCCAACCGCTTGATCTGCTCCCTGGCATCCTCCAGCTCCTTGTACGTTTTGGTGGCGTCAATGGTTCTCATTTCCTCGATGGTCACTTGAGCCCCTCCGAGATCATGGCGTGCTCCAGGATAAGCACGGCGTCCGCGGTCTTTAGGTTGATCACGAGCTTGGGCTGCCGCTGCTGGGCGATGCCTTTGAGGTGGCTCTTCCACCTGGTTCCATGGGTAGCCTTGTTACCGACCCCCAGTGTCTTCTGCCAGCGCTGCGGCGGAACCTCGATCACCCGGGTCTTCGAGGCCGCAATCAGGCCGTGAAGGAAGCCGACGTTGTAGCCGAAGTTGAACATCGAGCTGCCCGGGGCGCCCTTACCTCCGACGTACCCACCCACCTTCTCGATGTAGCAGACATCCGAGATCGCCAGCCTGTCGGTTACCAGGATGCTGATGTCCTGGTCGGTGGTTGGCATACTATTGAGGATGACCCCCGAGGGTCCTAGGTAGGCCAGGCCGCCGCTCATGCCCGGGTCAATGGCTAAGATCCGTTTCACTTCGATGCCTTTCTCAGCCAGGCCGCGATGGCCTTGTCGGCCACGGCCTGCAGTTTAAGGCCGGCGGCGAGGCAGTAGTCGCGCAGGGCCTTGTGGGTGGTGGGTGTCACGTTGATGGTTTTCGGTTTGGTCATTTCAGTTGCTTCTTAACCTTGGCCCAGTAGGCCTCGGTGGCAGATTTGCGGTCCCCAGTCGGGCCCCCATTCCAACGGCGGGCGAGCTGCTCGGTACTGCCCCCCTTGCCGTAGTGCTTCAGGTACGCCTCGCACACCGCCCGGGCCTGCGCCCTGTTGGTCATGTCTTGGTGCCGGTAGTTACTGCCGGTGATCCGGTTCACATCCAGGACCACACCGCGGTGGATCTGCAGGCAGCCAATGGCTTTGCCCTGGTCACCGACGGCCAGGTCGTTATTGCTGCTCTCGACGATAATGAGAGCGCTGATGAGGTTTGAAATGGTGGTCATGGTTTGGAGAGTGTTGCGCGTTGGCCAGTCGCGCCCCTGGTTGGGTGGTATTCGCCCCACCCGGGCGTAAATCAGGCAGGTTGGATCACGCTGTAGTTGTAGTCGCCAGAATCGTATTCCGAGAGCTTGCTGTAGAGCTTCTGGATCTTTGCCTCGGCAGCCTCACGGCTCGGGAAGGCGCAAACAAACCTGTTGTAGCAGCCGACCAAAGCGTCAGTCGAACGGCAGAAGTAAGGGATTTCAAGAACCACCACGAACAAGCCAAGCGCCTTGGCCTTGTTGATTGCAACGCTCTCCTTGGCGCCCAACTCAAAGGCAACCTGCTGTGCCTCGGTGAAGCAGTTCTGGAACTCGCTGGCAGCGCCAGCCTCGAACTCCCAGTGCTCTTGTTCCTGCAGTGTGGTGGATCTCATGGTGTTTTGCTTTCGACTTGATTGGACCGACGGCCGTCAAGTTGCCACAAAAACACTTAACCCGTCTACAGAGAAAACTGTTTTTCTGTAGATTTTGAAGAAAACCCAATGTTTATGCGGGTCAAACAGGGGTCAAATTCCCTTCAGATCCACCAGACTGAGGGTCAGGTATTTCTGATCGTTGGTGGTGGCGTCGAAGTAACTGGCGATCACCTGGGTCTCGCGTTCCGAGTAGGAACGGTAGGGCTTCACCCGGGTGGCCAGGACCGCCGGGAACTCGGTGGGCTGGCCGTTCTCGGTCTGCCAGTTGCCCGAGGTGAAGCCGAACCGCCGGCACCAGGTCTGCAGGTTCTGCGGTGGGACGAACCAGTAGTCGGTGCCGAAACTGTCCTGGCTGGCAAAGCACTGCACGCCGTAGCCGGTCAGGAGATCGTAGCCGGCCTGATCGAGATACCAGGCGTCCTCGTCGAAGTCGGGCTCGTAGCCGGTGCCAAAGAAGGCAGGCAGGCCCGGCGCCTTGTCCATGGTGCAGAGGCAGTAGGAGCGGGTCCAGGAGTCGAGGCGCCATTGCATCAGGTTCCACAGCCAGGCGCTCTTGGGGATCTTGTGGAAAAATGGGCCGCTGCCGGGGCCGCTGTTCAGTGTCAGCAGGGGCCGGTAGGGAATATCGAACACATCGTCAATGTGGCCTCCGTTGTCGAACTTGATGGATGTCAGCCTGTCCTGGTAGGTGGCTACCGTGTTCGAGGTTTGGAGCGGCACCGTCGAGGCAAAACGAGATCCCTCTCGATCTTTAAATATGTCGTCGATCCCTGCCTGGAATAGACCAGTCGGCCCTTGTGCGAACTTCGGTGTTTTGTTTGGGCTGCCTGGGATCCGCACTGAGGCGTCGACACCATTGGGGCCGCCCCATTTGTTGACCCAGAAGTCAGCCTCGAATCCAGCGGTCGAAAGCTGATCAGGATCACCGAACTGGGCCCGCATCAGCTCGTTGTCGTAGTTGCCGGAGGAGAATCCCCAAGGGCCTCCTGGTGGGATAAAGGCAGCGTTGATCGAGCCTTGGTAGAACAGGCTGGAGGTCGCCACATTGTTGCCGATCTTGGTCGGGAACAGGTGGAACCATTGGCCGGTCACGGTGTTGACCCGGGAAGGCCCGATCAGCACCGTCTTGTCGCTTGAGGAAAAGTAGAAGTTCTGCCAGGCGCCCACACCGAACCCAGGGTCATGGTTCCTGACGTAGAGCTGGCCTGAGGTGGCATAGGCCTCGTAGTCGATCAGGAGGTTGCCGTCGATGCCAATAGGGTTGCCGACGCTGCAGACCAGGCCTTGCGGCGTAATCCTAAGCAGGGCCACTCGGTCCTCGGTGATGTCGTGGACATCATCGTAATTGTTCAGGAATCCCTCCTCAACAGCCAGCCGGCGCCGCACGTCGATGGCCTCGTCGAAGATCGTGGCCTCGTTGCCGGCAGACCAGAATCCCTGAGGATAAACCGTCGAGATCGTAAGCGGTGTGGTGCTGATCTGCCACCTGGGCGCCGTTGAATCGCAGAAGATGTTGCAATCGACCGGGCTGATCTCGATCAGGCCGCGGTCGCTGGTCAGCTCGATGCTGGTGGCATTCTGCACCACGGTGATTCCAAGGCCTTCCAGGCGCTGCACCAGGCTTCCAACACCCGGGAAGTTGACCAGTCGTTCCTCGGAGACCTCGCCGCTGGATCCGAAATAATACCGCACCCGGGCACGTCCCCAGGTGAACACCAGGTCGCCAAGTTGCTGCCTAAAGTCCCCTGGGTCGGCATAGGTGCCTGGGTAGACCTGCCGGATGTCGTGGTGCACCTCCGGGTCGATCTGGGCATCCATGGTGTGCATCCAGTCGAACATGATGAACGGGTTGGCCACATTGTTGGCCTGGGCGGACCGTTCCAAAGCCAGGAAGTCCGATGTGTTGGCGCCCTGCCAACTCGGTGGTCCCTCGGCAAAGAAGGGCACGTCCCCCGGGAAGTACGGGAAGAAATGGTAGCAGAACCCACCATTAGGCCAGCGCGTAGCCCAGGTGCCGTCCTGGCGGCGTCGGAAGGCCCGGACGGCTCCAGGACCAACGAACTGCCTGTCGGCGCTGCCATCGGGCAACTGCAGCAGCACCTGCACGGTCGAGGTGCCGCAGTTGTGGACACGCCAGCAGTCGTAACGCTGGTATGTGTTCAGGATCCGGAATTCGGTCAGGCCCTCAATGGCAATCTCGGCCACGGCCAGCCTGTGCTTGTGGATCCGGCCAGGGGGCAGTGTAGGGTCGGAAGGCCCGAGGCTGCCGCGCACATAGGACGTGAGCCCGGATCCGGCCTGTGGATCCCAGCCTAGGTGCACGTCGTATTCGATTCCGGCCACTTCACGGCGCAACAGCTCGTAGCTAAAGTGGATCTTGCCGACGTCGCAGGTAAACGGATCTCCCGTGGTGCTGTGGTGGTCGACGTAGACCTGGCCGCCGGCCACATCCAGGTGCTTGTTCTCCAGCTTCGACAGCTCGATCCGCGCGGCCACCTGGTTGTGCTCGTCCCGGTAGGTGCCGATGCCCGGGATGCTCGGGCTGGGTACGGCGCCGTCGTCCTTGAGCCTGAGGGCGGTCTCCGGGTCGTTCCGGTAGACATACCAGACGCCATACGGGAATGGCGCCGACCATTGGGCAAAGGGCGAGAACCGGGAACTCGCCCACAGCGGCCCCATGCCGTTCAGCGCTGCCTGGCACTTCTTATCGAATCGGCTGTAAAGGTTGTTCAGGTTTGCGGCCGTGAACATCTTGTCGAGCCTGCCAAGGGCGTATGGCATGATCAGTAGAACCAGGACTCTTCAGCCGTCTGCACCGTGGTCGAGCCCACCGCGGTCTTCAGCGTCGTTCCATTGGCATTCTGCTCGACCCGTTGGCCAGGCCCGGCGACGAGCTGGACCCGGCGCACGGCCTCGATCAGTTGATTGATGGCCCGGGCATGATCTGCCTTCAGGCCGCGCTCCGACAGCTTGGATGGCAGTTGAATTGGCATAGTTTAAATCTCGCAGAACTGGGCGAAGATCTTGACCGGGCTGTTCGAGGCTTTGACGTACATCGTCGCGTCGACCCAGGGGATCAGGATGAACTGCCCGGCCGGGATCTGGAATGAGTACGGCGAGGAAGGCCCGATAGAGACCGGGTTGACCAGATCCAGATTGACCACGAGGAGACGGTAGGGTGTGGACAAGTCGGCGGTAAGATCCAGCGTTTCGTCGGTCGTGCCGACCACCTGGGTCTGCTGGCCCATGTCGGTGCCGGTCATGTTGGCCACCGTGCTGTACGATTGTGAATTGATCACGGCGCCGCCCTTGCTGGCGTACAGCCGGGCGCTCATCTCGACTTCGTTTGCCATAGGGTTGGTCGATTAAACTTCGCAGAAGGTGGCCTGGATGGTCACCGCGGAGGTGTTAGCCAGCAGGTAGAGGGTGGCGCTGACGTAGGGGATCAGCATAGTCTCACCGGCCGGGATCCGCATGGTGTAGGTGCCGGAGACAAAACCCAGCTCGACGTAGTTGGTGTTATCCAGGTTGCTGATCAGCAGCTTGTAGGGGCTGGTGACATCGACCGGCACGTCGAGAGTCTCGACGGTCAGGCCGATCACCTGAGTCTGAGAGCCCATATCGGTGCCGACCATGGTGGCGCTCTTGGTGTAGGTTACTGAGGGCAAGTAGGCTCCGTTTTTGGAAGCGTACAGCCGGGCGGTCATTTGAATTTCGTCTGCCATAGAGGTGTATTAGTTGAGGTTAAAAGAAGGGGTAGACCAATGTGTCGTAGGGGGCAAAAGTCCAAGCGATCACCTGCTCGACCTGGTTGGTCTTGGTGATCAGGCTGGTCGAGTAGTTTGTCTGCTTCCAGCCCCAGGCCGTCCCTACGGGCGCCAAGGCCTGGCCGGTAGTTTGGTCGATGGGTGTCGTAGGAAGCATTGAGACCACCGAAAAAGGAAGATTCCAGGCTGTGGCAAATGATTCCCTGGTGTAGACCGGAGGGATTCCGTTGGGAACTTGAGGCAGCCCAAGGTTGCCGCTGAAGGTTGCGATCCTGGTCAGACTGACCCGGGCTGTTGGGAAGGTGTCCTGGCCTCGGTAAAGCATCTGCCAGACCTTCTGAGCCAATGGCAGCGTCGAGATGTTGCTCTCCTGAATGCCTGGTAGCCTCTCACCGTTCTTGATCGCTGTCTCGATAATGTAGCGATAGAGGGCAGGGTTGCCTGTCGAGTTGGCCTCTTTGTCGACAGCAGGCAAAGCGAACACCGACACATCGAGGTAATCGGTGCGGAACTCGTACCGGATGTCAGCCAGCTCGCCAACCTGAGGGGTGGTCTGGTCTTGAATTGGAAGCCCTGGATCGAATGAGTTGCCACCGATGGTGACTGTGGCTTCGGAATAGGGGCCGTCTTCTCTGATGCTGTACTTGGCGCCCAGGGCCACCCATTGGGCTGAGGCTATCCGGAGGGTATTCTTGTCCCCCCGGAAGACCAACTGAATCACCCGGCCGCTGCCGTTGTTATCGTAGGCACGGCTGACCTCGATGTATTCTCCGGCCGTCGGATTTGGGATGCCTTGGATCGTTGCCATGTTATTCGACAGCCTGAGCTGTTCTGCCTGTGTTTACCCGAATCGCCCTGGTCTCGTTTGTCTGCATCTTGATCTGACCGACCATGGTGTTGACCCAGCCCGGGGCAGCTGGCTCGGTGAACATTGCGGTCTCCCGTTTGGCTCGAGAGTTGATAACACCGACTGCGCCACGTTCCAGTGGTAAAGCTTCAAAGCGGCGATCAGCCTCTGTTGATGGCGCAAAGGCTTCTTGTATGCCTGCCTTAACAATAGATCCTTTACCCATCAGCATCTGAAAAATGCCTTCCATGCCGTCTTTTAGGTCTTCGGTGTCCTTTGCAGCCCTCTCGGTTGCGTCGGCCCAAAAGCCGACCGTTGGAATAGCTGAGACAAGAAGCTGCCTCTTCATTTCATCAATGCGGTCGGCCATCTTTCCGACTGCATCAATCTGTTCTTTTGTGATGAGATTGATTGGCCCAAGATCCTTTATCTTGGACATAGCACCTGCAGCCTTGAATGCCTTCTCACCCAGGATGGCGATCATTGCGGCCTGCGTCTGAGCGCTCTTTCCTGAGTCTTGGTGCGCTTGACCCATCCGCTCAATCAGCTCGATGTTGGACAGGCTTTTGTCGTTCAGCTCGGCCACAGACAGGCCGAGTGCCTGGAAGTATTCCCGGGCTTTGCCGCCCTCCTCGATAGCCTTCAGGCGCTCTTGGCTGACTTTGGTAATCGACTTGGCCATGGCCTCGAATGAGACGCCTGTCTGGCCTGCCAGCACCTGAAGGCGCTGCACGTCGTCGGTGCTGATGTTGAGCTGCTCCGAGAGGTCGCCAATGGCGTCGGCTGTCTCGATCACCTTGGAAGCAAAGGCGCCGATTGCAGCCACTGATAGGGCGCCACCGAGTTGAGCGCCGACACTTGACCTGAATTTGTCGGTCATGCTGGTGGCTCGTTTGAGGCCGCCCTCAAATGAGCTGCCGTCCAGGCCCAGCTTTGCAATGAGTGAGAAGATGGCCATTTCAGTTCCTGATTGTGCTTTGTTCCTGAGCGTAGCGCCAGAGGGCATCCTGCTCATTGCTCCAGAGCTCGACCTGGCCGTTCATCTCGGCGTGCGTTAGGAACAGCCGTTCTGCATCAATGACAGGCATATTGATCACCGTGATCTCGTCGAATCCAATGCTGACTAGGCCGACCAGGATCCGTTCCGGCCAAGGCATGGTTGCCGAACGCTGGCCAGATCCAGGACGGCGCAACACCTCCGGGCAGTCTGACTGGTTGGTTATCCATTCCTGAACCGATTGGCACTGTTTGATAAGATCAGCCTTCTTAACCTTCTGGCGCATGATCCGCAGCGGCAACCACCGCAGCCAGGAGCGCATCGTCTTGACCGATTCATAGATCGGTTGGCTGCAGACAACAGCCACCTCGACAAGATCTTGGGCCGACGCGTTGCCACCATAGACAAATGGTGAACCCATCCGATGCAGCAGCAGGGCATGGCCAACACTAAAAGGCACCAGGCGAAGCCCCATCACAATGGGACAAGGCTTCGATGTAGCGTTTAGGATGTCGGCCAGGGCGGTCACAGGTTGGTGGCCGCGCCAGCGCTGATCGCCGGGAAGCGCTTGAGAGTGATCGTCCCGGTGGCTTTGCCGGTCTGGGTGGTCTTGATTGAACCACCGCCGGCATAGATCCATCGACCACCGCTGCCGGTGTTGATGGCGTCGGCATAACCTGCGACATTGATCACTGGAGCGTTGGTGATCGCAACAGTCCCGTTGCCTTGAGGCAACGAGCATCCGTAGAGACGCTCGTTAAGTGCAGTGGCTGCCGTGGCATTCGTTCCAACAGGAACGAAATTGACGGTCAGGGTCAGGCGGTTGTTGTAGGCAATGTGGCCGACCACCTCGCCGTTGTTATTTCGCACCTCCTCGGTGTCGCATTCGCCGGTGATGTCGTAACTTTCGATCTCGGGCGAGATGTAGCCGGTGACAATGAGGGCGCCGGCGGCGTCGTACATTGCCAAGGTCGCCGGTGATCCAAAGAGATATTTATTTCCGTGTACGTTAGCCATAGGTGTCTGAGGTTAGATGGTTGCGCTGCAGTAAAGGGTGAAGGTCCTGGTGAACGTCCTGGACCGATTAGAGATTGAGGCAGCCCCAAAGTCCAGAGGGGCGGCGAACTGGGCCGTAAACGGGCCGCTGGCGTCGTTTGATGGCGCGTCCAGGGCAGAGGCGCCGGACTCGTCAAAGAGCGGCAGGATCCGATTGTCGAGCACCTGCACGGTGGTCAGGACATCGGCCTCGTCGGTGTCGTCTGCAGATAACTGCAGCTCGACAGCGATCTCCAGCTCGCAGGTCAAGTCGGTGCGTTGCACAGGCCTGGCCGAGTTGGTCGAGACAACTAGGCGCGGGAAGTTGGGCATGACGTCCTGCTCGTCGGGGTCGTCGTATAGGCCGCGGCTGTAGGATGTCAGGCAGGTCGGTGTACCGGCACCGGCGGCCGACCAGTCGGCGGCTGCCAGGTAGTCAGCCACAGCTTTCTCAGCTCTTAGGGCAACGGCGTTCATTTGATGGCGATCCCGTTATCTTCGAGCACCTTGCCGTTTTGCAACATGGCCTCGGTCATGTGGTTGGTCAGCTCGGCCAGCTCGTCGTCCATGGCCTTCTGCATGGCCTGGTTGTAGATCATTGCCACCCGGTTGTACTGGTTGTCAGCCACACCGGCAGTCATCACCACCGAGGCCGTCGGGTTGAAGCCTGGCACGGCCTGGATTCCTCGGGCCTTGGTGCCCTTGTGAACGGCCACGTTCTCCTCGGGCAGGCCGTATTGGTTGGCCAATGAGACCAGGGCGGCATTGGTCTTCTTCGGCGCCTTGTAGCCTGCAGGCTTTGACAGAGGCTTCCATTTCGGGCTCTGGAACTGAGTGAAGCCCTTGTTGTAGATCCGGATGATCTTTACCACACCGGAGCGGAGGTAACCGACTGATCCAATAGCCTTCCGCATCAAAGCAGAGGCTGCTGCCTTCATCTCCTCGCCGTAGAGGCCACGGCGTCCAGCCTTGGCTTCCTTCGACTGGGCGATCAGGTGAACCCGGCGAAGCAGGCGGGACTTGCCGATGCGTTTGCCGGTCTTCTTGGACTTCCGATTGATGTTTCCCAGCGGTGTGCCGAGGTAGTCGGCAATGCGGCGCCGTTCTTGTCCTGGGCTCTTAGGCGGCACCAGGACGAACAGCCGCACCATTAGGTAAAAGAACCGGGAGTTAACTGCCTTGTGAAGGTCTCGGCTCGTCTGGGTCAGATACTGCTTCATGGCAGCATCGAACCGACTGGAGTCGACCGTCATGTTGACGACAGGTCTCACCGGGTCTTGGCTCCTAGTTCGAGGCTGTAGTAAGCGCCGGAGGCATCGACCCGGCAGGACAGAATCCGCAGGGTGCGTCCCTGGTAGACCAGCGTGCGGCCGACCACCGGCCTGGGCTTGCAGAAGGTCAGTGCGATGCGGTCGGTGTTTTCCTGCAGCAGATAGTAGCCGTCCTCCTTGAGCAGCCGGGAAAACTCGGTGCCCTGGTCGAGGGTGTACAGCGTGGTATCCATCGTGACCAGGGTGCTGTCCCAGGTCTTCCAGTCGGAGAACTTGACCAGAATCCTCGATGCCACGTTGTCCTGGAAGCCACCGGGCACTGGTGTGTTGGCATCGGTGACCATGGCCGGGATGCACCGGATCGACGAGCCTTCCCAGATAAACATCGGCGCCCCAAGCATCTGCTGGAGCACAGTCATGCCCTGCTGGAGACTTGAGCCGATGATGGTCACGGTGTGGTAAAGAAGATTCCGGTCACGATCAATCGAGACGTAGCATTGACGTGCTGCGTTAATTGCAGCGCGTCCCCGTTCTCGTAGTGCGTTAACTGTGCGTAGTTGGTGCCAGCCTGGATGTAGCCTTGGATATCGGTTTTGGCAGCAGAAGCCAGGTTGTCGGCCCAGAACTCTACCGACCCGGAATAGGTCGATGTGGCTGGCAGACTTAGCCTCAGCTCTCCTGAGGCAGCACCGGAGGCCGCGGTGACGGTCAGATCCACCGTAAACCAGCGCAGATTGCCAATCTCAGTGTACCGCGCGGTGTTGACCGTTACTGTGAAGGTCCGGCCACCACCCGCATCGGTCAAAGTCGGCACATAGGCAGTCGCAGAGTTGAGCGCCGAAATATCGGTGTAAAGCTCGGTGAAGTTGTCGTTGAGCTTCTGCCCGGCGCCCCGGAGGGTGTCCCCAGTGTTGTCGTTGGCGATTGCTCCGATGTTGATGATTTGTTGGGCCATATCAGTTCTTCGGTAGTGCGTACCAACCTTCTGCGAGCGTTATACGGTTCTTGGAGCGCACAGGAGCGCCGTCCGCACCTTTGACCCAGACGCGAGCCTTAACGCTCTCAGCAAGGCGCACAGGCTCGCCGTGGGGCACATAGACCACACGGGTCTGACAGCCACAGCTAGACGCCAGACTTATCAATGCGATCCAGCAGCTTTTGCTTAAGCTCGGGGTCGGGTTTGGCATCTTCGGCGGTGGGTTGTGTTTTGGCCAGGCCGGTCAGCCATTTTAGGATGGCTGTCACGATCTGCTCGATTACGTTCATTCAGCCTTCTTCTCGGCGTCCTTGGCCCAGATCAAGCCGATGCCAGCGGTGACGGCGGCAATGGTCGCAGTGATGTCCAGATGGGTGGTCGGATCACCGTCGAAGAGGGCTTTGAGAGCCCCGCCAACAGCGATGAGTATGGCACCGATGCCGGCGAGCGTGGTCTTGGTGTTTTTCATTTTGATCGGAATAAGCGATATGCACCGTAGATAGCGCAGAGTAAGCCAATCACGGCGGTGATAAGTCGAACGATGTCGGTGAGCCAGGGGATAAACGAAACAGCGGTGGCCGCTGCTGCGCCGCCCATGGAGGCGATCATCTGATTTGTGTCACCGCCGTGATTGGAGTTCATTTACTCGGATGCTTTGGGTTGGGCTGCTGCGAGGATGATGTCGGCCAAAGGAACGCCGACCTTGGCGTTCTGGTAGCCACCGGCCTTGATGGCGATGTCGATGAGTTGGAGCAGGCTATTGGTCTGCTCCTGAGTCAGTTCGATCTTGATCATGCGGCGGGAGCATCGGCAACAACGACAGGCTCGGCAACAACAACCGGCGCAGGCGGAACCCACGGCAGCGGCAGCACAACAACCGGCGGGTTGATCTGCGCTTCGATCTGCGCGGTGACGTTGGCCTCAATCGCGGTCTGATCGACTCCGTTCTGATAGCACCAGTCCAGCACCTGCTGCTGCGTCAAATCAGGATACGGCGTGAAGCTGCCAGTCGGCGGAGCGAATGAGCAGCTACCGTAGCAGGTGCCGCTGTAGGTCTTCTCGTCGTCGCCGGTGCCGGTGGTTTCGGTGCCGTTGCAACGCCAGTCGGCGGTGATGACGACATCGGAGTAGGTGCCTTCGACTTTGCGGACGAGAAGGCGTTCGATGAGCCAGAGGATGGTCATAAATTAGGCTTTCTTGAGAGCGTTGACTTCGGAAGCGAGTTCTTGGATGGCGGCGACAAGAATCGGAACCACTCGGGACATATCGACTCCCTGCGGCTTAATGCTGCCGTCTTCATTGAGTGCATCCTTCTCACCGCTGACAGCAGCCGGAACAACTTCTGCAAGTTCGTGAGCGATAAAACCTTCGCCATTCGAGCCGTCAGCTTTCCACTTGTAGATCGAAGGCTTCAGAGCGGAAACGCGAGCCAGTCCTCCGGTGAGAAGCTGAACAGATTCCTTCAGTCGATAATCTGAAGTGCTGTTGAAGGTACACGCAGAAGCCGTTACCGAGATATTGCCAACAGCAGAGTTTGCTTTGTAGAAATTAAGAGCCGCACCATCGGTTCCATCTCGACGGAAATAACCGCAGGTTCCGTTGTCGATTTTTGAAGCAATGTATGCATTGTTGCCAGAACCATTGATTGAGAATCCACTGGACGTTGTTGCAGCACCCACGTTTGGGGCAGTAGTAGTTCCGACCAATAACACCCCCGACGCATCCAGCGTCATCGCCTGCGTGTATGTGATTACGTTGCCAGCGGTGCCGGAGGGGGCGATGAACCACGAATGAACCGACGAAGCGCGATAGAGTGAAGCGGTGTCAGTTTGCAGGTATTTGTAAGCACCCGCCCCGCTGTTGTATGAATTGAAAGAAAGCTCAATGTTTCCTGAAGAGCTTTGTGCCAACGAACCATAAGCCCCAAACTGAATAGCTTTTGCTCCAGCCACCCACGCACTCGGCGTAACTCCGATGCCGACGTTGCCGGAGGAGTCGATGCGAGCGCGTTCAGTTCCATTGGTTCTAAACGTAAGAGGATTTGCTCCGCTGACAGCGATATCGCCTCCACCTCCACTGTTCGACAGATCAAAATTGATCGAATTGGCAAGCAGTCGCAGCTTCGCGCCATTCGTTTCATCCTGCATTATTGCAGTAGCCGTTGCGTTATTTCCAGTAACATACAACGGAACAGTCGGACTCGCCGTCCCAATACCCACCCGATTGTTCGTCGAATCCACCTTCAGCGTGCTGGTGTCCACCGTCAGGTCGCCGGTGATGGTGGCGCTGGCGAGCGTGGCGGTGCCGCCTGCGCCGAGGAGTTGATTGATTGTCGACTTTTTGGTCGTGCCGCTGGCGGCCATTGACGTATCGGAGACATCGACGATCACCAACGGGTCGGCCGTTGGATCAACTGTTGAGATAGCCGTTAAGGCCGTAATTTTTGAGTCTGCCATATCAGTAAACGGTAAGGATGAACTTGTCGGAGTTTTCGGTTAGTAAAAGGTCGGTGCCGTCTTCCAAAGCGATTCGGTCGTAGGTGCCGAACGACAAAACGATCTTGCCGGAGGCATCTTCTTGCAGGACGAAGAATTCGTCCTCCTGGAGCATATCGCGCCGCAGGATCGGCATATCGAAGCCACCGGCCTCGCCGGATGGCGCTCGATTGGTTCCGATGCCTATGCCGAGTCTCATGTCTTAGAAGGTGCGAGCCAGGAATGCCACAGCCTTGCCAGAAGCCAGTTGAAAGCCGGTGATGTCACCGCACAGCGGGAAGCCGGCCGGCAGTGTGATTCCAGTCCAAGTCCCAGAGATCCCGGTGCCGGTGATCGAAGTAAACACGGTCGGCTCAGTCGGAATGACGGCCGAGAAGTTGCCAGTCTGGGCAGCCGTGGTGGTCACCGGGAAGAATCCCTGGCGCCCCATGCTGTATTCCATCGAGATGTCTGCTTGAACGGCCATTTTTTGTCTTGGTTAGAGGGGAGGCCACCGGAACTTTCCAGCAGCCTCCCCAATTTCGGTTGGTTAACCTCTGCGAACTTTCGGTGCCAGGGCTCCCTGTATCCACAGGATGAGCTTGCCTCCTTCGGGAACGGTCGCGGTGTTGAAGCCTTCGCGCTGGAGCGTCGGGTCGACTTCGGGACCAGAAACGAGCTTGGTCTTGCCGTTCTTGTCCACCGAGATGGTAGTTGCGATTCTCATGGGTCAGCCGATTAGGCGGTGATGAGAACTTCGGCCTGCGTGGTATCCGCAGCCGCGGCGCCAAACATGATGTCGTAGGACGCCATGTGAGCGCGGGTGGCGCGGCTGTACCACACCGACAGCAGGACCGACAGGCCGTTGGACAGCTCGACGGTGCGCTGCTCGAGGAACTCACCGGCGATCATGCCGACCGGCAGACCAGAGGCCACCGCAATAGCGTCTTGGCCGCAGACGAAGCCGGCGGTGTTGGCGATGGCGCCGGTCCAGTCGTTCTGCTCGAGGATGTTGGCAAAACCGAAGTAGCCGTTGTTCAGGGGGCCGTAGCGGCTGTCCGGGAACGGGTTGGTGCCGGCGGCAGCCGTGAATTGGCCGGAGAACATGAGGCGAGCCAGGTGGCCACCGTCGAGCAGCAACAGCTTCTGGCGGTAGTTCTTGGCCAAGGCCAAGATCGCCGGGAGATCGGAGCTGTCGAAGTTGGCAGCCGTGCCGATGGTCGTGCCGGCGCCGTAGTTACCGGAGGTCATGACCGCGGTGACCTTCTTCGAGATACCAAGGGCGAAGATCTCAGCACTGCCCTGAGACAAGTCGGAGAGGGCGAAGCCCTGGTTGAGCTCCTGCTGGGTGACCGTGAAGGTCTTGGTGATCTGGTTCACCGTCACCGAGGTGGCGGCCAGCGTAGATTGGTTGGCAGCGCCGTCCTCGAAGTTGGTGGCGTTGTCGACAGTGGCGTCGCCGGTGGTGAACTTCTTGACCTGCACCGTCGCACGGGGGCGGAGGTTATCCAGGCCGACGTTGCGGGTGAAGTTGCTGATCATGGCCAGCTTGGAAGTGGCCACGGTGATCACGGCGTCGGCGAGGTAATCGACAACCAGGCCAGAAGCGAAGGTGTTCGCGTTCTGGGGGGCGATCAAAGCCGACTGGCGGAGCAGTTCGCTGTGGTTCTCGACCAGGAAGCGCTGGCGCTCGGCACCGGCCCGGAGGCTCTTGTGCTTCTCCAGGAGCGGGTTGCCGAGGTTCTGGATCACCGGCCGGAGAGGCTCGGGAGCAGGGGCGGCGGTGATGCCTTTGGCGCTGATGGCAGCGGCAACGGCCTTGGCCACAATGGCGTCGATGTCGAGGGCGGACGGCGCACTAGGAGCGGCCGCCACCACGGTGTTTGTATCAGTCATGTTGTGTGGTGTCTGCTGTGATGTCGGCGCGGTTGTCGCGCCATCGGCGGCAGCGTCGGTGCTGCCGGTCGAAATCTTGTCGTCGATGGTCTCTTCGAGCTCTTCGCGTTCGAGCTGAGCATAGAGAGCCTTGAACCAGTCGCGGCCAGCGGCGCCGCCCCATAGGTTGGCAGCCACATCGGCCGGTGTGTTGGGCTCGGCCTCGAGGAATCGCTCATTGCGTCCCCACCAGGCGTTAGCCTTTTCAACCTTTTCCTCGGTCGGGGCCTCGCCGGCGACCAGCGCCTCGGCTTCGAGCACCGTCTGCTTTTCCAAACCATCACCGGCGAGGCCCTCGGCGTATTGCTCGAGACCGCGGCGAAGATTGTTTTTGACGGTCTCCGGGGCGGTCTTGGTGACAGCCCGAGGGTGCCAGCAGGCTGCAATGGCCATCTGCTCCTCGGTCATCTTGTCGGCCAGGCCGAACTGGATGGCCTCCTGGGCGGTGAACCAGGTCTCTTCCTTCATGGCTGCCCGGATCTGTGAGGTCGGGCGGCCGGTCACCTTCGAGTAGATACCGGCCAGCACCTCAGCGTGTTGATCCAAGGCGTCGGCCATTTTCCGCATCTCCTCCGAGGTGCCTGCCACCATTCCGGAGGGATCGTGAATCATGAAAAGAGCCGCGTCGGCGATCTCAACAGTGTCGCCGGCCAGAGCAATGATCGAAGCAATCGAGGCAGCGATACCGACCACCCGGGTAGTAACGGGCGCCTGCCGGCCGCGAAGCATATTGTAGATGGCCAGGCCGTCCCAGACGTTGCCGCCGGGGCTGTTGATCTCAATTACAAGAGGGCCTTGGCCGACGTCCTGTAGGGCCTGGCTGAAGGCCTTGGCCGAAATACCGGAGCCACCGAACCAGTCCTCACCGATCTGATCGAAGATCTGGAGGGTGGCCGGCTCCGAGGCCGAGGCCCGGGGCTGGTAGGAAAGCCAGTTGTTGATCTTAGTCATTCTGATTTCTTGGATCTGGGTTTCCGTTTCTTAGCCACCGCAACCACCTGCTCGATGGGTTGGGACGGTATAGCCTCGGGCATTGTACCTGATGGATCTGCCTCAGCAGCCATCTCAGCAGGCTCAGGCGCGATGGGTTGCTTCTGGGCGGTCGAGATCTCGGAGACATCGAGGCCATATTTGGCAGCCAGGTCTTGGATGTACTTTGCCTGTTGGGCCTTGGCCTCGAGAGCAGATCGCCAGTCGATGCCTCGGGCGCCGTAAATCTCGTCGTAAGTAGTTACGCCGGCCGTCAGCTCGGCGAGTTGGGCCGATGAGTTGCGGCCGACATCGACATTCGGAGCCCGGGGGGCCTGGATGGCGATCTCGTACCAGTCGTCGGGAGAATCTCGCAGGCTTGGATCGGTACGGATGGCGTATTCCATCACATATTCCCATATCCTACGGGCGGCCGAGGCCATCACCTGGTGACGGCTCCGGAACCACACCGAGGACATGTCGAGGGCGCCGCGGTAGACCGTGCCCTGCATCCCTTCCGGGAACACCAGGACGTAGGGGATGCCGACGCCGGCACAGACCTTCTCGGTCAGGCTGCGCCAGTATTCGCGCATATTGACGTTGGGGCGGTCGGCCTGGAACTGCTCGAACTCGTCACCGGACTTCAGCACCTTGACCGTGCTGCCGAATACGTTCTCGTAGTAGGTCTGGGCGGTGCCCTGGCTTCCAACCACACCAGAACGGAGGCTGCTGGCCTGCACCTCACCGGAGCTGGTCTTGATCACCTGGGCCACGCTTGAGGCGAGCTTGCAGGATTCCATTTCCAGCTTCTGAAGGTCGTCCAGGTCGTGCAGGTCGTTAATGACGCACGCCACGAATGGCAGGCCACGGAGCTGGCCGGCACGCTGGGCCTCGTAGATGTGGACGATGGAGTCGGAAGATATTGACCGGATCTCGGTGAGTTGGCCTTGGTTCGTTTCCTGCCCAATAAAGTAGGAAAGAGCGCGGCCTGTTTTGGTATCAAACCGGACTCCATCGAAGATGTCCGGAGATTGCTCCTGGCCGGTAGGTGTCGCCACCTGTTGAGGCTCAATGAGCTGCAGACGGGGGCGACCCGAGTCTCCCTTGGTCAGAAGCAGGAAGGATTCGCCATCGTAGAACCAGCCACGGGCGGCTAGGCTCATGAGAGTTCCGAAAGACTGCCGGGATCCGATGTCGGGGTAACGGCTCCAGGTGTCCCACCATTTCTTCGCGCGGAGATTCCAGTCTGGATCCGAGGAAGCCGGCTGCACCGAGAAGTTGCTGCCGACCGTGTAGTTCTCGAACAGGTCACCGAGGCGATTCATCACCGCGTTGTTCTGCTCGAAGAATCGGGACTTCCGAACGATCTGCTGCCGGGTCGAGGCAGTGACGTCGAACCGCACCGAGGTGTAGCTGGTATCGAGGAAGGAACGCCGGATCGAGTTGGACGCGCCCTCGTAGCGGTTTACCGGGGCCGACCGAAACTTAGCCAGGATGTTGTCGAGGAATCCCATTAGGTCATCCCCGTTCTGATGGCGCCCTCTCGACGGAAGTTCGAGAAGTCACCGCCGTAACTGGTCACAGCGACCAGGACAACGGCCAGCATCTTGTTGAAGATCTGGGTGTCGGTAGGGGCGGCGATTCCGTCCTGGCCGAGTAGGTAGACCGCCAGCTCGTAGTCAGCGATCAGGCTTTCCCACATCTCGACCATCTCGGAAGGCGTGGGAGCGCCCTTACCGGGCTCGGCGAATTCCACCGAAACATCTGAGGAAGATGTCGATCGGACCACCTGGCCAGACTCGATCACCGAGGCCGCGGCAATGACCTTCGAGGTCAGGGCGGCCAGCAGTGTGGCGCCACCGAGGGCGCTGTAGACACCGCGAAGATAGGCACGCTTGATTGCGACCGTAAAAGTGAACACCTCGGGCTGGAGGCTTTCACATTTTTTAGCCTGTTCAATAGCTTAGCTAAGACTGGACATCGCTTGACGTGAGGTCATTCCAGAGCATCACCATGGCCAGTTGCATGATCTCGCAGTCATGCAGATGGTCGGGCCACTTTTGGTTGCGCTTCACCCAGACGTGTTTGATCCGGCCGGCTCGGTTGGCTTGGGGCCGCAGCAGGTGGGAGTCGAGGTGACGCCAGTAGAGATCCGGATCGGCCACATAGGCACCTTCGGCCTGGACGCTGGGCGGCTCCTGGTGGACGCCCCATTCTCGGTCGATGTCGCCTTTCCGGAGCCTGGACAGCATATCCCTGAGGTGCTCGGTGTCGAACACCAGGAGGGGCTGAACCACGTCGGTACGCATCGAGGAAGATGTCGAAAGGCCAAACGGGTGCACCGCCCCGCTCGATGTCGTGAACCGGGCGCCGGTCTCCCTGCCTTTGAGCGGCAGCCATCCTACCAGGGCGGGCTTTCGGAGACCGCCCTCCGGTGGGAACCGCAGGCCGCACGGGTAGCTGATAGGGTTGGAGGTCACCGAGGAATAACTGGCGCAGGCATCGTAGACCGTCTGGGTGTTGAAGCCTGAGTCAATGCCCACATCCATGTCGTGGACCTCAAGTGCCACCTGCACCCGTCGAAGGGCGGCGAAGTCGTCGGCATGGCCGGCAGCCACCAGGGTGGAGTTGCCGTCCTTCCATTCCCGGCAGACCCACCAGAGGAACGGCGCCACAGCCTGGACGTCTGCCGTCAGGTAGCGGCGGCCTCCGGTGATCGTGACCGCGGCCGAGGCCTCGGGGCGTTCCTGCTGCACGTCCTGCTGCTCCCACGGCTCGGCCAAGTTGCCGTTGATGAAGCCCTGCAGGCCGGCCATGGATGCCTTGGCCTCGATGAAGGCCACGGCCAGGTGTCCCCAGGTGCACTTGCGATCCGGGCTGTAGAGGCTCGACAGGTGGTAAGATCGAACACCGGGCATGGCGTTGGGATTCTCTGGGCGCCATTGGCCATGGCGGAGGGCTGCCACCTTGTGGGCGTCGGTGATGTGTCCAAGGCAGAGCTGGCAAACGTAGTGGGCCGAGGCCCGGATCTTGGCCAGGTCGTGCTTGCCGTCCTCGGTCTTGGCGTCGTCCCAGGTGACCTGCCGCCACTCGAGCTTGATCAGCTCCCGGCAGTGGGGGCAGGGCAGGTAGTAGCGCCGCTGGTCGCCGCGCAGGAAGCGCTGCCAGATCCGGCCTTCGACCACCGTGGGCGTCGAAGTCATAAAGGCTTTGGAGCTGGAGAATGACTTGAGGCGCTGCTCAGCCAAGTCGAGGGCGTCGGCCTCCTTGGCCGTAGCCTCGGCGAACTTGTCCACCTCGTCGGCGATCAGCACCCGTACCGGACGGCTGGCTAGGTTGGCCGGGCTGTTGGATCCGACAAAAGTCAGGGTCGACCGGGTAAAGTTCTGTTCGAGGTTGGTTATTTTATCAGACTCAGCCGGGAAACACTCGAGCATGGCCGGGCTGTCCTCGAGCATGGGCAGCCAGCGGCTCTTAGAGAATGACCTGGCCAGGTTCTCGGAAGGCATCAGCCACAGGGCCGGGCTTGGCTCGTTGGCAATCAGCCAGGCCAGGCCGGCCATCAGGGTGGTCGTCTTAGAGGTCTGCGATCCCCAGCACAGCGTCACCTCGGAGACCGACGGGTCTTTCCAGGCTTCCATTGGCTCCCGGGTGTAGGGTCGCACCGAGGTGGAGAACGGCCCCGGGTGCTCGGTCTGCCGTTGGGTCAGTCTAAGGTTAGCTTCGGACCATTCGACCACCGTCTGCTGCGGGGTCGGACGGTAGAGGCTCCGGCGGTAGTCTAGGAGACTGCGCTGGAGGTCGGTCAGGATTTCCATGGGTCGGTGTTGTGCAGTGTCTTTAGGCAGACCTCCTGGACCCACCTGGTCAGCTCGATCTCGCAGTGCTCCGGGTCATGCGGTGCAATGCGGCCTGAGAGTTGTTTCGGCATGGCCTTTAGTAGGGAAGCCACCGCCCCATCGTGCTCCTGCATGACCCGGCGCACCCAGTCGCCAGAAACCAGCCGGCGCTCCTTCTCGGCCTGGGCGATCACCTCGTCCCGGGCGCTGGTCAGGTTCTTGGCTGCTGCGGCATGGATCGCAACCAGGCGGCCTGCATCGGCTCGACCGCCCCGGAGGGCATCGACTGCCAGGTCGTAGGCTGCACGCTCGATTTGCCGCTGCCGCTCGTAGGCGCCCTGTGGCGAGTCGATAGCCGCGGTGGCTGTGTCGATGGGGTTCGAGGCTTCCGCGGGCCTGTAGGGGCCTTCTTGTTCGATTGCGGTGGGTTCTGGTGTGGGCGGTGTTTCTATGTGTTGCGTCGTGGACTTGGCCCGGATGTTTTTCTTGCGCCAGGCATCTGCGGCCTCGGGACTATGCATAGGCATTCCCTTTGCAGCCAGTTGGGTGACGTAGCCGTGCGAAACACCGGCGTGCTTGGCGTATTCCCGCTGGGTCATGGCTTTAAGGCTCCCAGGATCTCGGGAGGCAGCATCGAGTTGGGCACGGTCGAGGCGTACTGCAAGGCCCGGAAAACACCGTCGCGCCTGCTGTCCTGCGGGTTGGGCACGCAATAGCTGGCCAGTTGCTCCGGCGGGGTGCCACGTTTCATCAGGCGGATGAACCAGGCCACGTTGGCAACACCGTATTGATCCACCAGGAACTGTATGTGTGTTGAATGCATAGATATTGTTTTTTGTGCTTGATCACACAGAACGATAGGGGTCTCGCGTTCACCA
>Ga0315901_10002156_pt1 | contig 27642 bp, 17 predicted proteins | sample LakEriMetagenome_10_FD_203761 | JGI IMG/M metagenome (GOLD analysis project Ga0315901, IMG submission 203761) | Freshwater fungal communities from buoy surface, Lake Erie, Ohio, United States - Buoy 2 MA116 | ecosystem: Environmental > Aquatic > Freshwater > Lake | place: USA: Lake Erie, Ohio...
TTAGGCCATCCAATATAAAACCAAATGGAGCCATATCCTGCTCAATAGCCTCTCTTTGATCTTCAAAAATTCTTTTCCTAACGTCATTTGAAGTAAGCTCCCTAAAGTAAGGTTGAGTAGATAACCAGGAGAAAATTACAAGACACATTGCAAGGTCATCATTACATCCTTCTTCTGCATTAAAGGTGTCGCTTTTTTGAATGAATGTAGTAAGCTCACTAATAATATCGTAGTCAGGAATCAATAATTTATCATCTTCAATCAATGCTTTTAGGTTAGCACAGCCATATTTTTTAACAGCTTTGGTCATCTTGACTCCTAGCTGTGCTTTGTTGGAGAACCCAGTGCCAACTAACTGTCCAGCACGACCCTTCATTGCACACATGAGCAAATTATCATATTCAAGATCAAACTGAAGAATATCTGCTACCTGCCCACCAATATCATTGACTTCAACGAGCACATTAGCATTATTGTAATTTTTACCTACAGTGTCGATAATGTTGGGAAACAATATCGGTTTGATTTCGTTGTTTTTATATTTTGCTACTAATTTATATGGAATAGTAGTTACATCAATAACAGCAAATGCAGAGTAATCATTTCCAACTCCTCGTGCAACGTCAACAGTCATTACATAGTCATGACCTTCTATTACATCTTCATATACATCCAATCCACCACTTCTTTTTAGTGGATCTTCATACACCATGGTACGAAGTTTATTTGGATTGATAAGTGTATCAACAGATCCTAGGAAGGTACATTCAAACTCCTGCTCAAACTGTCGTTGAGAAGTATTTGCAATAGTCTCTTCTTTCCACTTTTGGTCTCTGCCTGGAACATCCCACCAGTTAACTTCAAGTGGTGTATAACTGTTCTTTTTTCGTTCTGCATCATGCCAGAACTTGTAGAACATGTTCATTCCATTTGGCGTGGAAATAATAATAACTTTGGTTGTCTTACCAGATGAAATAGTCGGATATACAGAGCTAAAGAACTGCTCTGCAATATGATTCGGAATGAACGCAAATTCGTCCAGGAAGATGATGTTAAAAGAGTTACCTCGGACAGCAGACGATGAGGTGGAAGCAGCAATAATCTTAGATCCGTTCTCTAGCTCCAGCGAGCCACGGTTCCAAGAACCCACGCCCTGCTGTAGCCATTTAGGTAGATTTTCATAGGATAACTGCAATCTGGATAGAAGTTCCCTTGAGGTCTCCGCTTTGTTTGCAAGAATCGCTATTTTTACGTTTGGGTTGAAAAGAGCATAGTGAAGTAGGTAAGAAACCACAGTTGTTGACTTACCAGTTTGCCTAGGAAGCTTTGCAATATTGAATCTATGCTTGTGAAAATTATCAATTAATTTTTCCTGAAAGTCCCACATTTTAAATGGAACCAAACCTTCGTCAAGAGAAACAATTTTGATATATTTTTTAGCAAAATAAATTGGATCCTCTTGACACTTTAAATATTCCTCTAACTGTTCAGACGTAAATTGCATCTGAACGTTAGAAGGTTTTAGGTTAGGATTACCTTTATAACTAGATCTTTCACTCATAGTAATAATTATGCGTTTTTACTTCTTGGTATAAACACTGTTTTTTGTGGTACTGGTTTTTGATACTGTGGCCCTGTTGTCATTTTTCGTGCCACTTCTGCTTCATGAGGGTTATTAGTTTCATCTCCGAGTTTTCTAATCTTTGCTTGTTTTTTGCGTCGGTTGTGATCTGGATCAATTTCAAAACTTACTGAATCTGCTTCAGCCATAAACTGTGCGAATGATTTACCTTCTTTCATTGTACGGAGTCTCCTTGAATTCATTTCCCATGCCTCTGGTCCATATGAACATTGAGATTTAGTTTCTTCTTTTTCACACAGATGGCAATAGCGTACCTCTTCCTTTTCTTCTTTGACGGCTTTTTTGCCGTTTCTCCATTCTCCTTTAAGTTTTTTTTCCATCTTGAGTAAATGCTTGTAGTAATCTGGAAATTCTGCTATATGCTGAAGTGCAATATTGTAGGCTTCGTCATGCTTGGTGACATGCTCTCTTTCTACAGTAGAACCAATTTCAGCTTGTCTGATAACGTAATCTACTGAGACGCCATGCTTTTTAGCGATCTCTTTTTCTGTAGGAACTCTTTTGTGTGCCATTATCCACCTACAATCTGCACTTCAGTAATGTGTCCTGTAGCAGCGCCATTTCCATCAGGTTTTACAGAAAACTTGATTGAATTGGAAAGAGTTGCAGTTCCAGTGAATGCAGCGTATGCAGATGAATCTAGCGCAACTGTAATTGAAGTATCGGTAACTGCTGTAACTGCTAAGTGTGCAATCCCAGTATTGTATGCAGCAACGGAAGATCCAGTAAGAGTTACATAATCACCAACTGCAAAAGGATGCCCAGGAGTACCAGTATCAAGTGGAATATTCATTACAGTATTTGTTGCTCCTTTAGTGATTGAAGTAATTCTTACCTTTTTAGGAGTTGCACACTTTACAATTTCAGAATTTTCTTTTGGAATATGAAAATCATTTCCATCTACTGCAGTTGGATTGCCACCCCAAGCAACATGAATTGCGTCACTTGCATCAGCAGTGAAACGATAGATTCCACTTCTAACAATGACAGCTGCAGATTGAACAGCATTGCCACCAGTGCAAGCTACTGCAGAAATATTTTGCACAACTTTAAGTACAGACATTAAAATACTCCTATTCTTCTATATTATTTATTTTTGATTGTTTTAGAAATTTTTGAAGTTCTGCAGTAGATCCAACAAACATAGTATTATTAATAGTAGATGGACCCTTCTGAGGAACATCTCCTTCAATAGTTTTCATTTTCTTTTGGAGATCAATGAGTTTATCAGTCATATCTGACACATGTTTCATCCCCTGGAAAGCAACTTCATATGCTCTTGGGTGATCACTACTTGAAGCTACGTCTATAATTCCGTCTATAGCTTTTTGACCTTTTTGAATTAACTTGTATAGTTGATTTCTGCTATACTGATAATCGGATTCAATATGATCCAAGTCTGAATCTACTTCTACAATTTCTGTAGAGTCATCAAAATCTTTAGGGATTATATTAAAGGCATCGTCTAAATTATCGTATGTTGGCATAATTAGTTAGTCCAAATTTCATTAAATCCAAAATTGTCATCTGCTTCAACTAATAAATCATCTGCAGAATTAATTTGACCATCATCATTTAAATCTTCCAATGCTTTAGGAGTCACACTATAAGTCACATACCTATTAGCATTGATAGCAGTTCCGATATCAATATTGACTTTTTTGATAACATCAGAAGTAGTGACGGGACCGTAAATATAACTTTTGGCGGTAAATGTTAAAGTATAAATAATTGTTCTTCTTTGAGTAAAGTCTCCTTCATAATCATCTTGAATAGAAACATTATTCAATAAAATTGGAATATCTTTCTTCTCACTGGTTTCTGCTACCATGTTAATAGTAATTGAAAAGTATGGCTGGAAGAAAGGTAAAATTTGTTCTATAATTTGAACAGCATCATCATTATTTTTACTAATAATTCCGACTTCAAAATCTAAATTGTATGGAACCGGTAAGTAATGTGAATAACTTTTTTCAGTTTCACCTGATTTTGCAGTTCTGCATACTTGAGTTGGTCCAAGTTTTCTTGATGCATCATATGAAATTGACTTTAGCTCAAAAGAAATTCTTGGTAACTGAATTTGAGTTGGTCTCCTCTTATCTAAATCTGATTCTGCTTCTACTCTTGCAAGAAACTTTTCCATGGGTCCGTATGCAAGAGGAACCTTAATTGTTTGTTTAACAACTCCATCTTTATCTTTACGACGAAGTTCTATATTGTTGAACAAAGTTCCAAATCCAATAATAGTTTTACGAATAGATTCGTTATAAAAATGTGTACCTAACATTAAAAATCTCCCATATTTGAATATTCACCAAATGGATTTTTTTCAGACCAGTCAATAATTTGATCTGCCTCATCTTCAAACCATTTGTTTTCATTGAAATCATCATTATCATTTTCTATAGAACTGAACGAATAAATTGCCCATTCAGCTCCACTGGATTGTCCAATTAATAAATCATTATCAACAAACGTTCCTACTATATCTATAACCTCAATCTGTTTAGCACTAACATCATAACGTACTACTTCCGCAGTTGCACCACTAACAGAACCAACTACAGTTTCTTTATATAAATAAGTTCCTTTTGGTACTAATATTGCCTGTGCAGTTGCCCCAGTTCCTGCTCCATTGATTGCAATTCCTGGAACTGTATTGTATCCTAATCCTGGATTAGTTACATTTATAGCAACAACTTTTCCAGCAGATATAGTTGCAGAAGCAGTAGCCATAACAGTTTGTCCAACTGAACCAAACGCTACTGTAGTAGATGCAGCAATGTAATTATTTCCTTGATTTGTAACATTAATTTGTTTAATTCCATCACTAAGTTGAAATGTAATAGAATATCCTTCAGATCTTCTAATTTTATCTATTTCAGATACTCCAGTATCTAACCTTTCACTGGAGTCTTCCATAACTTCACAGACCAATTGATATGTTGCAATTTGTCCTAATTGCCTAAATGGTTTATTGTGCTCTACAAATTTAATTTGAAATAATTGATTTGTCAGTGGAAAATAAATTACATCGCCCTCATTAGGTCTTTTATTAGTAATTAAATTGTTTGAATTATCTATTAAATCTTCCCATCTTCTTTTTGAAATTATAAACGTAGCTTCTTCTGCAATTCTTACTCCAAATTTAGTTAATAATGTTCCTTCTCCCGTAAATCCTTCATAGTTTGATAGGTACATTTCAATCATATAATTTTCATCAAACTTAACTAATGTATCTTCTCCGAATAAGCGATCTGATATGTCAACTTCTCTTGGTAAATAATAAACATCAAATCCATATATTTTCAAAGACTCTATGATTAAATCTTCATAGAGTCTTTGTTCAGATGAAGTTCCGTGGGAAAAGTAAACGTTTTTCATTATCCTACCATATCAAGTGGTGGTAAGGAATAAGTTGTCATTAAACTTTCTTCCAATTTATCTATTTCTTGTGTTGCGTCATCATATAATTGACGACCATTAAATGTTACTCCACCTGGCATTTGAATTCCTTCAAATTTTGATAAATTTTGGCCCCATTGTTTTTTTATCAATGCAGTAGTATATTTTTTAAGCCAGATATCATCATACATTTTAGTGAAATCATTTGGATTCAAAGCACGATAACAATCTATTACAATAAAATCATCGACTGATTGCATACCCCAATCTAGATCTACGTATAATCTATTTTGAACTTTAGTATATCTAATATCTTTGTTTCCTTCTAACATAAAATCCAAGGTCTCAAGATATGTCAAAACCATATAATAATTCATAATATCATATGAATAAAAATTATAAAAATCATTCAAAAAAAACTGATATCTAAAACCAAACATATTATTGACAAAGGCATTAGATACTTTAAAAATACCTTGAATTCCAATGACATGATCTGGAACTGTTAGATATCCTCTACCTTCTTCAAAATTTAATGTTCTTGAATTGTCAGAATCATTTGTATCAGTTTTAGTTGTAGTAAAATTACGTTTTTTGCCGTTATCAATATCTTCTTGAGTAAGTTTGTATTTTAGATACATTCTTTCCATGCCATCAAATGCTCTATTATTAAACATCTGAATAGCATCATCAATTAGGTCTTCAATTTGATCATCGTCCACATTAATTTCAATCACTGGCTTCCCAAGTTTACGAAGACAATATTCTTTTAATTGTGTTCTACTACTTGGTTTTGCCATTATTCTGACCTTTTAGATTTGGTTGGTTCTTTTTCAATTTTTGGAGGTTCATCAAATGATCCTCCATCCGAAACACTAGCTTCTTTAGACATATTATTAATGACATTGGTGAGGTAAATTATTTTAGCCTCAAACATGATATTTTGTGATGTCAACTCAGTAATTCTTTTTTGCATCACTGATAATAAATTGCTTATTTCATCTTGATTCATAATTTATCTCCTAGTAGCTTCCTCCATCAATAGTTGTAGTCCAAACTGGAACTCCAGAACTATTTACAGTTAAAATTTGATATGATGTAGTAACATCAGAACCTGTACCAGGGCTTGCCATATTTGCAGCTGCTGTTGAGGTTAAACGTTTATATGAATCAAAAAATGGAATTCCTTTATTTACGCCATCATCTAATTTGACTGTCTTAAAATATGCGCTTCCCTTTGTTCCAGAAAATACATTACTATTATTTGTAGCTTCTGGGATGTATGTAAAATAATATGTGGTCACATCCTCAGATTCTCCAGATTCATCATATCCAAAAAATCCAGTTTTCAAACTTTGATTATAGTATTTAAATTCAATACCACGATCCATATTATCGTCTGTTGCCTGGGTAAATGTAAATTCAGTTCCGCTTAAAATAGCTCCAGTAATTGCTGAACTTAATGTAATTTGAGTAGATGAATTTACTGTAATAGTAGTTCCATTTGCAATATTTGAATTTCCAGTAATTAAATCACCAGTATTTAATCCAGTAGTATTGTCTAAAGTTAAAGTTGTAGCTCCATTTGATGCATCAGCAGTAAGTACTTTATCACTAACTGAATCCCCTAATGTAATAGTTGGGTCATTTATAGTAATTGAATTTGAATTTACAGTGGTTGTAGTTCCACTAATTTTTAAATTTCCTCTTACTACAACATCTCCTCCTGATGCACCTCCCGCAGGAAATGGGTCAATAACAATAGTTTGCCCATTAGCATCTCCAGAAATAGTAGCACCCTTTATTCTAATATCACCAAAATCTACTGTAGTTGATGATGTACCTAAATTTACTGTTGTGGCTGCACCAAACGCATTAATAGTAGTTGCAGTCGCATTTAGTAAATTAAATGTATTTGATCCTGTGGTCAAACTTGATCCATCAATATTTAAATTATTATCAATATCAACATTTGCGGTGGAAAATTGAATAAGTTCTGAATTATCAGTTGTGATAATATTAATATATCTATTATTGCCCTCTTTAATAGAAAATGAATTTGAAATATTATCTTTTATATTTACATTAGTCGCAGAGTTAGATACGATAATATCTCCACCCTGAACAGTTAAATCTGCAGTTACAGTTAAATCAGAAACTGAAAATGTATTAAGAACACTTAAAGTATTAACAGTTGCAGTTCCACCTACATGTAAATTTCCTGCAATTCCAACTCCTCCACTTATAGTTAGTGCGCCTGTAGTTGATGATGTTGATGCTGTGATATCATTGATTTTAATCGCAACATTATCTGCAAAATTCCAGTCTGCACCTGTAATTTCTAATCTATCATCAGTAGCTTCATCATACGTAATTTTTGTATCTTTACTTGTACCAAAAGTTAAAAATGTATTATCTGGTATTACTATTTCTCCGTTTCCATTTGGGGAAATATTAATATCTCCATCTGAATTAGTAGATGATATTACATTTCCATCTAATCTAAGATTATCTACATTCCAAACATTAATTTTATTTGCGGAATCAACAATTACAGCAGAATTTGCAGTCAGTGTTCCATGCCCATGATCTAGTAAATCAGTGAAATATTTTCCTCCAATAGCTTCAATATTTGCTGCCAATCCACCAGTTTCTGTTCCAGTGCCAAGAAACAATTTTCCATATGATGTCACTGATGCGTTTTGTGCATCAGTATAAGTAGAAGTTCCCCAAGAATATCCTAATTCTCCTTGCCCCAAATTTGGAACATTAGAAGTACTGGATCTTTTTATTTTGATGAGAGTTGACATGGTTTGTACCTATGGTAAATTAATAGTTTCCTGCATCAATAGTAAGACCAGATGCATCTAGTTTATTAGTTGCATTCCAAGTTTGAGTAGTGGCATCATATTGCAACAACGCTCCATTTTGAGCATTACTTGCATTAACATCACCCAAAAAATATAATCTTTGAGTAGTATTAGTTGCAATAGTAATAACTTGTGGTTGGTTTAGAACTTCTATTTGGGCTCTCATGTTACTCCTGGATTAATGGTAATGATTCCTTCTATTACTCTAACTTTTTTCCCGGAAGAATCTTCGATTACTATATCGTATAAATATCTTCCTTGCTCCATAGAAGAAGTTTGTGCCGAAGTAAGAGCAATTATAATAATACCAGTACTTCTATTTGAGTTAAATGTCACATTAAATGTGACAGAAGTAGAACTATAATATGATTTTTTTATTTTTGCAGAAGCCGTATACCCAGTTAAATTCCACGGAGCATTGTTATCATCATATACAGTAAGCTGTGCATTGAAATCAGTTCCCTGATCAACCGATAAATTTTTTACCGCTGCCATGAAGAAGCCACTAGAATATAGATTTCAATATTATTTATAATAATAGTTCATTTCTTAATTAACAAATTCATTACTACATGTTGTTGCATGTGATACAATCTAGCAAATTCCTTTGCGATTTGTTTGGCCCCTTCTTCATTCAATGTATCAATATCATTATAAATTTTCTGAAGAGTAAATTGTTTAGTGAGAGGTAGATCGTTCATTTAATTCTAATAGCAAATTTTTAATTTGAGTCATTTCAGATTTTAAATCATGTAGATCATTTTCAATTTGATTAATTTTATCGAATTTGGTTTTTCGATTTTGATAACTTTTCATGTATGACTCATATTCATATAAGTTATCATTTATTATGGCACCACTTTCAACATCTCTATATAGACCTGGATGACCATCTACCATTAATTTTTTCATAATTTTAAACTGCGAGAGAGATAGCTCTAAAGTTTCTAATTTTAATGATATTTGTTTGATCTTCTGCAATCATGCAAATTTTCACTGCGTATTGTTTAAATTCTGGTAAATTTTTCAATTCAAATTCAAAGGCTTTATAATCATTTGAATTTGAAGATTTTGGATATGATAGGGATGGCACTTCAACATAACCACTCTGATTAAATGAAGTTAAATTGCCATCTCCAACAGCTTTAACAAATACTTTTATGTCAGAATAAGATCCATTTAAACCTTGAGTTCTAACTGCATCAAAGAATACTTTAATTGATGTAGAAACTCCTTCTAAAGTAACTTTTTTAGTTATATATGATGAATAAAATCCAGATGACGGAGTTAATTCTGCTGAAATATCAATATCATTATCTATAAGTTTTTTACTCAATCTGTTTGATACTGTATTAATAGAGGACCCATATAGTTCTATGATAGGACTTACATTATCAGAAGATGAAGACATATTTACATTTAATTTCAATGTAGTCGGGGATCCTGGATAATATACTGCAGTATTTGGGGAAGAAGCAATCAATCTAGATGAATTCATTTTACAATATTTTTTATTTTCAATGGATTCTTGATTTAATTGACTAAATGAATTCTTAGGTCCATATAAAGAACTTCCACTTACACTAGTAAATGTTATAGACATATCCGTAGATGGAAGAACTAAATTATTTAAATTTGGATATAATTCTTCATATTGAATATTTCTAGAAGCTTTTGCAGTATCTCCTCCACTTCTTAAATCTAATGATGCTTTACTGATAGTTGAAATTTTATAATTATCAAAATCTATTACATCTACTATTTTATGTACTTTATTAATTTCTATTAATGGAATGCCATTTAAATTATAACACATTACAGGAGAATTTAAAGAATGGCCAGTTGCAACAGTACCGGCAATACCTCTTTCCGAAACACTTAATGTATTTCCTGATTTTGAAGTATATTTTATAATTTCATTATCTATCATTAAATATCCAGGATTAGAAGCACTGACTGGAAATCCATTAACTGTTTGCCATGTAGTTGATGATGCATTTCCTACCGTAATATTTCCAATGTATGTGGATGTAATTGAAGTATTTAATATTGTTGCAGGTGCATCTGAAGTAATACCTGAAATTCTAACATAATTTTGTGTAGTATTCATACAATGATTTGGCTGGAACACAGTAATATCAGATGAATTTAAAGTCATTTGCAGCGGACTTTGAATTAAAGTCACATCTGCAACTGGATCATTATTTAAAACGCATGTATATGTTGAATTTGTAGCAAATTTTGCTCTATTGATAGTAAATTTAATATCTTCAAATTGATCTGGAGTCCATGTAGACATATTCTGAGATTTAAATAGTGATCCAGAATATGGTTGTTTATCAATAGCGTATGAAGTAGTTACATCAGCTTCATTAAGTCTAGAAATCCAAATTTTGTATAATTTTGAATCACTTTTTACTACAAATGCATAATACGTATCTTGATTTAAATATACTAAAGATGGAAATGTAAATTTGGTCGCACGAGAAGCATCGGAAGAAATGTTTACATTAGATGCCTGAACTATTGCAACTGAGTTTGGAACTACAGTATTAGTAAGTGTTCCGTTTTCCATTGTTCTAATTTCGATAGAAACTGGAGTTGTGGAATCTTTTGACTGAAAATATAAATCAATTGAAGATAGGAACACTCCACCCTGAGAATCTACATAGAATGATTGAGCTACTGGATCTCCTCCACCAGCCGGTGGAGGTGGTGGTGGGAATGCAATAAATCTTACTGTGGTTCCTCTAATTGGACCAGAAGAAATTTCTGGCAAATCCAGCGACATAACGTTACTGGTTAAATTCACAGTAGTTCCTAAAGTATCATATGTAGCTACTGCACTAGTCTCGGAAATACCATAAATTGAAGTTCCAGTAACTTGGTCGCAAACTTTAAAGGATAAGTTGCCAGTCTCAAAAGTATCTGGAGGAATTACTAGAAATGCTTCCAAGCTACCAGCTGCATCTGTTTTAACTCTGGCTAAATTTAGTAAAGTTACTTTTCCAATTGCACCAGAAGTTTCTCCAATAATATAAAATGTAGAATTTAAAATTGTTGGATTTAACTGAGTTCCATCAGACGTAGTTGGTGGCTGTATTGATAGATATGTACTAGATGAAGTATAATTTCCCAGCGATGAACTAATTACAGTAGTTTCTATAGTAGTTGATTCTGGAGGAGTAGTTACTGTATTAGTATTGGATAAAAATACCTTTTCTCCAATTACAAAAGTTCCAGTCCTCTCGGTCATATCAATAATGTCCAGTGGAAAAATCATTTCATCATGTAGAACTTCATCAACAAAGAAATGAATTACAGTATTGGCTTTTAACTTATTGGCACTTAAATAAACTAGTCTAGAACGAACAAACCTGTTTACTTCAATATTATTAATACTATCTCCAACTTCAATATCTTGAGTAAATGTTGTAAATGTATTGTCTACTTCTCCAACATTACTAACATTTAATGTTCCCCCTGCAACTTGAAGTCTAGGAACAATATTTCTATTCCAATCATTCCATTGATCTGCTAATGCAGTTGTGCGATCAAATAGTGCTCTAAAAGGAGTGCTTAAATCTATTTGTTGAGTGTTAGTCTCAGTTCTAACAGTATCAAACCATACATCTTTATTTGGTTGTAAATTAATTTCTCCATTCCATGAAATAACTTCAAATGGTTGTAGATTTTCTACTCTACTAGCGTATTGCTGACTAATATATTCATTTTCAGTGTACGGTAAAGTTACTATAGATCCTGACTTTACTGTAGTTGATGCTTGATCATAATTTACTCCAATTTTAGTTGCATATGGATATGGCCTCAATATTGCATTATCAGTATCAATAGATGCAGTATAATTAACATTATTTAAATCTGCAAAATCAGTAGTTTTAAAATTATCTGCAATAAATCCAGTTTTAAATCTATTATTTCCAAATTCATCTAGTATTAATAAACTGTTGGTTCCAATTTCTAGTAGATTTAATGATGTTAAATTTTCTACGGTTTCTAAACGTTTATCAATTGATGAAATATCTTTCATTGTATAACGTTTAAAATCACTAATTTTAACACTTGCCAGAGAAGCATCCTTCATGTATGGTGGAATTGTTACTGTAGCCAGTAACAATGAATTTTGAACTTCTTGAGGTTCTTGTGGAAAATTAGATTCGGATCCTTTTAGTACTAATAGATTGTTATTTTCATCTAAAAATATTTTATCAATTCTTCCAAGATAATAATCATAATCTGCACTAATAATTTCACCTGGATATGTAAATGCAGTAATTGGTCTATTTGAAAGAGATATAGAATTAAACAAATCAAATGCAGAATTAGTTTCTACAAAAGGAGATGATAATGTGCCAGAAGTTCCTGAAACTGAAGACGGTAGAGTTTCATATCTAAAATCTACAATATCAGTGTACGCAATCCCATTATATGTTGTGGGTGTAGTTGAAAATGGTTCTTCCGTAAAATTATATGAATTTGCAGTGTAAAAATCATTCGATGTATTGGAATGAATATAATAATCAAATATTACAATAAATTTATTTGTTGGAATTGGCCTTCCATCGTTTCTAACTAATTTTGAAATATTATAAAATTCAGTGGAATCATTCTTAACTAAATTAAAATTGTTTGTAATATCTATGTAATTTCCATGTGTAACTGAAGTAATAAATTTACCTTGCACATTAGAATTTCCTGCGACTACAATTTCTAGAGGTTGAGTAAATGTAACTGGAAATTTATTGGATGTTAAATATTTAATATATAATGTATTTCCACTTATAGAAATAACTCTAGCATTAGCTAATTCATAATAAATTATATCTCCTACTTGTATTTGGCTTGAGCTATTTACTACAACTTTATCAAATAAAGATGTATTTGCATCTGATGCAGATGTAGCTTCATGTATTGCATGAATTCTATATACATCAGCAAATTTTAATGAAATTTCTTTATCTGAAATTCTAGTTCCATATTTGACGTTTGAACTATTTTTTTGCTTATCTACCAATAAACATGTAAATTTATTTGCGGTTTTGAGTTTTAATGATGGATTATTTACTCTTACTTTATATGTAACTAATACTGAAGACCCAATTAATGTACTATCAACGTCTAAACGCACACTATTTGACTGAGAAGATTCGTTTACTGTATAATTAATATTTCCTGTGGAACTATTTGAAACACTTATATCTCCGGTTGATATAGAATAATCTGAAGTTGTTGAAATGATAATAGACGCACTTGAGCTGACAACTTTAAGTTCATTTACTATTTTATAATATGATAAATCTGTTGTTTCTTTAACCGTATTTGGAAATTTAGAAAAGAAATTTGCTCCAAAAGTTTTTAATTTTGGAACTAATTTTTTAATAGAATAATAATTTCCATTTCCAATACCAGGAGAAGATAGAGTTACCGATTCTCCTGAAATTGACTGTATTGTAACAATACTAGTTGCAATTTCAAGTTTCATTCCAGCTTTTAAATCTCTTGAAAAATTAGTAGAGATTCCAGTTAAAATATTATTTGATACTGTAAATGAAGATCCAGAAATTGAAATTTTTTCCAATTCTAATTCAGCAGTTGCTCCATTGGATGTAATAATTGAAGTTATATTTTCAATTTTATAATTTACTGCACTATTAATAATGTATGATGCTGAATTATTACTATTAGTAAATGATACTCCACTGGAAAAATCTCCAGTGGTTTGTCGCACAGTAATGTTGTTGCCAGTTATTCCATGAACAACGCCTTGATTTCCATTAGATCCAAAAATAAAATCTCCAACTACTAAAGCTGGATTTGTGTCAAATGTAGTGATAGTAGAAAATAACGTAACATCACAAACAAATAGTCTTCCACTAGAAATTAATCCCAACGATCTACACTGACCAATTTGAGTTCCTGAACTTAATAATTGAATTGTAGCTCCAAATGGAATTACTCCACCTGTAATGGTATTAACCTTTAATGTAAAATAATTACCAAAAATTGAAGAAATTCCTTGATTATTCAAAGATAAAAATGATCTAGGTTTTTCTACTGTTAAATATTTTTTACTTGTATTGGTAAGTTCATATCCTTTCACGTATGCCTTTAGTGGATCTAGTTCAATAGTATAGTAATCTAACCCATTAATTGCATTACCATCTTCTGCAGTTACAGGTCGATTTAATATTTTTTTTCCATCTGGAAGTGTATCATTTAATTTATAGACTCCATTATTCTTTCCAGTATTATAAGTTTCACGAATTCTAAGATTAATATCATTAAGAGTATAATTTCCAGACTCATCATAAGTTCGTCTAGCTAAGTTTTTTTCTAATTCATCGTAAACTGAAACTTCAACTTGTTCAACTAACTTTCCTCCATCCAGTCTAAGTAATTCAATAAATGCCGAGTCAGTTCCAAAATTAATATCTTGTTTTGTCAGTACTGCATCTATTTGTAATCTGTCTGCACCCGGAGCAGTGTAGTTGGAAGAACCAACAGCATTATCATACAAAGTAGAATCTGTTTCTGCAGTTACTATAGACTCTTGTATAGATAACCCAATTTTATAAGATGGATAGTTGGAATATTGATCTAATATAATAGTTTGTGTAGGTACAGTTACAAAAAATCCACGAATAAAAAATATTCCTTCTGTGATGTAAGCAGCACTTCCAACATAATCTGTAGCATTTTGAGATGCTGTCACTGCTACTGGATTATTAAATTCATCGACTAAAATTTCACCACTAGCAAATTTGGCAAACTGAGTTCCATTTACAATATTTCCAGATGAAATATATTTTACATACAATGTAGCTACGGATTTTTCAGATTCTTCAGCACTAATACTATTAACTACAGTTGCAACTACATTACTTGTTAATCCTCTAACAGTCTTTTCAACTAAATTTTCTCTAATAGTTTCAAAACTAATAGAGTTTACAGTTGGCTGTACTAATACTGCATGATATTGAGTATTATAACCTGTTTGGCCAGGAATAACTACCGAACCTTCTTTAAATACATGCTGTCCAAATTTTTCAATTTGATATTGTAGCATAGACTGCAGAGTGGTTAACTCTCTAGCCTGCACAGGATAGTTTGGCTTGAATAATACCTTATAAAATTTTTTATTTTCAGTAAAATCATCAAAGTATGGTTGCAAACTAAGATCTGTATTTTGCATCTATTTAACCTTCAAATTTTTTGTTCTTTTTATTATTTATTTTAAAACTCGATAACCAATTTAACATCTTCAATTTGATCATTAGAACGGAATACTGGTTTTCTATTTTCAACATATAAAATATTGCCACTATATGGAGTTATTTCGGAAGTAAAATAACCATTTGTAAACTGAATTGCAGGTAGCCCTGCGATTGTACCTGTGAATGCAGAGTCCGGTGTAGCAGACCCAGTTGAGCTAGAAATTGCAGAATTTCCTTCAAATGCAATCAATTTATTTTTGCTGCCTACAGATTCTTGAGCTGCTGAAATATATTCATTTTGATAATATCTTAAAACTTTGTTTATTGTATCCCAATGAATAACTCTTCCTTTTGCTTCATATGTAACTCCATTGACTGTTCTAGTTTGAGTTATAATTTCACCATTTAAAAATGTAGTTGTTTCTGGTGTAGTGTCTAAAAATTTAACTGCTTTACACACTGTTCCAGTAGTTTCAACAAAATCTAAACTACTAATTTGAGGATCTTCGATAAGTCCAAATCTTCTAAACTCCATGTTAACTGGAATATCACCATTGCCATCTAAGAATTCAATACTTTTATTAATCATCACCCTATATCCACCTAATTCACTAAGTGCATTTTTGCCATGGCCCCCTGGAGGAGAAATAATTGGGATAATATTTGCTGTAGTTGCATTTATTCCCAATCCCACTATAGAACCACTTAAATTACTTGTAGAATAGCATTTGGATAAATCAATATATCCAAATGTATATCCAGTACCTACTGCAGAAACGGATGCATTAGTAATTACTCCTGAAGAGATTGTAATTTGAACAATACCTCCTGTTCCATTTCCATCAATACTAGTATAAACAGTTCCAGATGTAGTGCTGCCGTTAATAACAAGTCCAGAACCAGCATTTTGAATAAGTACTTGATCAATTGAACCGGAAATTGCAGCATTTACAACTGTAGATTCTATTTTAACTGGAATAAAATCTGTAGACACAAATTTGATATAATCTGCAACTCCTATAGTATACATATATTTCCATCTATATCCATCCCCAGTAGTTTGTATAGTTGGAGTAGTTGCAGATGGTTTTACGGTTGATGGTTTTCCATTAGGATATGCCCCCCCAGCTGGAGTCTGGCCATTGTAAATACATTTGTATACACGAAAATCGTCAGTCAGCACATAAAAACTAGAATCATATAATTTTGGTTGTAGTGATGCTTTAGCTAAATTTGATGGTCCATAATCATGCCTATACATATCATATACAATTCCAGATTGCCAATTTCTTTTACGAATTACATGAGAAACATCTGCTGGCTGAATTCGTTTAATTGCTATCATATCATCATAAATTTCATTTAGTTCATCTAAGTTATCGACTGGATTTGGGGGTGTTTGATCACTAACTGATGATAACGAACCATATTTTTCTTTGATTGTGCCATTCACATCATTCCAATTATAAGATCTTCCAATGAACAAATATATTTTACTTCTATATGCCTGAGCACTAGTAGAAGAATCTACATCTTGAGTTTGGCCTGTAAAAGGCTCTGCAAGTGATTCTATAAATTGTTGTGCTGCAAACACTCTAAAATTATCAGTTACTAAAGAAGGCATTAGTTTTATCCTTGTAGTTAGTCTTTTGTATAATTATTTATTTAAATAAACCCATCAAAATACACGAGTGTATTTTGCGTATGTGAAGTTGCATTTGACCCTCGTGTACATCCAAATAAACGTGGATATGCTTCATCTGTATTAATAATGGTATATTCTATTATTTCAGAGTCTATGATAACTTTATAACTATCATAACCTTCACCTTTATTCTTTAAATTTATAGATGTTATAGTTCCAGAAGAATTTAGTACAGGTTCGATAATACATCCAAATCCCCCACCTCCAACAACTTTAATTTCTATATCTTTCTCATTATAATTGCTGCCACCATTTATAAGTTGTACTTTAGTTACTCTGCCATTGCTAACAAATGGTATAAATGTTGCGCCAGAACCAGTAGATGAATTTACAGTAATTTGAATATTACTAGATCCAAATCTATAGGAATTAAAAATTTTAACAAATTCTTGACTAGAATTCATTGTTTCATTCAATTTAGTTGCAAATGTAACAGAAGATTTACTAGTTAAATTTTGTTGCTCTATGTATGAGTATGCAGTAGCAACTACTGTAGGATTAACATATTGATCATATCCTTCAATTTGAATTTTTACAGGTCCAACTACAGCATTTCCAGAATTTATATCTATGGTAGCACTTCCTACCGCATTGTATCCAGAACCCTTTGCAACTAATATAACTGGGTCTGTATAATTATTTCCCCCAGCAGTAATATTAAAACTAGTAACTTTACCATTTGCTATAGTAGTATTTGCACTAAACCCAGAAGCTTTATTTCCGGTGTATGGCTCAGTTTTTAATACCGTAGGTGATAGTACCGAAGTTACTATTCTAGAATTTTCTTCTCCATCAATTGCTAATGTATCTCCTGGGGAAATTTGATATGAAATATCTGTTGTATTTACATCAGAATAAGTTCCCCTAAAATCTAAAATTGTTAACTTATTAGTTCCAGTGATATTATTAGTAAATACTATTTTGTTATTATCAATATAATAATCATACAATGGACTTTGAATATTTCCATTTTTAATAACTAAAATTTGATTTTCATGTTTTCTTGGCCTTTCTATAACTGCATTTGGGTAATAATCTGTGGCATCTATTTTCTTTAAATTATATACTTTACCCCCAAACCCGGAAGTAATGGTTTGTAATTTTAGGAATGACCCTACAGATTTAACTGAAATTATATCTGTACTAACTGGAGCAGTTGTAAACTGAATTTGACTATTATTATCTCCCTGTAATGTATAGTCTACACCAGGGTCAAGAATTTTGCCATTTTTAGTTATGATAATACTTGATTCAGAAGCTATTGAATCGTTTTCTATAGTTCCAACTGGGGTAAAGTTTTGCTCATTTAAGAACATATTGAATTTAGTGTTTACTCCATTATATGGAGTATTGATTTGATCAAGTAATTTTATGAGTCCTTCAAATTTAATTCCAAATAGTGTGCTACTTATATTTTGAGTAATATTTAAATCTACATTGTTGGTATTTACATATGAGAAATTTTGTAGTTCTTCAAAACACCATTGTGTTGTGCCAAAAATACATAAATTTGATCTTTCTGCCGTAGAAATAGACTGACTCAGTGTATATCTATTAGCTGTTCCAGTTGCTGTTAAATTTACTACAGTATTACCGTGCATTCTAACCATGAAGATAACATCAGTAGGATTTGGAGGTTGAGTAAAGTACACCATACCCCTTTGTGAAGATAACGTATATTGAACTCCAGGATGTTGAATTCTCCCATTTATTGATACTAAAATATCTGCATCTGTTACAATATCTGCAACAACTAAATTATTATTATTGTAATAGGTTCTAAATTTAGTTCTATATCCATCAGTATAATCGTCAAATTTATCAATAGTTGTTGTAGCTACAGTTTTTATAACAAATGCATTTGTAATTGGTATATTTTCACTTAAAGTTATAGTATTTCCAGATATAGTAAAATTGTCGTTGTAAAATTGATTAGTTCCATCTAAGTATACAATTATATTTTTATATTGTTCTGGGGGAATTGATGATGCTAATGTAATTGTAGTTCCATTAATATTTGTAATTGAAATTTTATCATTTCCATGGCAATATAGTAGGTATATGTCATCCTCAACAGTTATGTTCGTAGTAAATGTAATAAATCCATTACCTGTAGTGTAATCAACTTCAGGATTTTGAACAATACCATTTCGTAGAAGTAGAATATCTGAAATTTCAACTGGATTTACACTAGAATAATTTGAAAGTAATTTATAAGTTGATTTTGAATAATTATCATCAAAATCATCTATAATTTCTGTTTCATTAGAACCAATTTGATAAATGTGCACTTCACTACCAGCTAATATTCCAGGAATAGTAATTAATGACCCAGATACAGAATATGAAGTAGTAGGTAATTGATATACACCATTTATACTGACAATTAAATCTGAATTAATTGGAGGTTCGGTGGCTATCGGTGATCCATTTATTTGTAAACTATAAGTTTCAACTCCAGAAACAGTAGTAATCGTATCAAAAGTTCTTTTTTGATTTTGAAACGCTAATATTGTAACATTATCAAATGATAAACTAACAAATCCTGCAAAAATTAATCTATTTGTGCCACTATCAAAACTCCAAGAATTTCCTACTTGTAGAGTTCCATTTACAAAAATTAAAAGTGTGTTAATATCTACTGCTGGAGTTTGACTTGTATATTGTAAAGTCGTAGTATTATATTGTGTAAATCTATTTGTAATATTAACTAAATCATTTGATTTATAATTTACAATATGCAATGGCTCTTGTGTGGTCAATGGAGAGTCAAATTGAATATATCTTGCATTAGAATTTCCTCCAATAGTATAATCTACATCTGGTTTTTGATAAACTCCATTTCTAGTAATTATCAAATTACTAGAACTATACACTTGAGAACTAACATAGTTTGTTGTTAATGCAAAAGTAGTTCTCACTCCATCTATCTGTTTAAATGTATCTATTGCAAAATTTTGATTTATACCATTATATGCATAATAGCAATATATGTTATCAGTTAAAAGTGGAGCATCGGAGAAGGTAATATTTGAACCAGATATAGTATAATCAATTCCCGGTTTTTGATATACTCCGTTTCTAACAACAAACAAATGATATACTGAGATTGGAGTAAATAAAATTCCGTCTATTGAAATTGGCCAAGTAGTTCTTATTCCGTCAAAAAATTGTAAAGTGTCTAATAATACATTTTTAGTATTTGCTGGAGATAATTGTCTATTAAAACGTAAAATATTATAAGTATCGGAATTTGCAGGCGCAGTTTGAAATGTTATTTTATTTTGAGATACGGAATGAGTTTGTAAATCTGGTCTTAATAACGAATTATTTTTTATTGCAAATACATCACCAGTATTATTTGTATATTGTGGAACTCCTTTATCAGATAAATTAAAAGTTTTTCTAGAAGAATTTTGAACTACATTTAATCTATCAAGGTTAGCCCCTTTAGATGTTAAATTATTTGCAAAATATTTGCTGTTAAAATCAATAATAGTACATTTATTTGATGATGTGTACGTTTGCACAAAAGTAATAGACGAACCAGTAACTGAATATTGATCATGATCTAAAACATTATTATCAATATTAACTATTAAATTAATTTCTCCATTAATTGGAGTGTATGTAAGACCATTTCTATATGTTAAATTAAATGTTTTTGAAAACCCATTAAATATAATAGGATTCAAAACTTCAACATAACTGGTTGAATATTCAGGGCTAGAATACATAAATTTAGTATCTATGCCATATACAGTATCTGAATTTTCAGTATATACCGTACCATCAAGTAAATTTTTTGTTATTTCGTATGTTGATTTTGGAGATTTACTTGAATTGGCTTCAAGGTATTCGGTTAATTTTTGTAAATTTATTGGCTTTACATCAATAATTTTGCGGGTATTAATATCCCCTATATCTACAATTGAACAAGTTACATTTTCATCAATATACCATCCTACTAAATTTACAAAAGGATTATTAATTAAATTGCTAAAGATTAACTGATTTCCGCTTAAAGAATAATTGGCTAATGGAGATAAATGAGTTTGATACACTCCATTAACAAATATCATCAAATTACATGTTGTTGATGGAGTGTAATTTATAGTATAATTAGCACCAGCTCCTGTAAATGTTAAAGCTTTTAAATTTGGATGGTATAAAACATTAAGATTATCAGCTTCTGATAATGTAATTGAATTAAACGTTAAAATATTTCCACTGAGAGTAAACGCTGTTTGTGCTTGTACAACACCATTAATTGAAATTATAAGTTGTTCTTTAGACGATGGAACTACTGGACTTGAATTCGCAGTTAATGTTACTTGATTTGAAAATAAAGTAGTTGTTAAAATTTGAAACGGACTTTGAATCCTTTGTAATATAATATTATCACTGGAAGATACTGTAAACCTTGGAATATAATCTGACTCAGTTAAATAATATGATTCATATGGAAGTTGATATACACCATTACAAAAAGAAATACCATAATTAGTTTCACTGGCATTTTGATTAATAAATTCTAAGGGTACTTTAAATATATACTCTCCCAATTCAAACTCTACATCACTAATTACATTAATCGTGATATAATTTTCATTAATTGCTGTAATAATACCAAATGATTTACTAAAACTGCCATAAACAATATCAGATACTAAAAATGATGATGCATCAAATACTGCAATTTTTAATAAATTGGACTTCGGTAAATTTACAGTTAAATCAATTAAATTATTTAATGTAGACTTAAAAATAACTGAACTATTAAATACTTCTTCTTTTGTCTCAAAAAATTCTCGTTTGTTTTCAATTCTATGTTTTCCAAATACCTTAAATCCAGATACATGAGTATTATCAAGTACTTGATTTTTCCATTCGGAAGTATTTCTATTTGATGTTATTGTATATGACCAATCTTGAGTATAATCACTATCAATAATTTTTTGACTTGAATCGCTAACAAAACCAAGATTATCTAAAAATTTTGGTGTGTATTTAATATAAGGAGATCTTTTGCAATAAACTGAAGCATTACTAATACTTTGAATATTTCCATATAACACCCCAAGTGGGTCATAAATCGCATCCCCATTTGAGATAGTTCCAGATATCACATAGTACTCTAATGTAGATGATTGCGAATCAAATTTTACAACTTCGGCTTTAACATTAGATGTGGGAGTTCCAAATGTTAAAATATCACCCTGATTGAGCTGTTTTCTTTTTAATTTTGAATTAAAAGTTGCCCCAAAACCAAATTGGCTTTGGACACCAATTGTAGGAAATGAAGTTAAATTATATTTACTTTTTAAAACATTAACTTTTCTAATAATTCCAGAATCAGCTATTATCTCAAACTCATAGTTTAAATCTATTACACCATTTACAGTTATTTTATCCAATGAAGAATTATAATTGTTGCCACCATCTAAAACTTCAATAGAGTCCAATTCAAAATTATTAATAAGTTTGGCACTGTTTGGAATTTTTAACTGATACTTAGTATTTTTATTACCAATTAGTTCATTGCCAACCGAATCATATGTAAACTTCGTAAGCTTTCCTACCTCAGACGAATTTAGTTGAATAAGTGCTCCAGTGCCAAATTGAGAATTTATTCCGATTACTTCCGGCAATTTAGAATAATTTTTTCCATAATTTGAAATATTAATGGTATTAATAGGACCTAATGCGGTAAGTGAATTAGTAATATACGATATGTTTTCCAATGATAATGTTGTCAAATTTGTTAAATTTTCTACTGCAAATTTAGTAGTTGATATTACACTGAAAACTGTTTGATTTCCTAAATTAGCATTAAACTTTACCTTGTCTCCAACTAATAAACCATGATTTTCACTAGTCGTAAATACTATACAATTTTGCTCATTAATTTCACTAAAATTAACTAAAGTTAATTGCTTTCCAACAATGCTAGAAATTTGTGCAGAAAATCCACTACCAATATTTCCCACATTGCTTATAATTAATTTATCATTTACTTTATAGTTAGTTCCTGCGTTTTCTATAATTACACTATCTATTTTTCCACTATTATATTGACTAGATTTTAATATAGTTTTATTAAATTTTAACGATGGAACTTCTAACTCATATACATCATTTGAGTACAGTCTACCCCCATCTTCAATAATTGGAGCTGATGGTAGTGCATGTAATCGTAATAGAACTGGAGTAGAATTTCTATCTCCATTAACATAACCTTTAATAAAATATGTAAGTTCTCCAGAAGTTAAACAATTTCTACCATATAGATGGATATCACTGCCAGATACTACACTAACAGTTCCATTTCCCACTAAAGTACAATTTAAAAATTGAGTATTATTTTTACTTTGGTAGTTTATTATTGTATTATTTACAAACAATTTCCCATTAGTCTTTGGAAAATTGAAAGTTGATTCTACTGAAATAGTAGAATTTGATGATGATGTAATATTATTAGTAGTAGAAGTAACTTTTGTTGATGATGGAAGATATAAATTTTTATACTTTAGTGATTTTTGTAATTCAAACTCATATAAAACATCACTTATTTTTGAAATTTCAGAAACTACTAATGATGTACCTGGAATATTATTAGCAGAATCTTTAGATTGCACCAATTCAATTAAATTTATACCATCTAAATTTGATATTGGACTATAATTAGATATCAACTCACAACGTACAGCTATTTTTTCGTAAAATACTGCAGAAGATGGTTTAAATACATAATTTTTTGGATATTCTATAGTAGGATTTTCAGAAATAATCTCAATAGCAGGATTTCCTTCTTTGTTGATATCTGTTACTGGATATGCTTTTGAAATAAATGCTCTTGGATTTTCCCCACCTTCTCCAATAATTTTGTCATCAATTTTAAAATATCCAATAACATCATACAAAATTAGTTCATTTGTGCCAGAATCCCAGGTATCTACTTTTGCAGTTCCGGTAGTGACTCCATTTGAATCTACATTATAAATTTGTTGATCTTGAATAAATGTTCTTGGTCTTATTCTTGCACTAATTGGACCAATATAATTTTCTCCTTCATTTATAACTGAGACCTGAGTAATAGCACCAGATGAATTCATCTGAGTTACTTTCATTTGAGCTGAAACTGGCACAACAACTTCACCTGGCATTTTTTTACCAATACCAGAACCAATAATTTCAATTAATGGTTCGGCAACCAAGTTGCCATTGTCTAATTCGTAATAATAATTATTGCCGCCAGAAATTAAAGTAAATGTATCAATTTTTCCTGTGTAATTTAAAATATCAATGACCGCACCAGAACCTCTAGGCGTGAGACGTATCTTTACCTTCTTATCGTTAAATAAAATTCTGAATAAAATTTTATGAGATTCTTCACTTCCTTTAGCGGAATAAAAAGATTTTATATTTTTTAAAAATGTGATTAAATTTAGATCTTTTGCTAATACTTCTGGTAGGATTGGAGAAATTTCAGATTTTATTCTCTTTAAAAATTCCTGAGTAAAATAATATGCAATATTAACTACTTGAGATCCACCAGCATGAGAAACAGCGACAGAACCTTGTTTATATACTACCTGATTATATGGAACACTTTCAAACACAAACGCAGAAGTTCCACGAACACAGTCAATAAATTGAGTTGCGGTTTTTTCCTTGTAAAAAATTATTTCTCCATCAATTGAAAGATACCCATTTTTGTCGGGAAATCCTTTAGTGGATATTACGGTGATAATATCAGAACTATCTGTTAAATGAGATTGTAAATTTGTATATTGTGTTAAACTAGCTAGAGTATAACTTCCAATATTATAATAATTAATTAAGTTAGTAACTAAATCTAACGAATTATACTTGGTTTCCTGAGATTCATAATATGAATTTAAAAATGAAATGAATTTTGGATTATCTTGGGAAACAAAGTTTGGTAACTGCTTTTCAATCAGTGAAGAAATATTTACAATTTTTTCCTTTAGACTGTTCATGAGCAGATATCTGGGGTAACTGGAGTAAAGTCTTCAATAGTTGGATCTGGTGGTGGACATCCATATTCTGCAAGCTTTTGCTTGGTATCATTATCCATGTAGTTTTGAGCTTGAATTTTATTATATAGTGCAATGCAAGGATCTACTGGATCTGTTGGTTGCTCTATAGTTTGGCTACCATCTGGATTTGTTGTTGTCGCAGTTCCATCATCACCAACTACTGTAACACTTCCATCTGGATTGTTAGTTGTAGTTCCAGGAACATTAGAAACTGGAGGAATTCCTAATGGATCACCAATTGGCGTTGTAGGTGGAACTAAAGTATCTGGAGTTGGTAATGGCTGAACAGTACTAGTTTGGGATCCAGTAGAAGATCCTATATCAATATAATCCACTTTAATTGGAGTAACTACTGGATATGTGTCGGCTCCTGTGGTTATATCTGGATTATCTGGAATAACATAGATATTTATCGGGGAGGTCTGACATGCAGTTAGGGAAAATTCTACTAATCCAAGTTCATAATCTATAGTTCCTACAATTGCTACGACTCTTCCCTTTTCGGTCATTAAGTATACTGTTCCATCTTTTTCACAACCAGAAAAATTATTGGAAAATCCAACTAAAAATAGCGGAGTATTATACCCCTTAACGCAGAATGGATCACTGATTAAAGTATACTTACTATCAATATTATTTTTTAGTCTAGTATAGTAATCTAAGGTATACCTATAGCGTACATTTTCAAATAACTGAACGATTCTTCTAAATATTGGCTTTACAACGACAAACTTAACTGCTGGTTCGATATCTCTAATAAGACAAATTAATTTAGATGATGAAAATAGACCATTGAAATTTTTAAACTCATCATCTAAATTATAATCTGATATAATTTGTCTTGTTAAATTGATAAGAGTTAATTTATCTTTATTTGTTTTACTCTGATCATAAATGACATCAATGTATAAGTCAATGAAGAATGGAATAGCATCTTCTATAACTGGAGTTACAGAACCTACTGCATATTTCTTCAATTCATTGACAATTTTGGTTTTTTCTACAATTGAAATAGTGGAGCCAATCTTTGGCTTGATTGAGATGAAAACTTTACCAAATTCTGGAGGTGATTTAGTTTCTCCGCCAATAACCCTAATCAAATCTGCATTTGAGTAAATATTTTGCAGGATGCTTTCATAGTCACTATTTACTACTGCTCTTTGCTGAGATGCATAATATCTAGGGGCTCTATATTTTATTGATTTGATTGATTCAAACTCGGATCCACCATCAGTTTTTGCACTGAGTGCAGTTACTGCAATATTTGTAGGAGATATAACTGCGGAATCGCCAGTTATAGTACCAATGAATTTTAATTGTGAAGTTGCAATCTGATTTGCGACAGATCCACTAGACACAATATATCTAATAATAACAATTTCACCGTTTTGTAGTTTTCTTCCAATTATATCGTCTCCAAAAATAATTTCGTATTTTTGATCTTGAACTTCTTCAACAAAAAATACTCTATCTGATGCAGTTATACCTACAATACCAAGTTTTCGTTGATATTCAACTTCTAAATTTGTTGATGGATCTGAAATTATAAAAACTTTAATAGAATCTGCATCTACAAAGTTATTTGGGACAAAAAAACGTTGGTTTTCGTTGGCATCATTTACAGTGTATCTAATGCTAAATTCGGAGCCCTCGACTAACTCTATATTTTGAACTGTTACTGAAGAACTTCCTTGAGTATTTACATTCAGCGCATTTCTAAGTAAAAATGTATATACTTTATTATTTTGAGTTGTTGAAAATAGTGGCCCAGCACTAATATTTACTGATTGATAATTTTGAACATTATTTACTGTAATATTATAATTTACTTTTGCTGAAGTATATGAATTTGGTGTATATCCTAATCTCTTTGCATGTGAAACTACATTATCACGAAGAACTGCAGTATCTAAGTTAAGTTCATTAGCCGCCATATTGATGTTATATGACGAATACATGCTATTATACGCTAAAATATCCACTAACATGGATAAGTTAGATCCTTCAAAATCGTAATCTTGGAAATCAGTCTTACTTCTGATAAAATTTTTAATGGATTCTCTGATTTGATTAAATTCTAAAGCAGAGATAGTAGGTAGTTCCATTTATTAACTTTCTCTTACGAGGATAAAATCTACGGTTTGTACTATAGGTGGTAATCCAACAATAAAATAATCTATAATTACTTCAAACTCATTAGAGTCATCTTCTACATTAACTGTAATATTATTAAGTGTTATTCTAGGTTCATAGCTGAGTAGTACAGTTTCAATTTCTTCAATCAATGAATTTGCAGAGAATGTAGTAGTTAACTCAAATAGGTAACTGGTGGTATCAGTTCCAATGAGAGGATTAAACAGTCTTTCTCCCAATTTAGTCAATACTAAATTTTTGACTGATTGCTTAATTGCCTCTTCATTTTTTAATACTACAAGGTCTTTAGTCACAGGATTTAGTCCAAAATTTAAACTAATGTCCTTAAATGACCTAGAAATTTTGCCTAACTCTTGTGAAACAGTTGACATTTAAATAAAGTACTATAATTATAAACTATTTAGATGTATCTTCAAAGTATTCACAGTAATCTACAGAGTAGATTTTCTTCTTTTTCTTTGGCAAAGGAGCATAATCTGTAATTAATCTTGTAGTTCCCCACATTTGCTTCATATATGTGGTATCCCTATCGGGATTTGGGTGAATCGCCATCTGTTTTCTCCAATAA
>Ga0315901_10002164_pt1 | contig 27564 bp, 32 predicted proteins | sample LakEriMetagenome_10_FD_203761 | JGI IMG/M metagenome (GOLD analysis project Ga0315901, IMG submission 203761) | Freshwater fungal communities from buoy surface, Lake Erie, Ohio, United States - Buoy 2 MA116 | ecosystem: Environmental > Aquatic > Freshwater > Lake | place: USA: Lake Erie, Ohio...
GTCGGGTTCACATTCAGGTTCAATATCGAGGTCACCTTCCGGTTCTTGTACACTTATTTCATCAACATATCCGTAATTATTATCATTATTTTCAATATGTTTTACCTTTTTATTTCTAACATTCATTCTCATAACATAATTTATTCTATAAAAAACACTATTTTTGTTATATACTATTTTATCTAATTCTATTTCTTTAGTATGTCGTTTTCTTAAATTATATATATCACTATAAATTTTCTTATAAGATATTTTAACATTTGAATCAATTTCTTTATTTGTTATTTTTTTATAATATTCATTTTGTTTTAATTTTTTTGTACAATTTAGTTTATTTTCTATTAAATCTTTACATTGTTGTAAGATAATTTCTCTATTTTTATCTATATCATCTAAAACGCATCTGTTTTTTTCAATTGATATGATACTATTATTAATTATAGTTAAAAATTCATCGTTTACATTTAATAAATTAAAAAAATATCCATTTATATTTTTTGTAAATTCAACATTGTGAGCTATGAATATTTTTAATATATGTTCTTTTTCTTTTGCATTTAATTTGGAAATTCTTTGAATTAATTCTTTTTTATTAATAAAGTTTGACATTATTTCATAATTCAATTAATTAAAATTCATTTTTTTTACCTCGTCTTTTTTTCATGATATTTTTATTATCATTTTATAATATGTCAGATACATCAAATATTCATAACACCGATGTTGAAAAAATTAAAAATGAAGTAAATGATTTATTAGAATTATTAAATACAAATGTGTGTAAATCTGAAAACGTATTACAAAAGCGATTTTCATATTTATTTACAACATCACCTACTTTATTTAAATTTATTATTAAAAATCACAATGGTAATAAAACAAATTTATATAAAAACATTGATATGATGCTTTCACTTATTAAAAATATTCAAACATCAAAAATATCACAATATGATGCATCAGCTATTGTAGGCCAAAAAATAGGAGAACAATATATACCTCAATTAAAAAAAGAAGAAAGTTAAAAAAGAATAAAGTTAAAAATTAAAATATATTATATTCAAATATATTACTGACATACAATGGATGCAGTTGTTGATCAACCGGATTTAAATACGCAAAATTTACCAGACGTATTAAAATTAGGACATAATAAATTGCAACTTGAAAATGAAAAATTAATCGATGAAATAAAAATACATAAAATTAAAATCCAAGACCTTTCATCTGATATTGAAAATATAACAAAGGAAAAAACTTTAATGGTTGAAATGGCTGAAAAGCAAAGAAATATCATAAACAGTTTACAATATGAAAATACGTCATTAACAACAAACAATAATGAATATAAAACAACATTATCAAATGAAAAAAACACACATGAAAATATAAAAAAACATTTACAAAGTGAAATTGAAAAAATGAATTCCATTAATGAACAACATATATTAACTCAAAAAAATTTACAGTCATATATTGATGATTTAATTAATAAAAATAATGATTTAAAACAAAAATACATTCAAATGTCATCTTCACATACTGAAAAAGTAAATGAATTAGAATTCAAAAAAAAAGAAGTTATTCATTTACAAAATGAACTAAATACAATTTGTAACCATAATAAAACATTACATGAAGAACTTAATGTTACTAAAATTCACATTGATAATCATGCAAAACAAATAAAAGACTTGAATGAACAAAATATATTATTACAACAACAAATACAACAAAGAGAAATTCATGAAAGAGAAATACAACTACAAAGAATGCAAACTCCTAGAACCAGTTCAAGAAACATAACAGCTACAGGTAACCGTGGCTTAAAAACTAGTAGTAGAAGATGATTACTTTTTCATAGGATTGTCCAACTTTATTATTTTAATTGATGAATCAAATTTATTTTTATCATGTTTTCCATCATCACTATCAGAACTGTAATATTGATCATACATTACATCTGAATATTCAATATTTGAACTTAAATTCTTTTTTGAACGTGTATCTGAACGTGTATTTTCAGATACACTGCTATTTTTTGAACCAGATTTTATGTTATCATGTATTGATGGTGGACGCGTATTATTAGATACACTGCTATTTTTTGAACCAGATTTTATATCATCGTGAATTGATTGTGGTTGAACATTATTAGACATACTACTGTTTTTAGAACATGACATATCAATATTAATACTACTATTCTTTATTTTTATAGTAGAATTTTCAGATGAATGACTTTCTTTATGTTGTCTATCTATTTGTTTTTTATCATTTATTTTTTGAATTTCGTTGTATTTTTCAGTAATAAAATTTATAGGTAACAATTCATTTAACATATGAAAAATATCAGTTTGAATTAATTTTTTATATTCAGAAATGGATATATATATGTTTTCATATAAATCACCTGCTATTTTTTTACAACATTTATCATAAAAATCATTTAATTCATCTTTTTTTGTATATATTATTTTTGTTAATAATATATCATTTATAGATTCTTTTATAAAAATATATAATGACGTATTTAATGTTGTATAATCAAGATCATATTTTTTATCAATGTAATTTTCAAATAAAGAAAAACTCTTTTTTATTTCATTTGAATTTTTATTAAAACTTAATAAATATTTTTTAAACATATCTGAATTAAAATTACATTTATTTTCCTCTGTATATTTGTAAAAATATTTTATAAAAAACGACGAAAAAATGTTTATTAATTTGTCTCTGTAAAATACAACAATAGGTGAACTCATTTTATTAATTTAAAAAGTTTACTTTTTTATTAATAAAACGCGAAATAAAATAATTAATATTTTATATGATTATAATATAATGGAATCTATACACAAATTTTATCATATATTTGTATTAATCGCCACTATTATAACATACATTATTCTAAAAAAATCAAACAAAGAAAATAGTTTTAAAAAGAACTTTCTTATCTCCCTCTACACACCTATAATTCTATATATAGCATATTATTTTATGTTATATTTACAAAATAATGTTAGCAGTGATATAACTGATGTATATCAATCAAGTATTTCTTTATAAATTTTTAGTTTTTGTAATTAGTTTTTGTTTATTAATTCTTTTTTTATTGTATATGTAATAAATAAGATATGGTCAATAATCAAATAGACAATAAAAAAATATCAGACACAACCACATCAACTAATGAAACATCTACCGATCAAGCACGTACACAAGAAACTGAAGAAGATAAAATAGAAAGTATAGAAAAAAAGGAAAAAGTGTCAACAATAAAAACTGATAAGCAATCAATTGACAAAACTCTACAATCATCTTCAGAAGAGGAACCACCTCATAAATATGATATTAAAAAAATGTCAAAAACAAACGATCCATCTAAATATTATAAATCGGTAGATGATATTAATTTTGCAAATGTATTAAATAAAAAAGAATTTGCTCATAATGAAAAATCCAAATATATTTATCAAGAACCTGTACAAATGATATTTAAAAATTATATATCTAAATTTACACCATATGATAATATATTATTATATCATAATGTTGGCACAGGTAAATGTCATGCAAAGGATACACCTATTTTAATGTATGATGGCACTATTAAAATGGTTCAAGATATTCAAAAAGGTGAATTACTTATGGGTGATGATTCAACTCCTAGAACAGTAACTTCATTAGCCACAGGAATTGATAACATGTATAAAGTTACAGAAACATATGGAGATAATTATATTGTAAATGAAGAACATATTTTATGTTTAAAGGTTGAGGGATACCCTTCATTGACATTTAGTGATAATACATATGTTTTAAATTGGATTGAAGATAATAAATTTAAAAATTATTCTGTCAAATGTGATAATTTTAATAAAAAGGAAAAAGAACAAGAATTACATAAATTATATAATAATATTAATCATGAACAAATTCTAGAAATTTCAATTAAAGATTATTTAAATTTACCACAATGCCAAAAAAATGTATTAAAGGGATATAAAGTACAAGTTTCATTTCCACATAAAGATGTTCCTGTTGATCCATATATTATTGGATACTGGCTTTGTAAACACACAGAAGAACAAATGGATTTGGATGTTATAATGTGTCAAGATACTATTGTTTTACATTATTTACACAAAAATATAGGTAAATATAATTTATCACTTACAAAATTAAACGATGATTATAGTTATTTTTATAAAATAGCAGGAACATCAGATAAATCATTTACAGACATTTTAAATGATTTACAAATAAAAGATAATAGTGAAATTCCTCATTTGTATAAATGCAATAGCAGAGAAATTAGATTACAATTATTAGCTGGAATTATTGATTGTTATGGATATTATAATATAAGCTCAAATATATATGAATTTACATTGAAAACACCAATTTTAAATGACATTATTTATTTATGTAAAAGTTTAGGATTTGCATGTTATATTAAAAATACTAAATTAATAGTACGTGGTAAAGGTATTGATGAAATTCCCGTGTTAATTCCTACTAAAAAGGCAAAACAATGGAAACAAATTAAAAATTTCACAATATCAGATATTACAGTAGAATATGTAAACAAGGATAATTATTATGGATTTACACTTGATGGAAACTCAAGATATCTTATGGGTAATTTTTCTGTAACACATAATACATGTACAGCTATTACAATAGCTGAAGGATTTAAAAATTATATGGCTAATATGGATAAACAAATATTAGTTTTAGTAAAAAATAAAAACATTGAAAAGAACTTTATTAATGAACTTTTATCAGGATGTACAATGGGTGAATACGATATTGTAAGTGGGGTTGGTATGGATGAAGAAAATGAAAATATGCAAAATAAAATAAGAAGATATATTAATAAAACATATAATATAACTACGTATGGAAGTTTTGTAAATAGAGTTTTAGGAACCAAGGTATATAAAAAAGATGAAAAAGGAATGTTAAAGGCAACAAAGCGCGTACCACATCAAAATGAAATAAAAGATCTTCATAATACAATTATTATTATAGATGAAGTGCATAATATAACAAATAATGATGCATATAAAGCATTATATAAAATATTGTCTAAAAGTGTTAATTACAGATTAATATTATTAAGTGCCACACCCATTTATGATAATCCAAAAGAAATTATAGAACTTAGTAATTTATTAAATGTGAAAGAAGCCGATAAAATATTACCAATACGTGAAAAGGTGTTTGAAGGACCAAATGCTATAATGTCAAATAAAGATATACCAAATCTTAAATTAAAAACGTCCATAGTTAAATTGAATAATTATGGCAAGGATCGATTAATTGATGCTATGAAAGGTAAAGTCAGTTATTTAAGTATGAATATAGAAACAAATCCTGCACAAATTGACATAGGTATTCCTCTTTTAAATAAAGAAGGAAGTATTAAAATAGTACCATGTGAAATGAGCGAATATCAATATAATGTATATAAAAAAACATTAGATATAGATGTCAAATCAGGTAAAGATGACAAAACACAAATTGACGATTTAGAAACAATGTCTGCAGATGAAAATATTAACGAAGAAGATGAAAAAGAATCAAGTAGTGGTTTATATAAAAACTGTAGTGATGCATCTACAATGGTATATCCAAATGAATTATTTGGTGAAGCAGGTTTTTCAGTTCTTGATAAAGACAATTCATGTTTAAAATTACCTGAATTAAAAAAATATTCAACTAAATTATCATTATTATTAGAAAACATTGAAAAATCACAAGGAACTGTTTTTGTTTATTCAAATTATGTAAATAATGGTGGTGTAGAATTAATAAAAAAGATTTTATTGAAAAATGGATATTCGTTATATAATAAAAATGTACAAAATAAAAAATCATTTATTGTATTTAGCGACAAATTATCACCTGAAGAAAGAGATAAATTAAGAAAACGCTTTAATAAAAGTGATAATAAAAATGGTGATTTTATAAAAATTATATTAGGATCACCTATTATATCAGAAGGTCTTACATTAAAAAATGTAAGACAAGTTCATATAATAGAACCAACATGGAATATGAGTAAAATTAGCCAAATTATAGGAAGAGCTGTAAGAAATCACTCACATGACGATTTGCCACCAGAAAAACGAAAGGTTGAAATATATAAATATGCAAGTGTATACTCAAATGATCCAAACTCATTATACATTGACAAGGAAAAATATATTTTATCAGAAGAAAAAGACCGTTCAAATAAAGTTATTGAAAGACTTCTTAAAGAAATTAGTTTTGATTGTTATATCAATAAAGAAAGAAATGATAAATTCTATTCAAAATTTACAAAAAATTCAGCTGAATGTGATTATAATAGTTGTATTCTTCAATGCGCATTTAAACCAACTGATAAAAATATAGACGAAACAACTTATAATATCAATATTCACGAATTTGAAAAATATGCAATTAATAAAGTTAAAAATCTCTTGAATGATTATTTTAAACTATATTTCATTTGGAAATTAGACGATATCATTAACAAAATTAAAAAATATGATTCTACAATATCAATACAAGCTATTTATACAGCTCTTCATGATGTTGTAGAAAATAAAGTAGTTTTTACAGATAAATATAATAGAGATGGATATATTATAGTTAAAGGTGATTATTATGTTTTTAATCCTTCTAATGTAGATATTAATACTAGTTTATATAAAAAAATATTTGATTTTGAAACCGAAACAAACGATTTATCATTTGTAAAATTCCTTCAAACATACAAGAATGTTCCAACAATAAAACCAACAAAACAAATAGAACCAACTAAAAAGGTCCCAACTACAGAAAAGAAAAAAGGTTTATTTACATTCCAGAAAAAGACAAAAGCAAAGGAAATAGAAACAATTGAAGTAGATAAAACATTCTTATTATCAGATAAAGACAAACTATATAACGAAAATATAGAAAAGAATAATTTAATTTATGGCTCTTTTAGATCAAAATCATCACCTATTCATCCAGATGGAAAAATAGAAGATAAATTTAAAATTATAGATAAAAGAAATATGTCTGAAATAGAATTAGCAGATAAACGTAAAGAAATAACTGGACAATGGTGTGGTAGTTTTTCAAAAGAAGAACTTGCAAATATAGCAACAGCCTTAAATATATCACAAATTACAAAATCAGATACAAAAACATCATTGTGTAATTTAATACAAAGACATTTACAAGAAAATAATAAAATACTTAAATAAAAATCTTTTATTCAATGCTTTCACCCATATTCTCTTATTCAAACAAATCGTCATCAATACATAATACTTTTGTAATTTTTAATCCTATTGTTTTCTCTAGATGAAATTTGAATTCATCAATATCTTTACCATGAATCGCAAATGTAATAGTAGGATGTTTTAGATCTCTTAACATAGATACATTTACATATTCATTATTTAAATCTGATAATTTTTTAGAAATTCCCTTGTCATCACCTAACTGTTCCCATAACTCTATAAAATCATCAGTATCTTCAAAACGAATTAAATAATTATTATCACAACCCATTTGTTATAATAATTTTAACAGTTAAATTATATAGTAAAGTTATATAGTAAAGTTGTTGTAATTTTATAAAAATTCAAAAAAAAATCAATTTTTACATTTAAATAAATAAACAGTTATAAATTTTTTTACTTAATGCCTTTCCAACCTTTCTTTTTTCATTAATTTGAATATCAGCTAATAAATTTTCACATTCCTTTAAATCCAACATTTCATACGCTTTTATTAACTCATTCATATTTTTATATATTTCATAAATTTTATGAGCAATAATAGATGACACTCCATTTATAACACTCAATTGATTTATAAATATGTTTTGTATTTCACTCTTTCTTTTACCAGGAATTATATTATTATCATTCAATTCCAATTCATTATTATAAACTTTTTTATACAATAAAAGTAAATACTCTAAAGTATCCAACTCTGTATCTGTTTTAAATACCAAAAATTTATTTTTACACATTAAATTAATAATACTTGATTTTAATGTAGAATGAGGTATTTTACTCTTACTTTTTATTATATGTCCCTCTATAATATATATTATAGAATTATTTGTCTGACTTAATCTATTCTTTTGTTCCTGAAATCTCTTATCAACTATACTACATGCTAAATCACTAATACTCTTTCTTTCTATTATATATTTTACAATACCCTCTTGTTGTACCTGTTGCTGAACTTCTTGCTGTACCTCTTGTTGAACTTCTTGTTGAACTTCTTGTTGAACTTCTTGTTGAACTTCTTGTTGAACTTCTTGTTGAACTTCTTGTTGAACTTCTTGCTGTACCTCTTGCTGTACCTCTTGCTGTAATTTTACTAGAACAAAGTCACCAACGCTTAAATTTGATATTTTATAATAAAATTGAATATTAAATTTTGTAATAGGTCCGTATATATCATTGGATATTTTTATGTCTATATCATTATTAATTAATTTTAAAATTTTAGTTTCTCTATAATCAATATCTAAAACCAACATTAATATGTATTTGATTTTAAATACAAAATTAAAACGATAAATGACATTGATATTAAATTGTTTATTTTTATTTTATTTATATATTATAATGAGTTCGATTTTATTAGCTAATATAATTTATATTTTTCATATATTGGTAATTTTATTTGTCTTGCTCGCGCCATTTACAAATATCGTATCTTTATTAGTACTTCATTTTGTTTTTTCACTGTGTCTTTTGGTTCATTGGAATTTAAATGAAAATATTTGTGCATTATCTGTATTTGAATCTTATTTGCGTGGTATGGATAGACAGACTACGTTTACACATAGTTTTATAGCACCTATATATGATATAGGTTCATCTGAATGGGGTGAATTATGTACAATAATAACAATTGTAATGATGTTTATATCATTGTATAAAATAATAATAAGTGATAGATGGAAAGAATCTATACAATTGTGTAAAAATGTATATAATTCGCAAAATAGTTTAAATTTAATAGAATATATCAAATGTTTTTTACCATTGTTAAAAAACTAATGTGCTAAAAAATCAAAAATATATTAGTTATTATAAACAAATGATTTTAAATAAAAATTTAAATGTAGATTTTGAAAATATATATATCACCAACGTTCAAAAAAATTTACAATCCGTTATAAGTAATTTTTTAGATGAATATTTAAAAACTTCAAGATATAATTTATTAGTTTATAATTCACTTATAAACGATTATAATTTATTAGATAATAATTATATTCAAACAGATAATAATAATACAAAAGTGTATGTATATACTTATATAAATGATAATAATAAAGATTTATTAAGACAGAAAATATGCTCTTTATTATTAGAACAAAAAAGAATTTTTTGTAATTTCGACAATACAATTAAAAAGATATATAAAGAATATTCTCATGTTAATCTTCAAGCTGTCAAAGAAATTAAAGAAGAAAAATCCAATAAGAATATCATTTCAAGAAATATTAGCGAACTAAGAGAATTGTTCAAAAATAAAAAGAAAAATAAAATGGAAAATGATAATTCTAGTATAAAGAGTGTTAAAAGTGTCAAGAGTATTAAAAGTGTTAAGAGTGTTAAAAGTGTTGTTAGTTCAAATAGTGATTCTCAAAAGAAATATGTTGTAAATAGATCAAATCGTTCAAATGATACATCTTCTTTAAATGAAGAAAAAAAAAAGAAATTTACATTATTTAAAAAGACATCAATAAATGATTCAAATATCTGATAATAATGAAAATGTTTTTGACATTATAATTTGTGATATTTTTTTTTCATTTTCTAATTTTTTAATATAATCATTTACACATTTTAATTCATTTTCAATCTTATCTTTTTGTTCTTCTAATTCTTTTTTTTGAATGATAAATTTTTCATATACATCTTTATTTATGTTCATTTTTTTTGAATATATTGAAAATATATCACTGTAATTTATAGAACAATCACATTTTACACATTTAATTTTATCCAAATGATATTTATCAACTGAATCTTCATTAAATATTAACATTTCTTTATTGTTATCATATAAATAATCATATAATGCGGTTGTTATACATTTTATATGAACAATATTATTACAACATGACATAATTATATAATTTTTATCTACATCATCTGAATTACATATAGAACATTTTATATTTTTAGAATATATTATTGTACTTCTATTGCTATTTATATCAATAGATGTTGTATCGTACTCATTATAATCATTGTAAAATTCATAATGCACATCATAATCATTTTTAAACATGGATAAATCATCTTTTATAGAATCGAAATTCTGAGCGTGACGTTTTGCTGTAAACATTTAATTTAATTTATTTTAATTTAAAATTCATTTTTTATGATGCTATTTGAGTAAACAAATTCATACCGCAATATTCAGCTGGCTTTTTACTATAATCAACATATTCATAAATACCTATACTTATAGATTCAATAACTAGTAATCTAAATATATCTTTAAATTCCCTTCCATGTCCTATAATTGGAATTCCATTAATGTTATAATTACACATATGAGCCAATTCATGAATAATAACGTACATTAATAAATTAATATCATAAACTTTTTCATTTTGGTCACGTGTTCTTAAACAAATATGCATTTCACTTTTATTGACTGTATATGTTGTGTGTTTTGTATCATATGCAGCTTCTGAAATTTTATTAAAATTATAATTATTTTTTAAATGTTTAATTATATGATTTCCTTTATATTTATTTTCCAAATGTTCTATTAATAAATTAATACGTCTATTTATTTCAGCTAACACATTTGCCGATTCTTTTAAAAAATATTCGGATTTATTTTTACCACCTCTAATTAAATATTTTTGTCCATCTATATTAGATATAACATAAACATTTTCATTAAATTCTTTAATATTATACCAAATACAATAACACATCAAAATTATCAATATGAATAATATAAGCATCAATGTCTTTAATATAAGCAATGATTTTAATAAATTAAAATTTTAATTTATTAAATTACATAAAATTTACACGAAATGTAATTATTTAGTTAATGGTTGTCCACGAAAATCAAGTGCTTTTGCACAGTTAGGACATACTGTACACCCCTTATAATCTTTTAATGCATTTTGTGCAAAATATTTTTGAATATTTTCAGCATTATGTTGCAAGTAATATCTGTATTCATGTGAATTCTTAGTTTTAAATTTTGCTTGTAAAAAAGCATTCAATGAACATGAAGGATTAAAGTCAGTAAAGGTTGGATATTCCATTTTAAAAACAGGCATCTTATATATTGTTTATGTATACTAAAGAAATTAGTTTTTCTATAATTAAGATTTATTTATAATAATGGCATCAATAGTAGGTGCTACAGGTTCATTAATCCTAGGTAACATTAATCTTTGATATACAGATGGTAAATTAGGAAATGACATACTTCTTAAAATATTATTTTCTGTAACTACCGTGTTATTTTCTGTAATTGCTGTATTATTTTCTGGGATTGTAGAATTATTTTCTGTTACTGTTGCATTATTTTCTGTAACTACAACTGTATTATTTTCGTCAATTTTATTTTCATCAGTCTTTACATCTTCATCTGTATTATTCTTTTCTTCATTTTCATTAGTATTAGATGTTGAATTATTTGGATTATTTATATATTCATTGTTGAATATAGAAAAGTCTTGATTCATATTTTCTATCAAATTTGTCAATATATCAGGTGTTAATAAACTAATCTGTTCATTTTGATATTGCCTATTCATCTGACTATTTTTTTCAACATGATTATTGATGTGGACTAATTCATTATCTAAAATTTTAAATGTTTTACTTACATCATTTTTATATTTTTGCAAATCCTTAATTCGAACTTTATAATTTGCATTTTCGTATGATAATTTATCAATATGTTTATTTAAATGGTAAAATTCTCTTTCACTTAATCTGTATCTATCTTCATAATCTTTAAATTTTGTATAATAATAAAATGTAACACCCATTAAACAAACAATGATAAAAAATGAAAAATTAGAATCCATATATTGTTAAACTTATATTTAAATATTAATTTAAAATTATCATCTGTACGTAAATAAAAATGTAAAATGTAAAACATTTTTATTTAAATTAAGCAGATTTAACAGCCGATGCTGCAATAGTAGAAGTTTCAGCAGGTTTAATAGTGGCTGTTGTTGTTGGTGCTTGAGTAGTCTTTTTTGCTGGCATATAATTAATGTAAGCAAAATAAATACCAGCGATACCAACGATAAGTTTAATTAATCTTTCAATTTGAGGATAATCAGGAGTAATAAAAGTTACAAGATCAAATCCGTTAATAGCAATTAATCCCCAGTTAATTGCACCAATTATTACAAGAATAATAGCGATCATATTAATAATTTTAGCCATATCCATTTTGTTTTATTTTTATTTATATATTACAATAATAAAAAAAATATTATAAATTAAAAAATAAAATTTATAATAAAATTTATATAAAATTTTAAAACCAATAAATAAATGATAATTAAAATTGAATTTTTAATAACAAGTGCGTAAAATTATAATAATTATTTACTTTATTTATTATAAAAATAAAATGAGCACCAAGACCACTAAAAACACTGTTTCAAGAAAAACTTCTGTTAAAGAAAATTTAAAAGAAAATTTAAAAGAACCTGTTAAGCCCCAAGTAGTGACTCCTCCAGTAACTAAGGAAGTTGTTGTTGAAACACCAGTTACTCCTGTTGTTGAAACACCAGTTGCACCTGTTGAAACTACTACTCCTGTTTCAGACATGGAAAATGCAGAAGTGTCTCTTAAGCAAAGAATTGAGTCTTTAATTAAGACTAGAATGGCTGCTTTAACTGAAATTAAAGCTGAAATTATGGAACTTAAGAAGCTTCAAAAGGACATGGAAACTCTTGTAAAAAATGCCAATAAAAAACAAAAAAAGAGACGTGTTATGAATAACAATGGTGTTAAGCGTAGTCCATCAGGATTTGCTTCACCAGTTGTTGTATCAGATGACCTTTACAAGTTCTTAGAAAGATATGGTGTTAAGAGTGGTACTCCAATTGCTAGAACTGATGTTACTAGACATATTACTACTTATATTAGTGAAAACAACCTCCAAAACCCTGAATTTAGACGTGAAATTGTCCCTGATGCAACATTAAAGGGGCTCTTTGGTGAACCAATTGAATTAAAGGATAAGACTGACCCTAACTCACAAAAGGTATATACTTATCTTCAACTTCAAAGATATCTTTCACCCCACTTTCCTAAGAAAGTAACAGCAACTGCTTAAATTTTTTAATATTTACTATTTTTTTTATATCAATCAAATAATGTTATAAAATAAATCAAACTAAATTAATTATTAAATCCGCAATTTTTGCATATTGTATATTTATGATTTGATGTTAAATAGTCGTCTTGTTGATCTTTGGCATATAATTGTTGAAATACGCCACCTGATGTAAATGATTCTTTACTTGTATATAAACTATATACTCCTAATAAAATTATAAGTAATAATACAATTGTTTCGTTATTTAACATTAATAATATAATAAAACATTTTAAAAAATTGAATTTAAATGTAAAAAAGCACAATATAAAACATGGACAATCCAATTAATACGTTGATTAACAAAGACGATGTTGAGAATATTTTAAATTATTTTGGAAATATTGGTTTAGATGGTTCTAAATTAGAAATTAACAATTTAGAACCATACAGAATTGCTTTTACGCATGAAAGTTATTATCAGTCTATACAAAAAAACATGTCTTCATCAGAAACTGTATCTAATAATATTTACTTAGATTACATTCCGAATGAATCGAATGAAAGATTAGAATTTTTAGGTGATCATATTTTGAAGGCTATTATGGGGCGTTATTTATATGAACGTTTTCCAAATGATCGTGAGGGATTTTTGACAACATTAAAAATTAAAATTGAAAAGGGTAAAATGTTGCATAAAATAGGAATTATTCTTGGTTTTAAAAATTTTATATTATTAAGTTTACAAGTTGAAAATCAAACTTTATTGGATAGTCGTATTGGAAGAAATACACCTAGTTATTATGAAGACTGTTTTGAAGCATTTGTTGGAGCTATTTTTGAAGATTTTGGCGAATCTGGATATATTTATGCAGATCGTTTTGTAAGAAATGTTATTGAGCATATTATTGACTTTTCAGAATTAAATAGTACAAATGATAATTTCAAAGATATTTTACAAAGATATTATCAATCATTAAAATGGAAAACACCTGTATATTCACCTTTAACAAAAGAAGGTCCAGTGTATAGAGTTATATTTACTCGTGTTTTACTTTTTACAGAAGAACAATTTAATACTGTTGATAAAATAATACAAAACAAAATCATGCATTATAATAATAATTTATTAAAGTATTATAAAGAATTAAATGATGGCACATATGAAAAAATCCAAGAACTTTTATCATCTAATCAACAAAACCTATTTATATTAGGTGTTGGTGTTGGAAGAAAAATAACAGAAAGTGAACAAGAATGTGCTAAAGAATGCATGAAAAATTTAAATATCGACTTTAATTCTTGAGACATTTCCATATATCATCCAAATTGTATATTAAATTGTCTATGGTTGTCGTTTTATTATTTTTAAATTCTGTTAATATATTTTCTTTTAATGCATTTATAATAATATTATCATGTGTTACTTTTATCTTTTTTTTAAATGTAAATGAATTGAGAAATTTTTTAAATAAAGAAACATCTATTTTTAACTCATCCTTTTTATAAATTATTTTATTTATATTATTATTACCTTCAAATAAACTATAGTTCCAGACAAAATCAGTTATAAATTTCTGATTTTCATTTATATTTTCCAGAGCGTCTATAAGAATATTAAACACGTACCATAATATATAATAATCATTTGATAATGAAATTATATTATTAATTGAATTGTTATTTTCATTGCCATATAGATTATTATTACTTTTATATAATTGCCCTTTTAAATCACTAAATGAAAGACTATTATTGTAATTAATTGTTTTAAATGATATTAATTTAATTTTTTCAAATTTATTAACATTTTGTTTGTTATATTCATGTAAAAAGTATACAGGAGTAATACATGAAATTAAACTATTATATTCATAATGTTCATGACTAAATAATTCACTTTCCATTTCAGACATTGAAAAACAAAATGTATCACTTATTTTTGATACAAGTTCTAATTCTTCTATTTGTTGCTTATCATTTTTCTTTTTTTTATCTTGTAAAAACAACTTTATATAATTTTGATAAATATTGCTTATAATAAGATTTGTATCTGCCTGTGTTAATTCATCCAATGTATCATAATTAAATTCATTGTTAAAATTAAATATATATTCCATCTTTTCGGACATATCAATATCATTGTCTTTTTTCAGAATATTCAAATCTACATTTTTACCATTACTATTATATTTTACATGTTCTAGAATATGTAGTAATTGACATGTATCGAATAAAGAAGTATTTATTATATTTAACATTTCTTCATGCATCAATGATAATTTTTCTATATCATTAATACGTGATGTTAATTTATATAAATCACCTAATGTTGGTTTAATAAAATCAATAAATGTAATTTCAAAATCCAAGGTAAATTTATTACGGATAGATTTGTCATTGCATAATAATATAATGGGTATATTTCTATTTTCAGAATTATATAATATATCAATAAACTGATGTATAGTTTTATCGCAATGTTTTATATTATTTATTAATAATATATTTCCTTCAGACTTATTTTTATTACCAGAATCAAAAACAGATAAATTATACGAATTATATGATGGAACGGATTTACATATATTAATTAAATTGTCTGCATTTCGTAATGAATCAGAATCAATATTTATGATATTATATTTTTTAAATAAAATTCTGACAGATGCCTTCTTACCACAATTATTAAAATCACTATGCAAATATAATATTTTCTTATATTCATTATTTGTTAAATTTTTTGTCCATGACTTTATTTTATTAACGCATAATTGATTAAAAAGGTCCTTTTGATTAGTTGGTTTATATTTGTCAATAAATAACATTTAATTTTTGTAATTTTTAAATTTAAATTTAATTTTTATTAACATAATATAACATGGCAAAAAAAAAGATTACAGACAAATATTCAGTAACTTTAACTTATAGATATGATAAAATATATGAAAATGATTTTCAAAGAGAGAATCCTCATTTATTTAGAAATAGTATCAAAATTAAAAAATTTACAACCTTTGTATTGGCAAATGACTATATACTCGATACTTTTAATGATGAAATTCAACAAGAATCTACAAAAGATATTTCCTTAATTAATATTTATTCTAATAAACTAAAAGTTCATAGTAATGAATTAATGAATACAGCAACAACTGTTCATAAAACAACATTAAGTATTAAAAAAAATAAACACACAGAGATGATAGATATTACCTTAAAAATAAATAAAAATATGTTTTCTATTGAATTATACAATAATTACGAATCTAAATATACAGAAATTCTGTTACAAATAGATAATAGTGATATAATACCAGAGGATAGTAATAAAGAAATTATACAAAATCTGTTAAGTGAATATAATTTAGAAGGATACGTTAAAACACCATTTGAAATTAAACAAAAATTAAAAGGTTTTATAGCTTCTTGTTTAATTAAATTAGTAAAATTCACTAAAGATCACATTGAACAAATTTTGGTTAATGTATATTATAAAGATAAAGAATATGTTTTAGATGCATTAATTCCGGTTTTAGTAAGAAAAATGCTATTATATCTTGGTCCAAACGATCCAAAAAGAAAACAAAAGAAAAACGAAATGTATAAATTGATCGAAGATAATATAAAATCTATACCAGAACCTGCTAATAAAAATTACATGTTTTCATTAAAAATAAAACAAAGACCTACAGATCAAAATAAAGAAGAAAGAATAATATTGGAAAATTTAAATAAAAGTTATAATGCATATAAAAATGCATCGAGTATAAATGAAGATATTTTACCTATATTACAAAAATTGGTGAAACTTGATATGTTTAAACTATATAAAATAGTAGATTTGATAATCGTAAATCCTTATTATACAAAAACAGAATTACTGAATATCTTATTTCATTTTTACATTGCAGCTTCTATTAATAATTTATCTTTTGATAATAAGGCTCATTTTGAATCAGCAATAGATGATGAAGATTATATGTCAATATCATCAGATATATCAGATAAAATGTCAATATCATCTGGAATGTCAGCAACATCTAAAATGTCAACAACATCAGATATGTCTACAACATCAGATATGTCTACATCATCTGATATGTCTACAATATCTGAAACATCAGATCTAACAACAACTACTATGCCAACTATATCTGAAAGTTTGGAAACACCAGATGTTGTTAAATTTTATTTAGATGCTAATATACATATAAATGTAAAATATATTTTACATGACAATTTATATATACCAGATTTAAATACATTAAGAGACATTTATAATATAGAGATACAAAAGGATATACAAAAAAATATAAATCCAAATATTGAAATATCTCATACTGAATTTATTTATTTTTTAAATAGATTGAAAATGCATGGAAATATTTTAAATATAAATATCTGTTTTTCTCCTATTGAAGAACAATATACTATATTTCAATATGCACATTTAAATATGGATAATTATGAAATTCTTTTAAACGATACTATTAAGAATTATATAAATGCAAATTGTAAGAATAATTTAATTATATTACCACTTATATTATTTTCTAAAGATCTAATGCAAATAAATGTTATTGTAATAGACAATATAAATAAAACAATAGAATATATAACTCCTAATATATTCTATAAAAAAGACCATGATAATACATCTGTATTTTTAGAATATTATTTAAAAACAGCATTTCCATTTACATTTAATTATACATATAGTCATCATATTTTTACTGCAAATGAAAATATACCTGGTTATTTTAATTCAATATGGTGTTTATATATTATATGGTTAAAACTTTGTAATAATCTAATTAATATATCTGTTATTGAAAAATATATAAAATCACAATCTGATGCTGATAATATATTAATAATGAATATTTTTACTGGATTGATAAAATATATAAAAACAAAGATAAAAATTCCTAAAAATTTAATAAATAATACTATTTATATTGATTTAATATCACCTATAAAAACAAATACAGAGGAATATAATTTAATTAAAAATAATGTAATAAATCGTACCATTAAATTACATGATGAGATTAAAAAAAATTTTATATCATATGATACTATAAAAGATTTATTAAGATTAAAAAATCTACAAAATTTTAATAATATAGTAGAATCTACTTTAGCTTCTAGACTTTAACCAATTTATTATTTTATTTTATTTTTATAGTATAAAATAATGCCTAAATTAAATCCATATAATATTTTTAAAAAAAAATTAGTTTCAAAAGATCAACAAATGGAAGATGTGATTTCACATAATATAACAATACCATTTTATACAGAAAAAAAATTTTATGAAATAGAATATTATAGTCGTTTATTTATAGATCCTACAGATGGTAAAAAATACAATATATTTAAACCTAATATTATAAAAATATTACAGGATTATAATATTCCATTGAGACAAATAGATCCTTCATCATTTAATTCTATATTGTCAACTGTACCAACATATTTATTTATGATTTATTTATTAATACAACATGCTTCATCATATAACATTAAAATTTGTATAAATATACCATCTGAAGATTATTTACAATTTGATTTTATATATTTAAATACAGATACATATCAATTTGAAGTAGAAACAACGGTATATGAAAATATTATAAAAAAGTGTAAATCATTTGATTTAATTGTATTTCCTATAGGTATATATGGCGTTTATGGTAATGCTAGTGCTCATACAAGACATGCAAACATAGCACTTATTGATAATAAATCGAAAACAGTAGAATATTTTGAGCCATTTGGTGTATTTGAACAAAAATATGATGAAATACAAATTGCATTTTTTAATTTTATTAAAACAAAATTTGATTTTGCAGAGAAATATACATTTAATAAACGTATTATAACAGTATTGCAAAAAGATGATAAATTTTGTATATACTGGTGTTTATATGTTTTTTGGGTTCGTATTATAAACAATAACAATAATATACCTATAAATATTATAGAAGCATATTTAGATGAAGATGGGTATAATAATAATATAGATGTATTAACATTATTAATTTTATTTACAGAAAGATTGGTTGAAACAGAAAAACTACCATCTTTTCAAATTATTGAAAATTACACTGATATAGTAAAAAGTGTACCATCTGGAAATGAATACATGAGAAATAATATATCAAAATTGGTTTACGAATTAAAAACAAAAATTAATAATAAAGATTTTAACAATGTTGGTAATATTTTACAAAATTTATCACAATATGCAAATTATATAGATTTTGAAAAAATAATAAATAATATTTTGTAATAATATAGAAAGTTATATGTATACTCTATTAGATAATAGATATAAAAATATAAATATGTTACAAAGATGTTTTTTTTGGAGTTTATATCGTGTTCAATCTATTTTAAAAATATTTAAAAAAAAATTAAAGCAAATTATTAGTTAAAAAAATGTAATTTATTTGTATGATATAATATATTTAAAATGAATAATAATGTGGATGAATATTTAAGTTTAACAAAAGAAATAGCAGAACTTAAAAAGGTGCAATCTCAATTAAGAAAACGTCAAAAAGAATTAGAAGATAATATAAAAGAATATCTTGAAAAAAATCAATTAACAAGTATTTCAACATCAGATGGTACAGAAATTTTTCTTTCAGATAGAAAAATACCTCAAACATTTAAAAAGGATATTGTTATGAATAAATTAACTGAAAAATTAACAAGAACAAAATTAAATGATACATCTGTGGAAGATTTAGCAGAGAGTATTTTAAAGAATGATGTATATATTTTAGAAAAAACAGTAAAATGTAAAAAAAAGACAAAATAAATTTATTAATGTATAATAGATAGAATAATATGATTATATTTATTACACATGCAGAAAAATCAAAAATCAATTACGATAGTTTGTCAAATGAAGGATATGTTAGAAGAAATACATTGTCAGAATTTTTTATTAACAAATATAATAAACATTTAAATACACCTGAATATATTTTAATTCCTAACAAGGCATATAATAATGCCTGTATTCAAACTGTATCTATGTTAGCATATGAATTAAGATTAAATGTTAATAATATTTATACAGATGAAACGGATACAAACTTTTATAATATCATGTCATTTGTAAAAAAAAATATAAATAATGATATTTTAATTTGTTGGAACAAAGAGGAATTAGTAAAATTAGTTGAAAAAATGATATTTTATTTTTATAATAAAAAAATAACATTAAAATGGGGTAGAAATCCTCTTACAGAAGAACATGATGATTCATCTACAATTTGGGTGATAGATCCTATAAAAGATACATTAAATGTGTATAATCAATTTGATGTAATATATAATGAAAAATATAAAAGATTAGATGTTAATTATGATAATGTAAAAATAGATCCGATTCTTTCAATTAATATAAAAAATACTAGTTATATTCAAAGGATTAAATCATTTTTTCTTTAATGAAATAGCTTTATATTCTTTATTATAAAAGTTGTTTAATAAATTTATATTTTTTTGAGAATTTACCCATTTAAATCCAGGTGACCCACCCCAGATAAGCCATGATATTATACCATGTTTATTAAACCATTCTGATGTATGAGGCATTCCTGCGTTTTTCCATTTTTTATATGTTGGATAACTAGCATATATATGTCTAGCATACCATGCTCTCATATATTTTAAATCTTGAATAGGTATTTTTGTTTGTGTAGCTAATTGTTTGGCCCTTTTCCATCCAGTTTCTAATCCGCCTTTAAAACCTATTTTTTGTAATTTAAATGCATATAATGCTGCTTTTTTAACATTCTGTGGAACACGTATCATGATTTTACTTTTTTTTCCATAATATTGAGATTTTCCAATACCACTACCATGTTGTACAATCAAGGGTGTTTTAAAACTGACTTGTTTTTTTTTACTAACAGTATTAGGGATATTAGACATATTAGGAACAACCCATTTTTCTTTATTTTTAAAAAACGATATACTTGATCTTTTTTTAAATCGACCACCTAAACTCTTATATTTTTTTATAATCCATTTCTTTTTTAAAGATTGTTCCATATGAACAATATTATCTGATAAATTTTTAACATATTTATATAAACTTTTATCTAAAGGTTTCATTATATATATACAATATAATTTTAAAATACAATTTTACAATTTAATTTATACAATTTTAAAAAATTGAAATAACTTTATTTTTCATTTGATTCATGGATTATAATTATGATATTTATGATATCGAAGAAGATAATAATATAGATAAAATGGCAGATGCAGAAATTATTATTTATATACTATTGATAATTACACCTATAATATATTGTTTACTAAGATATATGTTAGTGCAACTTTATATTCGTTATATATTAACACCTTATGAATTAAATAACAATGAAAATAATCATAACATTGAAACACAATTACCATCATACAATGACACTTTAATAGATCCTAATGCTCTTCCACCACCATATCATTATTTCCCGCACTTACCAGAATAAAAAATTGATTTTTTTTAGATTTTAATTTTTTTTTGTAAAAATGAAAAATTGGGCAGATGATAATGATGAAATGGATTTTTCATCACCTATTTTTGAAAATGAAAAAAAATCATATGATATAAAAACAGATAATTTTGTAGTTAATTTAGATAATTTTTTAAAAAAATTCCCACATGAATTTGTACCATATGAAAAATTAAAAAAACGTTTGTCTATATTTAAAAAAATAGCTGAATAATGTGTTATTTAAAATTGAATAAATATTATCATTTATTCAAAATAAATGTTATCAATGGATAAAATAATTGAATTGTGTAAAGAAGTTGGAAATGATTTAGGAAAGGGTTATTCTGAACATGTTTATCAAGAAGGAATTGCTGTTTTATTAAGACAAAATAAAATAAATTATAGTAAAGAAGTAACTTTGTCCATCTTTTTTAAAGGTTTAGTAATAGGTACTGTTCGAGCTGATATTGTAATTCCAGATGAACAAATTATAATTGAATGCAAGGCGATTGATAATGAATTAAGAGTCAATTGTTTACCACAATTAGTTAATTATCTTAAACTGACAAATTATGATCAAGGAATTTTTGTTAATTTTAATCAAAATCCATCTAAAAAAATGGTTGATATTATAAAAATGTGCAGATGTACTTTTGATAAAACTTTATATGAAGTTTTTATGAATGACAAAGATCCTATTTATATTGATAATACAGGTATGTTAGTTGCAAATGATTCTTAATATCGTTTATTTTAAATATAAAATTACATTTTTATATTTAAGTATGATAAAGTCACCATTAAAATGGGTAGGTGGTAAGAGTAAATTATCACCATATATTATTAAAGAATTGCCTGAGAAATTTGGAAATTATTTTGAGCCATTTGCTGGTGGTGCAAGTATATTATTTAAAATACTTAACATAGAAAAAAATTCAAATAGAGAGTACTTTATTTCAGATATTAATGAATGTTTAATGCATACTTTTAACACTATTAAATATAATGTAGAATTATTAATTACAGAATTAAAAAAAGATAAATATTCAAATCATAAAGAACTATTTTATTTAAATAGAAAAAGGTATAATGAAATTAAATTTTTAGACAATGATGAATATAATATAGAAAAAGCAGCATTATTTATTTATTTAAATAAATGTTGTTTTAATGGTATGTATCGTGAAAATTCTAATGGTTTATTTAATGTACCATTTGGTGATATGAAAAATCCAACTATATGCGATTGTGTAGGATTAAGAAATGTTTCAAAACTTATAATTGATAAAAATGTACATTTTTCATTTAATGATTATACAAATATAATTCATATTCTAAAAGAAGGTGATTTAGTATATTTAGATCCTCCTTATTTAGGAACTTTTACAGAATATACAAATAATGTTTTTGAAAATGAAGAACAAATAAAATTAAGAAATTTTATTGATGTATTAACATCTAAAAATGTATATGTTTTACTATCAAATAATGATATAAATTTTATAAAAAAATTATATGACAATGAGAAATATAAATTCATATCTTTAAATACAACATATTCATTAGGTGGTAAAAATACAAATAGACATAGCACAAAAAATGAGTTGCTTATAAAAAATTTCTAATTTTTCTAAAAAATTTCTAAAAATTCATTAATTTAATTAAATTAATTTAATTCAACAGTGTAAAATTATTATTTTTTATTTTATCTATATATAATAATGAGTACAAGTAATAATTCTGTTGATATAGAAAAACTTAAAAAAATACAGAAAGAATCGTTTTTTTTAATAGATAAATATCCTGATCATATTTTATTATATTTACATACAAAACATAAGAACACAGTTAAATTAACTAAAAGTAAATATTTATTACACAATACTATGTTATTAAAGGATTTTATTAAACTTTTATCTACTAAATTAAATATTGATAAAAATCATGTTATATATTTAAAAATAAATGACATTGTTATAAATGATTTAAATGTAACAATCGAAGAAATATATAACAAATATGTTAATACTGATGATAGTGTTTATACATATGAAATTGGCAAACTTAATTTTGTAGTGATAGAAATTTGTAGATATACCAAATATATAAACAAGGCGTTAAGTTTATTAACATTTGGCATTTTATAAAATATAAAAATTGAATTTTTTTTCTTTAAATTAGAAAATGTACAACAGTAAAGAAAAACAAAACAAGCAAAACAAGCGCAAAATGAACACTCAAAACGTTAATGTCATTGTTGATGAAATCGACAGCGGTTATTCAAGCAGCAGTTCCTCTATCGTTGTAAGCAAATCTTCTTTAAACAAGTATGGAAATTATACTGATATTAAAGAATTTGCTTCTAGCGTTATTTCTGATGCAAACGAAAAGAAATATGAATATAAAACTTTTTTATTTAAAGAAAGCAAAAACGGATTAATTTTTGCACCAACACAAGTTGGTAAAACCAATGCTACAAAGGATTTCATGGAAGTATGTATGGAACATGATATTCCTATTGTAGTATCGTGTGATAATAAAACTGATCAATTAGAGCAATTTTATTCTCGAATTAAAATTGATTTTTCAAACACCAATGCTATTTTATTAAAAGCAGGTGATAATAATTTTAAAAAGGATTTAAAAGATAATTTAAAAATTACAAAAAAAATTATTATCTTTTGTCTTGATAATAATTCACAAATTTCAAAAGTTAAAGAACAATTAAGTAATAATATTACATTTGAAAATATTCATTTTGATAAATTTTGTATTATCCATGATGAAGGTGATGTTATTACTAAAGATGTTAACATTGAAAATATTACAGAAGAACAAAGTGAAAGTCATAAAGAATGGTTATCATTTGTTAGTTATTTTAAACGATTGAATGTTGATTTGAAACGTATTTTCGTAACCGCAACACCTGAAAATGTAGTTTATAAATACAAAATCGAACATGTATTTGTATTAGACGTTCCTAATAATTACATTGGATATGATAAAATCAATTATTGTGAAATTGAGAATATTAATCAAATCCATGATATTTTATTTGAAGAAATCGCCAGACGTCATCGTGAAAGAGAATATGGCATTATTCTTTATTGTACAGATAAAAAAATTGCAAATGGTCAAGATCCATTATTTGTAAATATCTGTTCAAGTATTGAAAATTGCGTTGTTAGTACTTATAATGGTACAGGTATCACTGTACGTGTTATGAAACAAAGACACTTTGAATTATGTCTCAAAGAGTTTATTCAAAAAACAAACAAAGATATTAAAGATAAGAAAAACAAAGTATCATTTAAGAAAATTGATACTCGTATTTACACAATTCAAAATATGGCGATTCGTGACTTTTATCAGATTTGCAAAGATAGTAATAATGGTATTATTGTTACGATTGGTATGGACTTGATGTCTCGTGGGATTTCTTTTGTATCATCAGAAAAGGTTCCTGATGCTCTTGCAGCGACAACAATGATATATAAACCAGGTATGACAATGCATGCTGTTGGTATGTGCCAGACAATTGGAAGAATAACAGGTATGGCAAGACCTGATTTACAAAGACGTCTTTATGCATCACATGATGTTATTGAGAATTATAAACATTACAATATGAATCAAAAACAATACATGGAAGAAATTATTAGAAATAATGGTAAACCTACAAATGAGGTTATGGAAATGATTGAGTTGAACAAGAGATTATCAAGACCTTTGGACAGACCTAAACTCAAACTCAAGCCAAAGTATAAGTCATCATCTGATTCAGAATCAGACAATGAATCTAATATAAGCGATGTTGATGGTGTAAATCTTCAGAAACTAAGTAAATGGATGAATGATGATAGTCTTGTTGGAAGAATGATTAGATATTTGTATGATCAAAGTGAAGAAATATCTACAGAACAATTTAAAAATGGTATTGAATATAATGGTTCAGATGAAGATTTTAAAAATAATATACGTAATGGGTGTAGTATTAAATCAAAATATGGTAAATTCTGGAATAGTAGAAATAATATGGTACAATTGAATGATAAAATAAGAAATCATTTAAATAGTTTAAATTAAAAATATTTCTTAATATTAATTAAGAATGAAAACATTTATAAAATTGATGGGAAATAAGTCAAAACATTTAAATAAATTTATACAATATGTACCTAATGAATATAATACTTATATTGAACCTTTTGTCGGAAGTGGAGCTTTATTTTTGAAGTTGGAGCCAGAGAAATGGATAATAAATGATTTAAATAAAGATTTAATAAATATATGGAAATGTGTAAAGAAAGATCCAGAAGAAATAATATCAAATTTTAAAGATTTTGGTAAGAAATTTAAAAGAATGTCAAATGAAAATAAAGTGAAATATTGTCGAGATGTTACAAATAAACTAAACGATATGTCATATGATATTGATCGTGCAAGTACTTATATGTTAATGAAATGTTGCGCATATATGGGCAATATTTTACATAATGATAATTTTTATTTTCGTGGTTTAGATAAACATATATATATACAAAATAATTATCCATTTTTAAAAGATACTAATTATGAAAATATAAGGCATGTTTCTTATTTCTTAAATAATACAAAAGGAAAAATATATAATAAAGATTATAAATATATATTGGAAAAAGCAAAGGATGGTGATTTTGTGTTTTTAGATCCCCCATATATAGAAGAACATAATTATAGATTTAATTATAATAAAGGAGAAAGTCTTAATAATGATTTTTTACAAGAATTATTAAAAGAAGTAAAGAAGTTGGATAAAAGAAATGTGAAATGGATGATGACGCAGGCTGATACAAAAGAAATTAAACGTTTATTTAAAGAATATAAAATTAAAAAATTTGAAGTGTATCGTGGATTTACTAACAGCTATACAAATGAATTGGTAATAATGAATTATTAATTTATATTTCTTAATATTTATATTAAATTTTAATTTTTAAATTTAAAAATTAAAAGCATATAATATACAACATTCATTTCATGTTAATTTTTATGAGACATGGCGAAGATATTAAATATAGTAATAATTTATCAGATGTAGGATTTGTAAGAAGTAATCATTTAATTGATTATTTTACAATTAGAAAAAATCCAAATATCAATGTACCAAAAAGAATAATAATATTAAATGATTCAGAAAAGCCTTATCAATCTGTATCAAAATTATCAAGAGAGTTAAATATTAAAATAGAATCATATAATAAAGATTCAATTAATAAAATTATAAAATGTATTCGCCAATCATTAAATGATGATATTTTAATTTGTGCAGAATATGATGTATTAATTATGATTATTGAAAAGTTGATATATAAATTATATTCCAAAAAAATAAAATTATATTGGGGTGATAATATAGTAAATACGCTTGATAATTTAAATGATTATACATCATTATGGGTTTTAGATGACAATTCTAAAACATTAAAGACCTATACTTTATTTGATGTAAATTATAATAAACAATATTTATTTTTTGATATAAAACACAAAAAAATATCAGAACCATCAAGTTCAATACAATTAACCGATGATATTTATTTGTTTGATAGAATATTTAATTTTATAGACGATCTTTTTTAAATAAAAAATGAATTAATTATTAAGACTATTTAAATTAATTATGTCTTTATTATTTAAAAGATCAACTATTCAA